>Ga0335073_10007419_pt1 | contig 15379 bp, 10 predicted proteins | sample Lox_Sample_22_FD_207093 | JGI IMG/M metagenome (GOLD analysis project Ga0335073, IMG submission 207093) | Soil microbial communities from Loxahatchee National Wildlife Refuge, Florida, United States - Lox_Sample_2.2 | ecosystem: Environmental > Terrestrial > Soil > Wetlands | place: USA... | reverse complement strand
GCGGGTGTCTGGGTCGGTTCTGTGCTCATCATGAGTCTCCATTCGGTTGGCGGGTGGATGCGCGACCGGCGCGGGCCGGCCAGCGGCTGATGATCACGGCGGCGAGGCAGGCGGCGGCGCCGAGAGCGAGGGCTGCGTCATGATCGAGGTCGAACGCCTCGCCCGCAGTGGGCAGGCCGGCCGTCTTGCCCGCGGCGGAGGTCTGGGGCCGGGAGGACATCCGGTGCGGCAGCGTGGGCTTCAGCGGCTGGTGCGCACGCCTTGGGGCACCAGCGGCAGCAGCTGCTCGATGGTCAGGACCGGGTCGCAACCTACTGGATGATGATCGGCTTGCCCTTATAGGCGGTGACCGCGGTGGTGGTGGCATCGTCGAGGTTCAGGTGCGCCTTGACGAGTTCGGGAGGGGTCAGCGCGAGCCACTGGTTGAGTGAGATGTCGGCGTAGCGGTCGCTGCGGAACATTTCCAGGAACCGGACCGGTTCGGTCCCGGTGTTGAGGATGTAGTGGCCCATCGCGAACGGGACGTAGCCGACGTCGCCGGCCTGGTAGTCAAAGGTCCTGGCCTTGCCGCTGGAGGCGAACACGGTCATCTTGGCCTGCCCGGAGATGTAGTACTGCCATTCGTCGTTGGTCGGGTGCCAGTGCAGCTCCCGCATGGCGCCGGGGTCCAGCTCGACCAGCGCGGCGGCGATCGTGCTGGCGGCGTGGAAGGTGGTGGAGTCGACGATCCGGACCCGGCCGCCGGGCACCTCGACCGGTTCCTGGCCCAGCAGCCGCCAGGTCATCTGCATGGCCTCCCCAGCGGGTCCGCGGACCAGGTCCTTGGCCAGCGCCGGCGGCACCTGCCCGTTGAAGATGTACCGCTCGGTGTTGGGGTCTTGCGGGAGGTTGGCCAGCGCGGCCGGGCTGACGCCGAGGTTCTTGGCCAGCACGTCCAGCGGCGTGTGCTTGAACCAGTCGGTGAGCAGGAACGTCTCGTTCTCCGAGAACGCGCCGTCGTCGAAGACGAGCAGGAACTCACAGCCCCCGGCCAGCGCCTGGATCGAGTGCGGCAGGGCCGCCCGGAAGTTCCACAGGTCACCGACGTTCACATCGTCGATGAAGTTGCGGCCCTCCGGGTCGATGCAGCTGATGCGGGCGCTGCCGGCCAGCATGTACGCCCACTCGGCTTCCTTGTGCCAGTGCATCTCGCGGATCGCGCCCGGCTTGAGCCGCATGTTCACCCCGGCCATGGTGGTAGAGATGGGCAGCTCGCGCTGGGTGACCTCACGTGACCACCCGCCGGTCAGCAGCCGGTTACGCGCATTGGCGAACGAGAACTTCAGGTTCGGGATCGTGCCGCTATCGGTGACCGGCGATGCGAGCAGATCAGGGTTCTCCCGCTCCAGCGGCATGTTGCGCGGCCCCAGGATGGTCCCGCCCAGCCCGTCGCGGATCGGCTCGGGAAGGGTGTCCTTCGCCTGCCGAGTCATGATGGTGTTTCCTTTCCGTCGGTCTGCCCCTCGGGCGGCGGTCCGCCTCTTTCGTGTTCGCTGTTCAGAAGCGGCTCGACGCGACGCAGCGGAGCCTCGCTCGGGGCAAAGGCGGCGTACTTAATGCCACCGCTGGCCACCATCAAGACCCCCTTGTTCTCGGGCACCGGTCGCGTGCGGCACTAACTCGGGCTTGTCCGAGCTCCTGCAGGCCCGGCGCCTGATCGCCATCACCGAGCAGGCTCACACGCAGGTAGGTGGTGTGTCACCACCTACCTGCCAGAACGACCTAGGTGGAAGACGACGGTCAGAAGAGACCGAGCAGGCAGGCCCGATCCGGACGCCCCCTAGGGCGGCGGCGACCGCGCGCAGATCGAGCCGGCCGTGAGGCATTCACCAACGCCGCGGCGTGCTCCACCACAGCGCGAAGCTCGACCCCAGCGCCAAGTACCCCTACTTCGAACACGAAAGGCCGTCGCAGTGGCGAGGCGGTCGATCAGCCTGATGAGCAGGAATCCGCTGTGCGCGGCCGGTTCGATCTGCCGCGCGGTCGCCGCCGCCCTAACGACATCCGGAAGGGTCTGGCGTGCTCGGTCTCTTCTGACATTTTCCACCTAGGCCGTTCTGGCAGGTAGGTGGTGACACGCCACCTACCCGGTTCGCAGAATCAGCGGCAGGCCACACCGCCAACAGACGAGAAGCAGATGACGCCATGGAGACACCTAGCGCGAGTGAGCCGCTGCCGCAGCCGGTCAACGACTTAGGCGGCTGAGCCTGGAGCCGCTGAGCGTGGAGAAGCGGGTGTTCGGCGAAGACTGGGAGAAACGATCTCCGGTATCCACGTGGCGATGATGGGGCTTTCCAGCCACCTCGGTGCGGCGTTGCCAAAGTATCCGATAGCCCGTCGGCAGCCGCCGCCGCTTGTTCGGCGGATCGGTAACAAGTATCAGAAACATTAATCACAGTCAGTAGCAGCAGGGATCAGGAACCTCTGATGGAAGGAAGCTCATGATGAGCAGTACGACAGCCCAGGCGCCGGTCGCAGGCGCGGCCGTGACGGATGCCCCGCTTACCGACGGATTTCACCTTCTGGTCGACGCGCTGAAGTTCAACGGGGTGCAGACCATGTACGGGGTCGTCGGGATCCCGGTCACGGACCTGGCGCGGATCGCGCAGGCGTCCGGGATCCGCTACATCGGGTTCCGGCACGAGGCCAGCGCCGGGAACGCGGCGGCAGCCGCCGGGTTCTTGACCAAGCGGCCCGGCATCTTCCTGACCGTCTCCGCGCCGGGCTTCCTCAACGGGCTGCCTGCCCTGGCCGCGGCGACGGTGAACTGCTTTCCGATGATCCAGATCTCAGGGTCCAGCGAGCGTCACCTGGTCGACTTGCAGCGTGGTGAGTACGAAGAGCTCGACCAGCTCGCGGCGGCGCGGCCGTTCGCGAAGGCCGCCTACCGCATCGACCGGGCGGCCGACATCGGGCTGGGCGTCGCCCGCGCCATCCGCGCGGCCGTGTCCGGCCGGCCCGGCGGTGTCTACCTCGATGTTCGCGGCGAAGTGCTCGGCCAGGCGATGGATGCTGCGGCTGCCGCCCGGACGTTGTGGCAGGTCACCGATCCCGCGCCCCGGCAGCTGCCCGCGCCCGAGGCGGTTGACCGCGCCGTCGGCCTGCTCGCCCGGGCCGAGCGGCCGCTGATCGTGCTCGGCAAGGGCGCCGCGTACGCCCAGGCCGACAAGCAGATCCGGGCGTTCCTCGAGGCCACCGGGATCCCGTACCTGCCGATGTCGATGGCCAAGGGCCTGCTGCCCGACAACCACCCGCAGTCGGTCGCGGCGGCCCGGTCGCTGGCCCTGGCCAGGGCCGACGTCGTGATGCTGGTCGGCGCGCGGCTGAACTGGCTGCTCGGCCACGGGGAGGCGCCGCAGTGGTCGCCCGACGCGACGTTCATCCAGGCCGACATCGACGCCAAGGAACTCGACAGCAACCAGCCCGTCGCCGCGCCGCTGGTCGGCGACATCGGCTCCGTCATCGCCGCGGTCACCGACCGGACCCAGCCCGGCCAGATCGCCGCCCCAGCCGCGTGGCGCGCCGAGCTCGACGAGCGCAAGGAACACAACGCCGCCTCGATGCGCAAGCGGCTGGCCGACGACCCGTCCCCGATGCGGTTCTACAACGCGCTGCGCGCGGTGCGCGACGTCCTGGCCGACCGGCCGGATGTCTACGTGGTCAACGAGGGCGCCAACTCCCTGGACATCACCCGCAACGTCATCGACATGCAGATGCCGCGGCACCGGCTGGACAGCGGCACCTGGGGCGTCATGGGCATCGGGCAGGGCTACGCGATCGCCGCCGCGGTCGAAACCGGCGCCCCGGTGGTGGCGATCGAAGGGGACAGCGCCTTCGGGTTCAGCGGCATGGAGATCGAGACGATCTGCCGCTACAAGCTGCCCGTCACCGTCGTGGTGCTGAACAACGGCGGGATCTACCGCGGCGTCGGAGTCAACGCCGCCTCCGCTGACCCGGCCCCGGATGTGCTGGACCCGGCGGCCCACCATGAGCGGCTGATCGAGGCCTTCGGCGGCACCGGGTACCACGTGACCACCCCGGGCCAGCTCGCCGAGGCCCTGGAGAAGGCGATCGCCTCCGGGCAGCCCGCGCTCATCGACTGCGTGCTGGACCCCAGCGCCGGCGTCGAAAGCGGCCACATCGGCAACCTCAACCCCCAGCCCCTCGCCGACGCGGTGCCGATCCCGGCGCCCGTCCGCTGACCATTCCGCAGAACAAACAACAATAAGGGAGAACCATCATGACTGACACCCTGCCGCTGGCCGGCATCAAGGTCATCGACTTCACCGGCGTGCAGGCCGGCCCGGCCTGCGACCAGCTGCTGGCCTGGTTCGGCGCCGACGTGCTGAAGGTCGAGCGGGTCAACGGCGGCGACGTCACCCGCCACCAGCTACGCGACATCCCCGGCGTGGACGCCCTGTACTTCACCCAGCTGAACAGCAACAAGCGCTCGCTGGCGATCAACACCAAGACCCCGGAGGGGCTCGCGGTGATGGAGCAGCTGATCCGCGGAGCCGACGTGCTGGTGGAAAACTTCGCGCCCGGGGCGATGGACCGGATGGGCCTGTCCTGGGAGCACGTCCAGGAGCTGAACCCGCGGCTGGTCTACGGCTCGGTCAAGGGCTTCAACGACGAGTCCCCGTGGAGCAACATCAAGGCCTACGACAACGTGGCCCAGGCGGCGGGGGGCGCCTGCTCAACGACCGGCTTCTGGGACGGGCCGCCGCTGGTCAGCGGTGCCGCCGTGGGCGACAGCAACACCGGCATACACCTGGCGATCGGCATCTTGACCGCGCTGCTCGGCCGGGAGAAGACCGGCCGCGGCCAGAAGGTCTCGGTCGCGATGCAGGATGCGGTGCTGGACCTGTGCCGGGTTAAGCTACGCGACCAGCTGCGCCTGGAGCGCCTAGGCTACCTGGAGGAGTACCCGCAGTACCCCAACGGCACCTTCACCGACACCGTGCCCCGCGGCGGCAACGCCGGCGGCGGCGGCGACCCGGGCTGGGTCCTGAAGTGCGAGGGCTGGCAGGACGACCCCAACGCCTACATCTACTTCACCATCCAGGAGCAAAACTGGGGCCCCACCTGCCAGGCCATCGGCAAGCCCGAATGGGCCGACGACCCCGCTTACACCACCGCCGAGGCCCGCCAGCCGCACATCTTCGACATCTTCGCCGAGATCGAGAAGTGGCTGGCCGACAAGACCAAGTACCAGGCCGTCGACATCCTGCGCAAGTACGGGGTGCCGTGCGCCCCGGTGCTGAGCATGAAGGAAATCGCCCACGACCCGGCGCTGCGCCAGAGCGGCTCCATCGTGGAGGTGACGCACAAGCAGCGCGGCACCTACCTGACCGTCGGAAGCCCGATCAAGTTCTCCGAGTTCACGCCCACCATTACCGGCTCCCCGCTGCTCGGCGAGCACACCGATGAGGTCCTCGCCGAGCTGGGCTACGACGCGGACCAGATCGCGAGCATGCACGCCAGCAAGGTCGTCGCCTGACCCGATCCGAGCGCGGGACCGGCGCCCGTGGTGCGCGCCAAGCACCTGGTGAGGAACACTTCGATCCTCCGGGTGGCCGGTCCCTTCCGGCCTCCGGCCGCCGCCCACGGGCCATGCTGCGGCAGATGGGAGCCGAGGCCCGTGATCGCGATCGCCACGGCGGCGCTGAACCAGGAGCCGACCTCGAAGCCCAGGCCGCGGTGGCGCCCGACCGCGTCTTGGAGGTTCACGGTGACTGAGCGTGAGTTCGACGTGCTCGTCATCGGCATGGGGCCGGGCGGCGAGTTCGCCGCGACGAAGCTAGCGGGGGCGGGCGTGCCGGTCGCGGCGGTGGAGGAGCGGCTGTTCGGCGGGGAGTGCCACTTCAGGGGCTGTGTCCCGTCGAAGATGATGATCGGGGCGGGCATCGGCAGGCTCAGCTGAGGCCGCGCTGGCTTGGCAGGCCAAGGGCGGCGGCGAGCCGGTGACGATCGTCTGCCCCCTTGACGGTGTGGGGGAAGCTGGTCATGAAGAAGAACCGCTTCGGCACCTCGAACGCGCTCAGCCTGGCCAGGCAGTACTGCTTCAGCTCCTCCTCGGTGGCGCTCTGCCCGGGGCGGAGAATGACCGCCGCGTCGATCTCTTCGCCGTACATGGCGTCGGAGACTCCGAAGGACATGGCGTCCTGGATCTTCGGGTGGGCTTGCAGTACGGCGTCGACCTCGGCCGGGGAGATCTTCTCGCCGCCCCGGTCGATGATCTCCTTGATGCGCCCCGTCAGGAAGAGGTACCCGTCGGTGTCGGTGTAGCCGAGGTCGCCGGTGTGGAACCAGCCGGCGGTGAAGCTCGCCGCGTTGGCGTCCGGGTTGTCGCGGTAGCCCGCGGTGACCGCGGCGCCGCGGATCCAGATCTCGCCCGTGACGCCGGCTGGGGCGCGGCTCCCGTCCGGGGTGGTGACCTGGATCTGCACCCCGGTGGGCACGCCGACCGAGGCGGGCTTGACCGGGCCGTCGGCCGGGAGCGGGTTGGACGCGGCCTGGTGGGCGGTTTCGGTCATCCCGTAGGCGGGAATCACCGGTGCCGCGAACGCCGTCTGCAGGTCGCTCAGGACCGCGGGCGCAAGGGCGGCGCTGGCGGCGCGGATGAACCGCAGCCGGGGCGGATGGTCCTTCGGGTAGTCGCTGGCCGTCCGGACCAGGAGGATCTGGTGGATCGTCGGCACCGCGGTGTACCAGGTCGCCCCGACGCCGGCCAGGTCGGCCCAGAACGTGCTGGCGTGGAACCGACCGCCGCGGGGCATCCAGGCGGCCCCTCCGCTGGCCAAGGTGGCCAGCAGGGCGCCGATCAGCCCGTGGCCGTGGGATAGCGGCATGACCAGCAGCGTGGCGTCCTCGGGCGTGAGCCGGTAAATGGTGCGGAGCCCGTCGATGGATGACACCAGGTTGGCGTGGGTGAGGGGCACAACCTTCGGGGCGTCCGTGGTCCCGGCGGTGAGCATCACGATCGCCGCGTCCCCGGCCGTCGCCTGATCCGTCGAAGGAGCGGTCGGAGCTGCTGGCACGAACCCGGCGGCCGCAGTGTGCAGCACGCTTCCGCCCGATCCGAGGGTCAGCTTCCAGGCCGTGCCGGCCGCAGCCGGGTGCGCGGCGACGAAGGCGTCGTAGAGATGGCCCGGGATAATGGTCGCCTTGGCCTGCATGGCGGCCAGCCGGGCGGCTATCTCCGCGGGGGCCAGGTCGGGGTTGAGCGGCGCCGCGGCCGCCCCCAGGAACAGCACGCCGAACAGGGCGAGGACGAACTCCATGCTGTTGTCCGAGAAGATGGCCACCGTGTCGGTTCGGCCTATGCCCAGCCCGTGCAGCTTCGCCGCGAGGTCGCGGGTGAGGGCGTGCAGGTCACGGTAGGTGGCTTTGCGGTCACCGGCTGCCGTGCCGACGGCGACGCGGTCCGGCCACCCGCGGGCGGAGTTGTTCAGCAGCTGGCCAAGGGTGGGGGATGCCATGTCTGGGACCTCCGGTCAGTACAGGTTCCGTGGCTCGCACCACGATCCGTTCGGACGATAATCTTTTGATCTTCCGAACGGACCATGGTGCTGCGGACGGGACCAAGGTTCACGCCCGGCTTGGTGAGCCGACGTCACATGGTCCCGGTGATTTACTGCGGGTCCGGCGGTCAGGTGCACGGTGCTGGTGGTCTGCTGGCCGGCTGGGCTGACCCAGGTGACCGGGATGGTGTCGCCGGGCTTGAACCGGGCCAGGGTGATGGCCAGATTGGCCGGGCAGCCGGCCGCTGCACGAGGATCCGTTCCATGCCGGTTGCTGCCTCACGTCAGGGACGATCTGGATCGCTCTGGCCGACTCGTGTCATTCCGGCCGACCAGAGCACTGAGGACTAGGATCGCCCGGACCGCGGGATCACACATCGCAGCCAGCGCCCGTCATCGCGTGGTGCTGGCCCTACAATCGGCATTCCAGCTAGCCGGTAGCGAGATTGGGTGCCCGTCGCTGCGGGCCTGGCTCGCAGGGAAGAGCGAGCCGCCCGCTTCTGGGAGATCTGCCTGCTGGCCATCGTCCTCGGCCTGAACAACGCCTTCGAGAACTCCGCGCGGCAGGCTTTCGTCAGGGGAAATGGTCGGCAAAGACGAGCTGCGCAACGCCATCACGCTGAACTCAGTGACGGTGAACGCCGCCCGTGCCGTCGGGCCCGCCATCGGGGGCGTCCTCATCGCTACGGCCGGCATCGGGGTCTGCTTCCTGCTGAACGCGGCGAGCTTCGCGGCCGTCGTCACCTCCCTGCTGATCATGGACCGGTCCGCCCTGCGGCCGAGCCCGCCGTCCGGGCGAGCCAGCGGACAGTTGCGTACGGGCCTGCGGTACGCGGCGCGCACCCCGACAATCGCCATCCCGCTCGCGATGATGGGCCTCGTCGGGCTGTTCGCCTATGAGTTCTCAGTCTCGCTTCCCGTTCTTGCCGAGCGGTCGTTCCACGGCGGCGCCGAAGCGTACGGCTTCATGACCGCGGCCATGGGGATCGGCGCTGTCATCGGCGGCCTGTTCACCGCCGCGCGGGGGCGGACCGGACTACGCCCGATGATCATCGCTTCGGCGGGCTTCGGGGCGGCCATCCTGGCCTGTGCTCTCGCACCATTCGCGTCATCTCGGCGTAGCGGTCAACCACGGGCGGCTCGACGTCATTCAGCCGGTTGAGCTGGCCCGCGCTCAGTTCGATCGCGTCGGCACCGACGTTCTCCTCGACCCGTTCGCTCCGGCGTGTTCCGGGGATGGGCACGATATCGCCGCCCTGCGCGAGCAGCCAGGCCAGCGCGATCTGAGCCGGAGTGGCGCCGATCTCGGTGGCAACCTGCCCGACCACCTCGACGATGCGCCAGTTCGCCCTGGAATTGTCCCCCCGAAGCGGGGACTGTTGCGACGGAAGTCGGTTTCGTCGAGCTCGTCGGCGGAGCGGATGCGCCCGGCGAGGAAGCCGCGCCCCAGCTGGGAATAGGCTACGAAGCCCGATTCCGAGCTCGCGAACGAGGGGCAGGATCTCGCTCTCAGGGTCTCTGGTCCACGCCGTCAAGCTGGAGAAGGTCAGGTAACGGCTTCAGGCCGACGCGGCGAAAATGGAGCGGCCCGGCGCGGACCTGATCGCCCATTACCTGGACCCCGACCGGCTGCCGGCCGAGGACCGGTGGTCCCGCAATCACGCGCACACCCAGCGGCTCAAGCCGCGTGACGAATTCAGGCCGATGTCGTCACCGCAGGCACTCGGCCTTGCCCCGCCGCCACAACCTGCTGGGTGACCTGGACCGCCCTGGTGATGTCTGCGCCCGGCTGGGGCCCAACTGGCTCGCCTCGGTGATGGTCCTTGTCGACCCTGCGGCCATATTCGCAATCGTGCTGGCTACCGAGCGCCAGCTGACGCTGTCTATACCCGCACCGCGACCGCCCTGGGCGCAGGAGTGAGCACGGCCTTCTCCGAAGGCCTGTCGACACAGGTAGCGCTGGCTGCCATGCCGGAACCCCCGCTGGCCGGTAGCCGAATTGGCCGCCTGCCGGGGAGAGGAACGACCGCAACCGCGCCATCGTGGTCTAAGCGGGGTCTGTCATGAGGTGACTGGAGGCATCGAGGAGGGCCGATGACTCTTGCCGGGCAACCAGGGAACCGTTCGCGGTGGCCGATCCTGCTCGCGACGAGCCTGGCTCCGCCGACGGTGCGGGATCAGGCGGTTCCCCGCGACCGCCTCATGGAACGGCTTTCAGGCGGGTCAGGCTCGAGGCTCAGCCTGGTCGCCGGTCCTGCGGGCTTCGGGAAGACGACGCTCCTCGCGGCGTGGCGCGAGGTCGAGGCGGCGCGTAAACCCGTTGCGTGGCTGACGGTGGACGAGGGCGACAACGACCCCGTGGTGCTGTGGTCGTATGTGATCGAGGCGCTTCACCGGGTCTGTCCGAATGTCGGCCAGCCGGTATCGGCGGACCTGGCCGGTGCGCAGCCCATTGTCGACGTGGTTCTCCCGCGTCTGGTCAACGAGCTGGCTGATCAGGGCGAAGTCACCTTGATCCTGGACGACTTCCACCGGCTCTCGGGCGGCGCTGCCAGCGACGGCGTCGCCTGGTTCGTCGATCATCTGCCGCCCACGCTCCATCTGGTGCTCTCGACGAGAAGGGAGCCGGCCCTTCCATTGGCCGCGCTGCGCGCCCACGGCGAGCTGCTTGAACTGCGAGCCGACGAGTTGCGTTTTACATCCCCAGAGGCGGACGCGCTCTTGAACGGGCGCCTCGCTCTCGGCCTGGCACCCGAGGACGTCGATGTGCTCGTCGAGCGCACCGAGGGATGGCCGACCGGGCTCTCGTTGGCGGCGCTGTTGCTTAGGGGAACCGCCGACAGGCACGGCTTCGTGAGCAGGTTCGGCGCCGCAAGCCGTCTCGTGACCGATTTCCTGGTGCCGGAGGTGCTTGAGGCGCATGATCAGCCGATGCAGACGCTGATGCTCCGCTCCTCGATCCTGGGACGGCTGTCCGGACCGTTGTGCGATGCAGTAATGGAGCAGCAGGGCTCGGCGGCGATGCTCGACACCCTCTCCCGCACCAACCTTTTCTTGATTCCCCTCGATGACCAGGGCGGGTGGTATCGCTTCCACCACCTCTTCGCCCAGCTGCTGCGGATAGAGCTCGAGCAGCGCGAGCCGGGCCTTGCCCGAGAACTCCACCGCCGCGCGCACGCGTGGCATCGCGATCACGGGACGACCGAGGTTGCGATCCATCACGCTCTCGAGGCCAGCGCGTACGCCGAGGCCGCCGAGCTAATCCAAGCCTCCTATGTCGCCTACGGTAATGCGGCTAGGCATGACTGCGTGCTGGCATGGCTGCGGCGATTCCCCGACGAAATACTGTACAGCAACGTGCGGCTGCTCCTGGTCCAGGCGTGGGCGCTCTCATTGTCTGCGAAGCGGGAGGAGGCGGCACGGGTTATCGCGGCGGTCGAACGGCTGGGCGAGCTCGACAGCGGTCCGCTCCCGGACGGCTTCAGCTCGGTGGAGGCGAGCCTGACGATGCTGCGCGCCGTCTTCCCGTGGGGTAACGTCGGCGCCCAGCTGGACAATGCTCGCCGGGCGTCCGAGGTGGAAGGCAGTGGATCGCCCTGGCGTGCCGTGGCGTGCTGGGCGGCCGGCCTGGCCCTATACTTCCGGGCGGAATGCGGCGAGGCCGACCAGTGGTTCGCCGAATCGGCGAGGCTGGCACCCGCGAGCGGACAGTGGCTGGTCGGCGCGTCATCGCTGGCCTACCGTTCACTCATCGCGGGCGAGCGGAGGGATCTTGAGGAACAGCGACTGCTGGCCGAGCAGGCAATGGAACTCGTGCAGGAGCGCGGCACCGAGATAGCCAACGGCGCGGTGCTGGTGGCGGTCGGGGTTTCCCTCGCCGCGCGCGGAAGACCTGAGGAGGCGCAGCCGCTGATCGAGCGCGGAATTGCGCTCATGCTGCGGTGCTGGGGCGAGCCGACCCAGGTGGCGAACGCGATGCTGCACCACGCGGCCGTGCTTCGCACCCTAGGGAAGTGCGAGCGCTCGAAGGCCGTGATCACCGAAGCGGGATCCATCATCGAATCTTGCCCCGATCCGGGGATCCTGACCGGGCGGCTGGCCGCCCTCGGGAACCGGCCGCAGGTACCCCCCGGGAACGGGGATCAGGAGCTGACATCACGGGAACTCGTGGTGCTCAAACTGCTGACCAGCGATCTTTCCGAGCGAGAGATCGGCCGGGAGCTCTTCGTATCGCACAGCACGGTCCATGGCCACGTCCGGTCGATCTACCGTAAGCTCGGGGTGTCATCACGGGACGGCGCCCTCGAACGGGCGCGCGAACTCGGCCTCATACCTAAGTCGCTTTCACCCAGGTTAAGGCCGATCCCAGAAGATGCCGGGTCACCTGCCCCAATTGCGACCCCGTCATCCAGCTCCTCGTCGCGAAGCCGCTTAGCGTCGAGCTTGCACCGGCGGGATGACCAACCGGATCTCCATGATGAACGGGAGATCATGAGAAGCTGGACCTCGGCGTGGTAACGGGCGAGCAGGTCCTCCTCCTCCTGCTGTTTCTCGGGGAACAGGAACAAGACCAGCGCTAGCCCCGCCGCGGATGGCCCAGCACCTCGCGGTGACGATCGCGAACAGCAGCGTCGCCGTGCCGGCCAGTTCGGCCCACCACTCCTTCCAGTGCCAGCCGTCCGCCGGGGGCCTTGACCGGCGTCAACCCCGGTGCCCCGGTCCGCCGGGAAGGACCCGGGCCTGGCCGCGACGCTCGCCGCCCACCGCGCCTCCACCCGGCCAAGCCGCCAGTAGGCGAGCGCCGCCGCCCAGACGGCGATGAACAGTCCGGCGATCAGAATCCGGCGACGTTGATGTTGAAGCCGGCCATCACAGACCAGAAGGCGCCGCGCAGATGGACCTCGGCGGTCAAGATGCCGAGGATCTCGATCAGCACTGCCAGGAAGGCCGGCATAATCTCCTTGACATTCACGGCATGATCTTCTCTAGGGCCGTTCCCTCAGGTGAAACGCGAGCGCGAAGGCCGGGCTCGCGGACCGGCAGAGCGCACACGGCGGAGGCATGTGCTGTGGGAACAAGCCTGGCTTACCGCCGAAGGCGAACCCGTTTCTCCCGCCTCTGCCGTGTCAGCGCCGACGCGGCCGCCTGGCTCGTACGCAGGTAAGAAGACTTCACCTGCCGGCCGTTCCGCCAAGACGGAAACGCGCTGGAGGAGTCCGAGCTCGCGGGTCCGTTCGAGGGCGCCGACCCGCGAGGACACGCCGAGCTTGCGGTAGATCGACCTGACGTGGCCGTGGACCGTGTTGAGCGACACGTACAGCTCGCGGCCGATATGCCGCTCAGGCAGGTCGCTGTTCAGCAGCCTGAGCACTCTCAGCTCCGCCTGCGTCAGCTCCTGATCCCCGGAACCAGCGCGCGCCCGCGGCGGCCGCTCCATCGCGATCAGCCAATCGGTCAGGATCCCCGGGTCCGGGCAGGACCTGAGGATGACTCTCGCCTCGTCGATCGATGCGTCCGAGCGCCCGCGCTCGCCCAGGGTGCGCAGTACCTGCGCCTGGCGCAGCAGCGCGTTCGCCACGTCGGTCGGCTGGCCCCTGGACCGCTTCAAGACGCCGATACTCCGCTCGATCAGCGGCAGTGCCTCCTGGGACCTTCCGCGCGCGGCCAGCGATACGCCGAGCGCCAGCGGCACCACGCCGTTGGCCTCCGCGGTGCCGCGCTGCTCAACGAGTTCGGTTGCCTGCTCGGCCAGCATTCGCTGTTCTTCAAGGCGCCCCCGCTCGCCCGCGATGAGCGAACGGTAGGCCAGCGACGACGCGATAGCCAGGCACCGTGCGCTGGCGGGCGCCACCGCCACCGATTCGGCGAACCACCGGTCGGCCTCGCCGAACTCGCCCCCGAAGTACAGGCCGATGCCGACCGCCCAGCACGCCACCGGCCGCACGGGTGACCCCGGGCCTTCGAGCTCGGCCGCCCGGCGGCCATTCTCCAGCTGGGCGCCGACATCTCCCCACGGGAAAGCGGCCCGCAGCATTGTCAGGCTCGCCTCGACCGAGCTGAAGCCGTCCGGCAAAGGCCCCTCGTCCAGCTCACCCAGCCGTTCGACCGCCGCGATGGCCCGGCCCGCCTCCTCGCGCCGCGCGGACAGTGAGAGCATCCACGCCTTGACCAGGAGCAGCCGCACATCGCCGCTGAGCATCTCGGCCGGGAACCGCCCGATCCAGGCCAGGATGGTGTCGTAATTGCCCGGGTTGAGGTAGCTGAACCAGGAGGCTTCGATCAGCTCGGCGGCCTCAGAGTACGCACCGGCTTCGACCGCGTGATGGGCGGCCTCGCCGGTGGTCCCGTGATCACGATGCCAGGTATACGCGCGGCGATGCAGCGCCGAGGCCAGGCCCGGCTCGCGGCGCTCGAGCTCTACACGCAGCAGCTGAGCGAACAGCGGGTCGAAGCGGTACCACCTGCCGTCGCCGTCGAGCGGGACGAGGAAAAGGTTGCTGCGCGACAGCGCGTCGAGCATCCCGGCCGAGTGCTGCCGCTCCAGCACCGCATCGCACAAGGGGCCGGACAGCCGCTCCAGGATTGAGCAGCGCAGCATCAGCTCCCGCACCGGCGGATCATGCGCCTGGAGCACCTCCGTCTCCAGGAAGTCGGCCACATGGCGGCTGGAGGCGCCCAGCTTGTGTACGAAGGCGTGGCGGTCGGCAGCCTGCCTCAGCGAGAGTGCCGTCAGGTAGAGCCCGGCCGGCCAGCCATCCATCCGCTCGACCAGGCAATCGACATCCTCAGGCGTGAGGCCGAGCCCGAGGCGGCCGTTCAGGAACGCATCGGCCTCCCCGGACGTGAATCGCAGATCGTCGGCTCGCAGCTCGAGCAGCTCACTATGGGCGCGCAGCGCGGCCAGCCGCAGGGTCGGCTCGGTCCTGGTGGAGAGCACGAGCTGGAAGGCGGGAGGCGCATGATCGACAAACCAGGCGATGCTCTCACGGGTCGCACCATCCGTGAGCCGGTGAAAGTCGTCCACGATCAGGGTGACCTCACCCTGATCGTGCAGCTCGTTCACGAGCCGCGGCAGCACCGTCTCGACAATAGACGCGGCCCCGTCTGCCTGCGGTGATCCCGGCTCGCCTATCGTCGGGCAGACCCGGCGAAGCGCCTCGATCACGTACGACCAGAGCACCACAGGGTCGTTGTCGCCCTCATCCAGCGTCAGCCACGCGACCGGCTTCCGCGCCGCCTCGACCTCGCGCCACACCGCGAGCAGGGTGGTTTTCCCGAAACCCGCCGGGCAGGCGACGAGGCTAAGGCCCCGATCCGACCCGCTCCGAAGCCGTTCCAGAAGCCGCTCGCGCGGAATGATCAGATCGCGTACCGTCGGCGGCCGCACTTTCGTCGCGATCAGGACCGGCCGCGAGCCGTCCGGCACCCCGTCACCCGTCGGCGCGCCGTACACCTCGGCCAAGTCCGCCGCATCGCTACCCGGCACAGCGACCAGCTCGGTGTCCGCAACCCCTCGATCACCCATCACACGGCAACCAATGCCTGCTGGTCGCTGGCTCACGAATAGACAAGGCGGTTAGATGGGCGATCATCGGCTGCCCCATTCCAGCTAACAATTCCTGACTGCCTGGGTCCGGAGCCAGCATTGCCAGCCGACGGCGATCCGGCATCACCGCCAGCGCCCGTTGGCCATGGACGGTCCGGGGGAAGGTCGTGGCACTCTGTCCTTCGACGGGGATCTCGATCGAAAGCGAGGTTCCGCTTTTCGCCGGGCTAACGATCTTGAGTCGTCCGCCCAGCGCTTCGACGCGATCGGC
>Ga0335073_10007418_pt1 | contig 15379 bp, 11 predicted proteins | sample Lox_Sample_22_FD_207093 | JGI IMG/M metagenome (GOLD analysis project Ga0335073, IMG submission 207093) | Soil microbial communities from Loxahatchee National Wildlife Refuge, Florida, United States - Lox_Sample_2.2 | ecosystem: Environmental > Terrestrial > Soil > Wetlands | place: USA... | reverse complement strand
CGCACGGCGATCACCGTGATCGCGGTTGCGGTGGAAGTGATGCTGGTGATCATCGTGGTGGGCCTGACGAGCGGGCTGATGTACGAATCGGCGAAGCGGACGGAGGGAGTGGGTGCGGACATCATGATCCAGCCGCCGTCGGCCTCGATTTTCATGGCGTTCAGCGGCGCGCCCATGCCGATCAGCATCGCCGACAAGCTCGGGCAGCTCGATTACGTCCACGCGGTGGCGCCCGTGCTGGTGGAATTCAATTCGACGCACGGCCTCGACATCGTGTACGGAATTCAGCCGGATTCGTTCCGCGCCGTTTCAGGGGGATTCGTAGTGCGGCAGGGCACCGACCATCTCGGCGGGAACGACATGCTGGTGGACGACATCTACGCGCGATCGAAAAAGGTCGAGGTCGGGCAGACGCTGCACATCCTCGAGCACGACTTCCACGTGGCAGGGATCGTCGAGCACGGCAAGGGAGCGCGGCTGTTCGTGGCGATGTCAACGCTGCAGGAAATGTCGGGCGCGCGCGACAAGGCGTCGATTTTCTTCATCAAGTGCGACCGCTCGGACCACACGGCGGCTGCGGCGGATGAAATTCACTCGCTATTGCCCGGTTACGAGGTACGGCCGCTGAAGGACTTTCTGTCGCTCATGACGTCGTCGAGCATTCCCGCCCTCGGCGCGTTCATCAACGTGATGATCGCGATCGCGGTCGGGATCGGATTCCTCGTGATTTTCCTTTCGATGTACACGACGATCATCGAGCGCACGCGCGAGATTGGGGTGCTGAAGTCGCTGGGCGCATCGAAACTCTACATCGTGGAAATTATTCTGAGCGAGACGACGCTGCTGTGCCTGGGCGGAGTGGTGTGCGGCATCGGGCTGAGCTTTCTGGTCCGCTTCCTGTGCTTGCGGTACGCTCCGTCGCTGACGATTCTGATCACGCCGAAGTGGCTGGTGCTTTCGGGCGTGATCGCGATCGCCGGCGGCCTGCTGGGCGCGGCGTATCCCGCATGGCTCGCCAGCCGCAAGGACCCTGTCGAAGCGCTCGCTTACGAGTGATCCCCCGGGAACCTTTTCGCTTCTAGGCAGAAATGCAAAACGCGACTAAAATAACTTCATCCGCGCCAGTCTGTGCATTCGTCGAGGAGACGGCTTTGGAGCCGATACTCAAGACTGAAAATCTGTGGAAAATCTACCGCACGGGCAAGGTGGACGTGCCCGCGCTGCGCGGAATCAACGTCGAAATCTTTCCGGGCGAATTCGTTTCGGTGATGGGGCCCTCGGGCTGCGGGAAATCGACGCTGCTGCACGTGATCGGCGGCTTGGCGCAGGCCACGAAGGGCCGCGTGCTGCTCGACGGCAACGACCTGACCACGATGAGCGACCCCGCGCGAACGCTCCTGCGGCGGCACAAAGTGGGCTTCGTCTTCCAGCGATTTAACCTGCTGCCGACGCTCGACGCGCGGCATAACATCGCGCTCGCGCAGCACATTCACGGCAACGGATTCGATCCGCACCGCTTCGATGCGGTGACGCAGATGCTCGGCCTCACGGATCGACTGAATCACAAACCCTCGGAGCTTTCCGGCGGCGAGCAGCAGCGCGTGGCGCTGGCGCGCGCGATCATCAGCGAGCCGAAGATCGTCCTGGCGGACGAGCCCACCGGAAACCTCGACACGAAAACCTCCGACAGCGTGCTGGCGCTGCTGCGCCAACTGAACAAGGATCTCGGGCAAACGATCGTGATGATCACGCACAATCCCGAGGCGGCGACTTGCGGGAATCGTGTCCTGCACATGCGCGATGGAATGGTCGTAGACGGACCAACGGTGCACTAAAATGCGATCCTTCTGGCGCGGACTCGGACGGATCATTTTGTGGAGGTACGAGCGAGGTTCGTGGCCGTACGACGTGATGGTGGTGATGATCCTGCTGTTCGTGCTGGCCACGCCGCGGAAGTGGTTTCACGACGAGGCGCAGACGAGCGTGCTGGGAGGCACGACCGTGCAGGAAGTGTCGCAGGATGCCGACAGCGGCACGCGAACCTACCGGCTTGACGCCACAGCCTTAGCTCCCGAGAAACGGACGACGAAACCGACTCCGGAGCTTGAACGCGAGACGCACGACGTGCTCGGGCGCACCGCCGGCGATCTGAAGGGCCAAACGTTCCAGGTGGTGCGCATCTCGCCGGCGCTTTCGGCGGACGGGTCGGTGCTCTACTACGACGTGACCGTGCACCCGTGAAGCGCGCTCGGGATCGCGAGACGTTGGAGTATATTACTTCGGATTGAGCTGATGACAACGGACGCTACAGTGCAAGCTGCGGAATTTGCGCGGCCCGGCGCGGCGCAGCTTCAGGGCGCGATCGGCGAACTGAAGTCGCTGCTCGGCACGCGCGCCACGACGGCGGACGCGGTTCGCGAGCACCACAGCCACGGCGAGTCTTATCATCCGGCGGCGCTGCCGGACGTGGTGTGCTACCCGCATTCGACTGAAGAAGTGAGCGCAATCCTGAAGATCAGCCGGAAATACGCGGTGCCGGTGATTCCGTTCGGCGGCGGCACGTCGATGGAAGCGCAGGTGAACGCGATCTACGGCGGCATCACGCTCGACATGCGCGAGATGAACAAGATTCTGAACATCAGCGTCGAGGATTTGCAGGCGGCGGTCGAAGCGGGCGTGACGCGCCTGCAGCTGAACAAGGCGCTTGCGAACACCGGCTTCACGTTTTTCATCGATCCGGGAGCGGATGCGACGCTCGGCGGCATGTCATCCACGCGCGCCTCGGGGACGATGGCGGTGCGCTACGGCACGATGCGCGAAAACGTGATGGCGCTGACCGTCGTGTTGGCTGACGGGCGCGTGATCAAGACGGGAACGCGGGCGCGAAAATCGTCGGCGGGCTACGACCTGACCAAGCTGTTCGTTGGCGCGGAGGGCACGCTCGGAGTGATCACCGAAGTGACGCTGCGATTGCATCCGCAGCCCGAGGCGATCGGCGGGGCGAGCTGCACGTTCGCGACGATTCGCGACGCGATCGAAGCGGCGATGGAGACGATTCAGCTGGGGATTGCGGTGGCGCGGATCGAGTTCATGGACGAAACGCAGGTGGAGGCGTGCAACCGGTATTCGAAGACGAGCTATCCCGTGTCGCCGATCTTGTTTTTCGAGTTTCACGGCGATAGCGTGCGGAGTGTTGACGAGCAGGCCGGGACGGTGAAAACGATCGCCGAGGAACACAACGGGCGCGAGTTTCACTGGTTTACGACGCCCGAGGAACGCGCGACGCTGTGGAAAATGCGGCACGAGGCATATTTCGCGAACGTGGCGTATCGCACGGGCGCGAAAATGTTCACGACGGATATTTGCGTGCCGATTTCAAGGCTGGCGGATTGCATCGTCGAATCGAAGAAGGATATCGAGAAGGCGTCGTTTCCGGCGCCGATCGTCGGGCACGTGGGCGACGGCAATTTTCACATCTCGTTCATGATCGATCCGAATAGCGCCGCCGAGCTGGCCGAGGCCAAGGCGCTTGAGGACCAGATCATCCTGCGCGCGCTCGAAATGGGTGGAACTTCAACGGGCGAACACGGCATCGGCACGGGCCGCAAACGGTTTCTGCCGATCGAGCATGGCGCGGCGCTCGACGTGATGCGCGCGATCAAGCAGGCGCTCGATCCGGAGAACCGGATGAATCCGGGCAAGATGGTCGAGCCGCGCCTCCTATAGCCGACCACATTGGCAACGGGCACATCCGCGGCGCCTCGCACGACAAGCCAATCGAACGAAAAATCCTCTCTCGGATACGCGTGGTACGTCGTCTTCGTGCTGATGCTGTGCTACACGCTTTCCTTCGTCGACCGGCAAATCCTGAGCCTACTGGTCGGCCCGATCGAGCGCGACCTGCGGATCAGCGACACGCAGATGGGGCTGCTGCAGGGCTTCGCCTTCGCCATCTTCTACACGTTCGCGGGGGTTCCGATCGGGCGCGTCGTCGACACCCACGGCCGGCGCAACCTGATCGCCGCCGGCATTTTCCTGTGGAGCGCGATGACGGCCGTGTGCAGCGCCGCGCGAAGCTACTGGACGCTGTTTCTCGCGCGCATCGGCGTGGGAGTGGGCGAGGTGACGCTTTCGCCCGCTGCGTTTTCGCTGATCTCGGATTATTTCCCCGCGGAAAAATTGGGGCTCGCGATCAGCGTTTACACGATGGGAATCTTCTTCGGCTCGGGAGTGGCGCTGGCGATCGGGGGCACGATCGTCGACAAAGTAATGCACATGCCGGCGCTGCACGTGCCCGTCCTCGGGACGATCGCCACGTGGCGGCTCTCATTTCTGTTCGTCGGCCTGCCGGGGCTGCTGATTGGACTGCTGGTCTACACGGTGAGGGAGCCGCTGCGCAAGCATGTGCTCCGCGATTCGAGCGGCGCGGCGGCGCACCTCGGCATCCTGGACATCGTGCTGCAGATCGGCAAGCGCTGGCAATCGTTTTGGGGCATGGCGATCGGGATGTTTTTTCAGTCGATGGCGAGCTACGCGTTTCTCTCGTGGGCACCGACCTTTTTCCAGCGCATTCACGGATGGAGCGCGGGGCAGGCCGGGCGAGCGTTGGGAGTGCTGGTGCTGAGCTTCGGATGTTTGGGAATGTACATTGGCGGATTGCTGTGCGACCGATGGCTGCGCACGGGAGTCCACGAAGGGCCGCTGAAGGTAGCGACGCTCAGCGCGATCGGCGCCGGATCGTTTCTCGGCCTTGCGATGCTGATGCCGAATCCGTATCTGGCGCTGGCGTTGATGGCGCCGGGGCTGTTCTTCCAGGCGATGCCGATCGGGACCGTCTACGCGGGCGTACAGCTGATTTTTCCGAACCAGATTCGCGGTCAGGTGTCGGCGCTGTTCATGTTGATCCTGAATCTCGGCGGGATCGGAGTTGGGCCGCTGCTGCCCGGCGTGCTCAACGATCATTTCTTCAGGAACGGGCGGATGGTGGGACCGTCGGTCTCGATTACGATTGTGTTCGCGTCGGTGTGCATGCTGGTGATTTTGCCGGCGACGTACCGGCATTACCGGCGCGATTACGTGGCGCTGAATTCGGCGGGCTCGGCGTAGGTCGTACGGCCCGCGGCTAAAGCCGCATCGGCGCGGCGGCGTTTCCGCGACCCTAAAGGGCCGCGCTTTCACCTTTCTGCTGAACCGCCCAGCGGGCGGGGACGTCGACGTAGGAGCGGTCGAGTTCCGCGATCGATTTGCAGCCGAGGAGAGCCATCGCGCGTTCGAGATCGGCGCGAAGAATCGCAATCGCGCGCGCCACGCCGGCTTCGCCCGCGGCCCCGAGCCCGTACATGTAAGCGCGTCCGATCAGGACGCCGCGCGCGCCGAGGCAAAGCGCCTTCGCGATGTCGCTGCCGCGGCGAATGCCGCCATCGACGAGCACTTCGGTGCGATCACCTACGGCTGCGACGACTTCCGGCAGCGCGCGCAGCGACGCAGCCACTCCATCGAGCTGGCGGCCGCCATGATTCGAGACGATCACGCCCGCCGCGCCTTCGTCGACCGCGCGCTTCGCGTCTTCCGCGATCATCACGCCTTTCACGACGATCGGCCCCGGCCAGGCCCTGCGAATCCATTTCAGATCGTCCCACGTGACCACGGATTTCGCGAGGCTCGATTGCGCCTCGGAAAGCGGCAGGGTGCCGCGTCCCGGCACGACGATATTGTGGAGCTTGCGCACCCCGCCCGATGCGAGGAAGCCGGCGAGCCAGCCGGGATGCGCGAGGATCTGCGGCAGGTATTTGGCTTTCGCGAAGGGGTTCGCGCCGAGCAGCGCGCCCGCGCCGTTGCGCACGTCGCGCTCGCGCATGCCAAACGTGCCGGTATCGATCGTAATGACCAGGACGGAGAAGCCGGCCTTTTGCGCGCGCTCGATGGCGGCTTTGCCCGCGTCGTGGCCTCCGGCGAGATAGAGCTGATACCAGAGTGGCCCCGAAGTAGCCGTAGCGACATCTTCGAGGCGATGGCCCGACATCGTGGTCAGGACGTAGCCGAGGCCCGCCTTTCCCGCGGCGCGCGCGGCGGTCGGCTCACCGTGCGGGTAAAACATGTGGCTGAAGCCGCATGGCGCGAGAAGCACGGGCATGCTCAGATTGCTGCCGAGAACCGAGGTGCCCGTGTCGCGTTCGGGGATGTACAGCGCCTGGCGCGGACGAAACGTGACCTCTTCGAAAGCGCGCATGTTTTCGCGCAGCGTCACTTCGCCTTCGGCGCCGCCGTCGAGATAGTCGAAAAGGACGCGCGGCAGGCGCTGCTGCGCGATCCGGCGCAAATCGCCGATGTTGACGACGCGCGGCGATGAGACTCTGCGTTCTTCCCGATTCATCGCGCAGGCTCCTGCCGTAGAGACTTCCGGAATTGTTTCAGGAGGCTCAAGAGATTTTCGTCCGATGGCGCATCCGCATGGTTCGGGTAATGGAAGTTGACGAACGTCCACGCTCCGACTTGAAACACCAATTCGGCGACTACATCCGGATGATCGTGTTGCCTTCCGTCCGATACGCCGTAGACTTCCACGAGGTAGTGTTCGCCCTTTCGCGTGAGGCGGCCGGCCACGTAACTATCGGCCGCGCGCCGGCTGTTGATGACCGGATCGAAATCCAGCAGGATGCGGCCGCTGCTTGCTTCGGCCTTGAAGAACTCTCGCATCTGCTTGATCAGATCGGGGTCGATCGGATCCGTACGAGAAGGCCGCCGATCGCCGCTGCCGCCTGCGATCAGCGCCGGTTCCGCCGGCTGATCTGGATCGATCGGATTGTATGAATTGTAGAATTGCGAGACGAACGTACGGCAGGAGTCGTTCAGCTCTTGCTGCAGGTTAGTCGCGCCCGCGGGGGGAAAGGCGAAAACGCTCGCGACAATGGCGAGGCCAGCGAGCCGCGATGTGCTTAATGCCATGAGTGGCATCCGATGTAGGCGGCGCATTGGAACGAAAGTTCGCACGCGCGTGGAATTGGCTTTGCCGGGCTCATTCTACCGGGTATCCTCACTGATTTGTCGGCAACGTGGCCGGCGGTAACACGCGGATTACGGTGTGCCGCCGCGCCCGCCAAGTATATAGCTCTTAAGGAGCCATTGATGAAAGTTGGCAGCGCGATCGCCGAAATACTGAAGCGCGAGGGCGTGGAGGTGATGTTCGGCTATCCGGTGAACCACGTGCTCGAATCGGCGGCCGCGGCGGGCATCCGGCCGATCATCGTGCGCCAGGAACGCGTGGGGCTGCACATGGCGGACGCGCTTTCGCGGCTGACGAGCGGGAAACGGATCGGCGTTTTCGCGATGCAGCACGGGCCGGGATCGGAGAATTCGTTTGGCGGCGTGGCGCAGGCGTACAGCGAGTCGGTGCCGATTCTCGTGCTGCCGATGGGGTACGCGCGCCGGCTCGCGCACGTCGATCCGAACTTCAATTCGGTCGCGAGCATGCGGTCGGTGACCAAATCCGCGGAGCCGATCACGGCCGCGGCTGAGATTCCGAATATCTTCCGGCGGGCGTTTTCGCGGCTGCGCAACGGGCGCGGCGGCCCGGCGCTGGTCGAGATTCCGCTCGACCTTTTTGCGGAGGAGATGCCGGAGGTGTGGTCCTACGAGCCGGCGATTTCGACGCGCTACGGTCCGGACCCTGCGGACGTGCGGCGGGCGGCCGAGGCGCTCGTCGAGGCGAAGCAGCCGCTGATTTACGCGGGGCAGGGAATTCACTACGCGCGCGCGTGGGAGCCGCTAAAGCGGCTCGCGGAATTGTTGGGCGTGCCGGTGGCGACCAGTTTGCAGGGCAAGAGCGCGTTTCCGGAGGACCATCCGCTGGCGCTCGGCGCGGGCGGCAACGCGTTCCCGCGTACCGTGCCGCACTTTCTCGCGCAGGCCGACTGGATTTTCGGCGCCGGCTGCAGTTTCACGGAGACGGCGTTCGGCATCGCGATGCCGCCGGGGAAAAAGTTCATTCACGCCACGCTCGATCCGAGTCATTTGAATAAGGACGTGCGCGCGGAGATCGGGCTGATCGGAGACGCGCAACTCACGCTCGATGCGCTCTGCGCGGAGGTGGAGCGGCGGATCAAGAGGCCGCGCGATTCCGCGGGCGTTGCGGCGGAGATCGCGCAGGTCAGAAAGGCGTGGCTCGAGGAATGGGCGCCGCGAATCAATTCGGACGAGACGCCTTTTTCACCGTATCGCGTGCTTCGCGATCTGCAGGCGACGGTCGACGTGGCCAACACGATCATCACGCACGACGCCGGAAGCCCGCGCGACCAGCTGGCGCCCTTCTGGGTGACGAAGAAGCCGCTGACCTACATCGGCTGGGGCAAAACGACGCAGCTCGGCTATGGCCTCGGCCTGGCGATGGGCGCGAAGCTGGCGTGCCCGGAGAAGCTGTGCATCAACGTGTGGGGCGACGCGGCGATCGGCTTTACAGGGATGGATTTCGAGACGGCTGTGCGCGAGCGCATCCCGATTCTTTCGGTGCTGCTCAATAATTTCAGCATGGCGATGGAGATTCCAATCATGCCGGTCTCGACCGAGAGATATCGTGCGACCGATATTTCGGGCGACTACGCGGCGATGGCGCGCGCGTTTGGCGGCTACGGCGAGCGCGTCACCCAGATTGCGCAGATCGTTCCGGCGATTCGTCGAGGGATCGAGCAGACGCGGAAGGGCGTGCCGGCGCTGCTCGAATTCATGACGTGCAAGGAAATTGCAGTCTCCAAGCAATATCACGGCACGCGCTAGAAACGGGCGCGCCCTTTCAGGCGCGCCCGAGTAACCCTACCAGCCGAGGACGTACGCAAACACGAGCGGCGCGACGATGGTTGCGTCCGACTCGATGATGAACCGCGGAGTATCGACGGCGAGTTTGCCCCAAGTGATCTTTTCGTTGGGCACGGCGCCGGAATAAGAGCCGTAGCTGGTGGTCGAATCGCTGATCTGGCAGAAATAGCCCCAGAGCGGCACGTCCTCCTTGCGCAGATCCTGGTGGAGCATGGGCACGACGCAGATCGGGAAATCGCCGGCGATGCCGCCGCCGATCTGGAAGAAGCCGAGCGAATTTTTCGTCGCCGTCTCCATGTACCAGCGAGCGAGCTCGACCATATACTCGATGCCGCCGCGCACCGTGGTCGCGTTCTTCACGCCGCCGCTGATCACCTGTGCCGCGAACATGTTCCCGAGCGTGGAATCCTCCCAACCGGGAACGAAAACGGGCAGGTTGCGTTCGGCGGCCGCGATCATCCAGCTGTTCTTCGGATCGATCTGGTAAAACTTCTTCAGCTTTCCCGCGTTCAGAATCTTGTAGAGAAATTCATGCGGAAGGAATCGCTTGCCGGTGCGATCGGCGTCGCGCCACTCCTCGATGACGATGCGCTCGATGCGGCGCATCGCTTCTTCTTCGGGGATGCAGGTATCGGTGACGCGATTCAGGTGATTGTTGAGAAGCTCGACCTCTTGCGCCGGCGTGAGCTGCCGGTAATCCGGAACGCGCCGGTAGTGATCGTGCGCGACGAGATTGTAGAGATCCTCTTCGAGATTCGCGCCCGTGCAGCAGATGCCGTGGACTTTGTTCTGGCGGATCAGCTCGGCGACGGAAATACCGAGCTCCGCGGTGCTCATCGCGCCGGCAAGCGTGAGGAACATCTTGCCGCCCTGGGCGAGATGTTTCACGAAACCTTCGGCGGCGTCGACAACCACAGCCGCGTTGAAATGCCGATAGTGGTGTTTGATGAACGCTGAAATCGTGCTCGTTGCCAATACCTCTGTGGCTGTGCTCATGTGCCCTCCTGGTTGAGCCGACTCGAAACCGAAAATTGAAATGTGAAAACACCCGTAGCGAACGGAGCGCTGCGTTACTCGGGACGGCTTAGAAGTAGCTGGCGGTGTAGCTCAGCAGACGGAAAAATTCGTGCGCGGAAAGATGATGTTGAAAAAACCGAAGATGTCGATCGCGTGCCACGAAGAAAAAATAACACACATCGCGCAGAGCACATAACAAAAAAGCTCGACGCGCGAAGTATTTTCACGCACACATACACGGCGCCGCGAGCGGCGAGAATGGACGTCACCGGCCGCAGTAGCATCGAAGCTAACAGCGCCCCAGGGAGCCTAGGCTGGAGGCGCCCGGTTGCGCTAACATTTCATGGGCAGCGTGCGGCGGCGCGCCAGGGAGAGACACACACATGTGCGGAATTGTCGGTTATATCGGCCCGAAGCGCGTCGTGCCGCTGATTCTCGACGGGCTCCGGCGCCTGGAATATCGAGGGTACGATTCGGCGGGAATCGCCGTGGTGGGAGACAACGGGAAGCTCGAGATCCGGCGCGCGCCGGGAAAACTGCGCAATCTCGAGGAGTCGATTCGAGCGACGCCGCTCGAGGGAGTCTATGGGCTCGGCCACACGCGCTGGGCCACGCACGGGCGACCGACCGAAGAAAACGCGCATCCGCATCGCGACTGCACGGGCGAGATCGTCGTCGTCCACAACGGAATCATCGAAAACTACATCGAGCTCAAGAAAAATCTGATCGCCGAGGGGCACAAGTTCGTCACCGAAACGGACACGGAGATCATCGCGCACCTGATCGAGAAATTTTCAAAGGACGCGCCGCTCGAAGCGGCCGTGCGCAAGGCCGTGAAGGCGATGACGGGCGCCTACGCGCTGGTTGCGATGTCGGCGAAGGATCCGAATAAGATCGTGGCGGCGCGCCTCGGGCCTCCGATCGTGGTGGGCCTGGGCGACCACGAATTCTTCGTCGCGAGCGACATCCCGGCGATCCTCGCGCACACGCGCAGCATTTTCTTCCTCGGCGACGGCGAGATGGCCACGCTCACGCCGCAGGGAGTGCAGCTCAGCGATTTCGAAAGCCACCCGATCACCCGCCGCCCGCAGCAAATCACCTGGGACCCGATCATGGCTGAGAAGGGCGGGTTCAAGCATTTCATGCAGAAGGAGATTTTCGAGCAGCCGCGGGCGGTGCGCGACACGCTGCTCGGCCGGATTTCACAGGAAACGGGAAAAGTCTTCCTCGACGAGATGAACCTGACCGAAGAGGAATTCCGGAGCTTTCGCGACGTCAAGATCGTGGCGTGCGGCACGAGCTGGCACGCGGCGCTCGCCGGCAAGTTCATGATCGAGCGGCTGGCGCAAATTCCGGTCGAGGTGGATTACGGCAGCGAGTTCCGCTACCGCGATCCGATCGTCGACAAGCACAGTCTGATCATCGCGATCAGCCAGTCGGGCGAGACGGCGGACACGCTCGCCGCCGAGCGCGAGGCGCGGCAAAAGGGCGGCAAAGTCATTTCCATCTGCAACGTAGTCGGTTCGATGCTGACCCGCGAATCGAGCGGCACGATCTACACGCACGCGGGGCCGGAAATCGGCGTCGCTTCGACGAAGGCGTTCACGGGCCAGCTGACGGCGCTGCTGCTGACGGCGCTGTATCTAGGACAGGTGCGCGGCAAGCTGGCCGGTCCGGCGTCGCAGAAGGTGATGCAGGAGCTGACGCGCGCGCCGCACAAGATCGAGACGATTTTGCAGCACGACGCTCGCATGGAGGAACTCGCGCGCCAGCTTTTCCGGTACACGGATTTCCTTTATCTCGGACGCGGCATTCACTATCCGATCGCGCTCGAAGGCGCGCTGAAGCTCAAGGAGATTTCCTACATTCACGCCGAGGGGTATCCGGCGGGCGAGATGAAGCACGGACCCAACGCGCTGATCGATGAGAACCTGCCGGTGGTGATCCTGGCGACACGCGACGAATCCGATCCCGCGTCGATGCTGCTGTATGAGAAGACGCTCTCGAACATGCAGGAAGTGAAGGCGCGCGACGGCATCGTGATCGCGGTGGTCACCGAGGGCGACAAACTCGCGCGCGATACAGCCGACCACGTGATCGAAGTTCCGCCGGCTCCGGAGCTGATCGCGCCGATTCTCGAAGTGGTGCCGCTGCAGATGCTGGCTTACCACATCGCGGTACGGCGCGGGTGCGACGTCGACCAGCCGCGCAACCTCGCAAAATCGGTCACAGTCGAATAGAATCGGCGCATGAATGCACCGAGCTTTGCCCGGCCCCGGTGCGCCTCGACGCGCAATTTCCGAAGGCTGATTCTCGCGGCGGCGATTTGCTGTGCGGCAGTGGTTCCGGCGCGCGGAAAAGCCGCAAAGCCAGATACATTCCGGCTGGCGAAGCTTTCTTTCGTCGGCTTGATCCGCTACACGGAAGCTCAAGCGACGGCCGCCTCGGGGCTTCATGTCGGCGATTCGATCGGTACGGACCAGCTGAAGATCGCCGCGGATTTGCTCGCGAATTCCGGCGTCTTCGACACCATCTCCTACCGCTACAGCACTCAGGGAAGCGATCTCGACGCCGAATTTCAGGTGACCGAGACCAAATCGCTGTTGCCGTGCCGATTCGAAAACTTCATCTGGTTTTCGCCCGAACAACTGGACGAGGCTTTGCGGCGCCGCGTACCGTTCTACACGGGGGCTGTGCCTCCGAGAGGTTCGCTGACCAAACAGATATCGGACGCGCTTCAAACCCTCGTCACGGACAACGGGATTCACGGAACCGTCGAGTTCATGGCTTTTTCTCCGGATGTTGGCGCTCCCGTCTCCGCTTTTCTCTTCCGAGTGTCGGGTATCGCGATGCCGGTGCGGAGCCTGACTTTCCCCGGGGCTGCTGCGCTTTCGGACAAGGAGCTTGCAGCCGCTGCGGCTAACTTGATCGGCAGGGATTTTTCGGCCACGGATGTCGACGTCGCCGTGTCGAGCGTGTTGGTTCCGCTCTATCACCATCACGGATACCTTGAGGCGCATTTCGGCGATGCGCAGCCGAGCATCATTTCCGGCACAACCTCGGATATCACGATCGCGATTCCGGTCGTGGAAGGCCCTCGGTATTCGTGGTCGAAAGCGGATTGGACCGGCAATCACTCGTTCTCGCCGGATGATCTGGCGAAGCTGATGAACATGAAAGCGGGAGAAGTGGCTGATCTCGACAAGATCGATGCGGGGTTCGCGGAGATCAACAAGGCTTACCAGGAGAAGGGCTACATCGATGCGAAGGTCCAACCCACCGAAAGTCTGGACGCCGCAAGCCGGCAAGTCAGCTTTCAGGTGGCCATCTATGAAGGTGTTCCGTATCACATGGGGCAGGTGCGCTTCCAGGGCTTCACCGACAAACTGGCCGCTGAACTTGCCAAGAAATGGGAGCTGAAGCCCGGGCAAGAGTACGATGGAAACTACGCGGCGGGCTTTCTCAAAAAGGTTCTGCTTCCGAAGCTTCGGGATATGAAAATGACGGGCAAGATCGGCTTGGGAATCAACCGCGATGCGGCGGATGCAACGGTTGACGTGCTGATCACGTTCCAATAGGTTGGAGGTATGCGGGTAGCGTTCATTTTTTCGCTGCTGGTCGTGTCGCTTCCGGCGTGGGGAGCGCCGCAGTCGCAACAAGGCGCCTCGCGGCTCGATTCGCTTCGCGCGACGGGATCGTCGCGATTCAGCTCCGAGCAGATCGCGGCGGCGAGCGGGCTGCAGAAGGGCGCGCAAATCACCCGCGACGATTTGCAGAAGGCTGCGAACACTCTCGCGCAACTGGGCCCGTTCAGCGACGTCTCCTACCGATTCTCGAGCGATGCGACCGGCGGCGTAGAGGTCGAGTACCAGGTGACGGACGGCCCCGAGGTCCCGGTTTCCTTCGACAATTTCCCCGGATTCACCGACGACGAGCTGAAGGCGGCGATCAAGTCTGCAGGCGTGCTCTTCGACGGCCAGGCGCCTCAAGGGGGAACGCTCCTCGACGCGATGGATGACGCGCTTGCACGGATGATCGCCACGCGCGGCATGAACTTCACGGTATCGCACACGCTGATGACCCAGCCCTCCGGCGGCAAAGTGCAGCAATTCCGGATCGACGGTCAGGGAATCAGGATCGCGTCCCTTGAATTTTCCGATCCGCTCGCGCAAAACGATCGCGGGATTCACACGCGCCTTGGCGACATCGTCGGACAGCCCTATTCGCGCGGCGCGATCGATCTCTTCGAATTCGAGCAAGTGCGGCCGGTGTACCTGGCGCACTCGTTTCTCGAGGTGCATTTCGATCCGCCGGCGGCGACTTTCGCGAACGGCGCCGTAACGGTCACGGCCCACGTCGATCCGGGACCTGCGTTCACGTGGGGCAATGTGACGTGGAGCGGCAATTCGGCGGTCGGAGTGCTCGATCTCGACACGGCGATTCCACTGCATCCGGGTGATCCCGCCGACGGAATGAAAATCGAAGCCGGTTGGGACGCGGCAAGAGCGCTTTACATGCAGCGCGGCTATCTCGACGTCGAGTTGAATCCCCTTGCCAAATTCGATACCGCGGCGTCGCGCGTGAGCTATACGGTTTCGGTCACCGAGGGACCGCAGTATCACATGGGCAAGCTCGTCCTGAGCGGGCTTTCGATGGACGGCGAAAAGCGCGCGCGGGCGGAGTGGAGGATTCCGCAGGGGTCCGTATTCGACAATAGCTTGTACGAAGACTTTCTTTCCGACAGAATCAAGCGGGCGTTCGCCGATTTCCCGTTTCACTACGACAAGATCGGACGCTTCCTTCAGAAAGATCCCGCCACCGCTACCGTGGACGTGATGCTCGACTTTCAATGAGCCGCCCGGCGATGGCCGTCTGATGCGATCGCTCCTGCCGGCGATATTCGTTGGAGCAATCCTTGCGTGGGGCGCCGCCTCTGCGACGGCGCAGAAGTCGAATTCCGCCGATTCTCCGGCGAAAGCCGCGCAGGATGCCGACGCCAAGAAGCAGGCGGAGGCCGAAGCCGAGCTGCAAAAGGCGCTGGCCGATGCGGGCAACGACAGCGCGGCGCTGGTTCGCAATCTCACCGCATATCTCGCGCACTTTCCTGATTCGCCGAGACGCCCCGGCATCTACCGCGCGCTGGTGGAAGCCTGCGAGCAGATTCGCAACAGCGACTGCGCGCTGGACTACGCCGAGCGGCTGATCGCGCTGCGTCCCGACGATTCGCAGATGATGCTGCTTGCGGTTAGCCTGCTGCAGAAAAAGGGCGACGATGCCAGCCTGGTGCGCGCGAGCGGTTACGTCTCGCGCGTGCTCGACCGCGTCGAGAAGATGCCCGCCGAGGAAAAGCCCGCCAGCGAATCGGCCGCCGAATTCGAGAACGGGCAGAAAGAGCTCCTCGCCGTGCTGTATTACGTGCGAGGGGAAATCGAGACGTCCCAGAAAAACTACGAGGCCGCGACGAAGGACCTTCACGGGAGCAATGTGGCGCGCCCGAACGCCCTTGCCTGCGAGAAGCTCGGCGAGATCGCCGAGATCAAGAACGATCCGGCCA
>Ga0335073_10007417_pt1 | contig 15379 bp, 15 predicted proteins | sample Lox_Sample_22_FD_207093 | JGI IMG/M metagenome (GOLD analysis project Ga0335073, IMG submission 207093) | Soil microbial communities from Loxahatchee National Wildlife Refuge, Florida, United States - Lox_Sample_2.2 | ecosystem: Environmental > Terrestrial > Soil > Wetlands | place: USA... | reverse complement strand
TGCGCTGCGACCTGCAGGCCCAGATCAATCTGCTGCTTCCTGGTCAGCGGAGCATTGCCGGGGTTAGGCAGCTGCGGTCCACCGCTGACCGCGTAGAGCTGGCCGACCAGCAGAAACGCCGTCAGAATCGCGACGCATTTTGCGGCCGCACGGTTCAACTGAATTGGGAAGGTCGGTTTCACGAAGCAACTTCGACGGCGATATCGCGAGCCATACCACGCCTTAAGAGAACATTGTGCCAAATAAGCAGGCGAATCGAAAGCCATAGTAGATTCAGCCGCCAAAGACGACGCGCGGTCAACGGGAGTTTGCCATCTCTCCGTTGCTTGCGACTCACCGAGCTGAGTTCATGGGTGATCGCAAAACCGGGCTGCTGTTCCAAACCGCGCAGGGCCAAGCATGTAGCGTAGGGATTTTTTACCTAAGCCATTGATGTTAATATCGTTAGTGTCTTACCGCGGGAGGGCGGTTAGCTCAGCTGGTTAGAGCGCCTGCCTTACAAGCAGGAGGTCGCAGGTTCGAGCCCTGCACTGCCCACCAGGCAATCGTCCTTCCCCTCGCGTTGACGTCCCTCGCTGTGCTCGGGATTTCGGCAGCAGGCTCCTGCTACGCTCACGCCCGCCAACCGCTTCAACAGAGAAAGTTACAATGTCTCCCGCGGCTCCCAAGGTTTGATGATGCGATAGCCGCGGAGAGTGATGGCAAAACTATGATTCTGCATGCACCCAGAGAACGCCCTGAAGCGTGGCGCGCGCGGCGTGCTGCACTCACGTCCTCCTGGATGGTCTTGTTCGCCTTGATCGAGTATCCCTTTGAATGGCTGGCTTATGTGTTGAGCCGCTGGTCCTTTCTGGAGGTGCTGGACTATCTGGGGAGCTTTTCCGTTCTGGTTGCGGTGATTTTTTATTTCAGCGAGTCGGGGAACCGGCTAAAGCAGAAGCACTATCAGGCCTGGCAAGTGATCAATACCGCGGAGGGAAAGGGTGGCAGCGGCGGACGAATTGACGCGCTCCAGGAACTGAATCTGGATGGCGTAGCGCTCATCGGGGTGGACGTCTCCGGTGCCTTTCTGCAGGGAGTAAGGCTGCCGCTAGCGAAGCTCGAGCGCGCCAACTTTAATGCAGTCGATGCTCGCAACAGCGACTTCGAGCGTGCCGAGTTCACCACCGCGGACCTGACCTCAGGAAATTTCCGCAACAGCAACCTGAGCCATGCTGATTTGCAAGACTCCGACCTGGGTAATGGCGACTTCTGCTCGGCCAACCTTACCGGGGCCAATCTCAGCGGAGCCACACTCGACGGCGCGGACCTGGGCAACACCGATCTGGCGAATATCAGGTGGCAAACGATCAAAAGCGTAAAGGGAGCCAGCCTGCGGCAGGCGCGCAACGCGCCGCAAGGGTTTCTGCAGTGGGCCGCAGAGCACGGAGCGGTGACCAGCGGCGGGAATTCGGACTGCCCGTGACGGATCAGGAGGGTGAACTGCGTGCCGCGCAGCTTGAATCGACACTCCTAAGTCAGGCTCCCGCCGTCTAACCGATCTCCGAAACGTATTGGCTCGCTGCCCGGCGGCCCAGGTTTGCAAGACTGTGAAAAAATAGAACTGATGGGAGCCAAACGCTGGGATGCCGTTATCTTCGACTATGGCCGAGTTCTAAGCCACTCGCCGACGCGCACGGAGATTGAAGAATTTGCCGGCCTTGTGGGCATGCACGAGCCGCCGTTCTTCCAGGTCTATTCGGATACACGGGACGAGTACGACCGTGGGCTTCACGATTACCATGAGCACTGGCAGAGATTCGCTCGCGCCGCCGGATTTTCGCTGGATCGCGAGCACGTGGAATGCATTCTGCTCCACGAAAATCGTATGTGGCTGCGCGCAAACCCGCAAACCCTGGAACTGGCGGCTGACATTCGATCGCACGGCGTGCGCACTGCCATCCTCTCCAACATGCCACCCGACTTACTGCAACAGATGCGCGAGAACTTCGATTGGCTGAACGACTTCGAAGTACAGATCTGGTCGTGTGAGCACGGCACCGTCAAACCCGATCCGCAAATCTACCGGATATGTCTCGACGCGCTCGGCTGCAAGCCGCAGCGGGCGCTGTTTTTCGATGACCGTCCGCGGAATGTGGAGGGCGCGCGACGCGCAGGGATGGAAGCTCATCTTTTCGAATCGGCTGAGCAGGCTGCCGCGATCGTTCGCGCCGGGCTCAACTCATAGAACGATGCTGGTCTCCGTCACGATAGTCACCTGGAACTCGGCGAAGTATCTCGACGAATGTTTCGCGGCTCTGTCGCGCCAGGAACATCCCAATCTCGAGGTGATCGTTGTCGACAATGCTTCGGAGGACAATACGCGCGAGCGTTTGCAGCAAGTCGATCCGGCTTGGCACGTGATCTACAACGACAAAAACGTTGGCTTCGCCGCCGGTCAAAACCAGGCGATTCGCGCCGCGCGTGGCGATTGGGTGCTGTGCCTGAATCCTGACGTTGTGCTCAACCCCGATTTTCTGAGCCAACTGGTGACCGCGGGCGAAGCGCATCCTGATACCGGCTCGCTGTGCGGGAAGCTGTTGCGTTGGAACTCCTCCGCAAGCGGCAACCATGCGGAGCCTTCGGATGATCCGCGCAAGACCAACGTCATCGATTCCACCGGTATCTATTTCACCCCCAACCTGCGTCATCTCGACCGTGGCGCCGAAGAAGTCGACCGTGGACAATATGACCGCGAGCAGTATGTCTTTGGCGCCAGTGGCGCGGCGGCGTTCTTCCGGCGCAGTTTTATCGACGACGTTTCCGTCGAAGACGAGTTCTTCGACGAAGAGTTCTTTGCCTTTCGCGAGGATGGCGACCTGGCGTGGCGCGCCCAGTTGATGGGCTGGACCTGCCTCTACGTTCCGAAGGCGGTCGCCTGGCATGTACGGCGCGTCACACCCGAGCGGCGCAAGGACCTGCCGCTGGTCATCAACTGGCATTCTGCAAAGAATCGTTTTCTGATGCGCGGCAAGAACGCCTCGGGGTGGCTGTGCCGGCGGCTGTTCTTTCCCGTTCTCTGGCGCGACATCATGACCTTCGGCTACGCTGCGGTGCGCGACCGGCGCTTGTGGTCGGCAGTGACCTACTGGTGGAGCGCGCGTGACAGCATTCGCCGCAAGCGTGCCATCATTCAGTCGCGCCGCCGCGTTTCCGATCGCGATTTGTTATGGTGGTTCAGCAATTCCCCTCGGGCCATGGATGCAGATAGGGTAGCGGCTCGTGCTCAGTGACTGGTTCGCACTTCTGGTTACGACGACGGAGGCCTATGCAAAACCCAGATCTAGATTGCTTCACCGGCAACTGACCGCTGACCACTAACCACTGCCTTTCATGAACATTGCCATCGTCGGAACTCGCGGCATCCCCAATCGCTACGGCGGATTCGAGCGCTTTGCCGAGCAAATCAGCTCGCGCCTCGCCAATCACGGCCACCGCGTCACCGTCTATTGCCGCCGCGCGTTCACCCGTCCCGACGACGTGTACGACCGCCGCATCCGCCGTGTCATCGTCCCCAGCCTGCACCAGAAGCATCTCGACACCTGGGTCAGCACCTTCTTCGGCGCCGCGCATGTGGCCTTCACCGACAACGATGTCGTGCTCCTGTGCAACGTCGCCAACAGCCCATTTGCCTACATTCCGCGTCTGTTCGGAAAGCCGGTTGTGCTGAATGTCGATGGACTCGATCGCAAGCGCGAAAAGTGGAGAGGATTGGGCGCGCAGGTGCTGCACTTCTGCGAGTGGATGTCCTCGTTCAGCTCCAACCAGCTGGTCACCGACGCCAAGGCCATTCACGATTACTACCTCGCGAAGTATGGCAGCGAGTCGGTCGTCATCGGTTACGGTTCGGAGATGCCTACAGCCCAACAGGTCCAAAACCAGGACCTGTCGGGGACCCGGGCGCGCCCCGATTACAGCCTCAATGGCTTCGATCTCGAGTCCGGACAGTACGTTCTCTACGTGAGCCGCCTGGAGCCGGAGAACAATCCCGACTTGGTGTTGCGCGCGTGGCGCAAGGTCCGCACCGACTGGCCGCTCATTGTTGTCGGCGACAATCCCTACGACCCCGGATACATCGAGCGGCTGCGTGCGCTGGGCGACGAGCGCGTGCGCTTCACCGGCGCGATCTACGGCGACGGCTATTGGGCGCTGCAGAAACATGCCGGGGTCTTTGTCTTCGCCTGCGAAATCGGGGGCGTGCATCCCGCCCTGATCGAGGCCATGGCCGCCGAGAACGCGATTCTTTATCTCGACACGCCGGAGAATGCCGAGACCGCCGCCGACGCCGCAGTTCCCTACATGAAGTCGGAAACTGATCTATCGTCAAAGCTGCAAGCGGTTCTCAACTCCCCCGAACAGCGCCGGCAACTTGCGGCACGTGCGAGCCAGCGCGCCCACGATCTTTATCGTTGGGAAGCGATCGCGGAAAAATACGAGCAGATATTCCAGAAGCTCTGTAAGAAGTAAGTTGGCAAGCCTACTTCGCTTCCGCCGCCGAGGCATTTTCCGTTCCGTGCTCGGCCAGCGCCGCCGCCCGCGCCAGAGTCGTCCCTGGAGGCACAGGCTCGAAGCCGGTTTTCACCTCGGCTTGATTTTCGCTGATGGTGTGAAAAAACAGAGCTCTACCGTGAATATGCACATCGAGCTTCGTTAGCTCCCAGTCGTCGGGCGCAAGTCGGCTCTGCATCACGTGAAAGGTTCCGCCTTTATACAGCCGTCCCAAAATGCCCCAGCCGAAGGTCACATCCTGCATCAGCGTCCCGCTGATCCCGGCCAGCCGCTTCTCCTGCTGGTTGATGAGCAGCGTTCCTTGCATGTGATGGAAGACCTTCGCTGCATCGTTCGGCGGATCAAATTGAGGATTGGGGCGGAACTTCAGCCGGATGTCCCCGTTCTGTTCGCCATCCTCGGTGTACAGGAAGATGTTGGGCAGCATTCTGACCAGGTTTTCGGCTTTCTTTCCATCCTGAACAACCGCCTCGCGACTTTTTCGGCGCGCCGATTCGCTGTTCACCAGGGCATTGATCTTCGACTGCTGCTTGCTTTCCTGCGCCGCCGTGGGCGGCTGCCCATTCACTGACACGACCCACTGGAACCAGCATTCGGGCGTTTCCACGACTCTGCTGACTGTGGTTTTGCCGGATTGCGTGTTGCTGTCCTGATACATCCAGTAGTTCTGGTGTTGATTAGCGGTCAGCTCGTTGTGAACCATGTCTTTCACCAGATCCTGCGGAGTCTCCCTCGCGAGTACTGCCGTCGAACCGGCGGCCACAAGAATAAGGACGGCTGCTGTACGCATCAAACTTCGTTTCCGAGAGCTCGATCCCATATCTACTTAGACGAAAAAGCACGGCAGGAAGTTGACAGCGACGATTCCTGGAACCCGAAACGCCGCCTCCCGCAGCTCGCGTTTGTCGGTTGCTACTCGCTGGGCTAACATGATCTGGGCCAGGTTCAGGTAGAACTGGTCTTTAGACCCCGTATAACGGCCTTCCTTCATGAATCCAAGCCGACTCGGCCGGCGGCAAAAATAGATTGAGAGAATGTTTGATGAGCGATTTTCAGAACATCCGCTTCGAAAAGAAAAGCCAGATTGCCTACCTCACCATCGACCGTCCCAAGGTGCTCAACGCCCTCAACATGGCAACCATGCAGGAGCTGCGGCAAGCCTTCGCAGCCATCAAAGAAGACGCCGAAGTACGGGTCGCGATCCTCACCGGCTCCGGCGAGAAAGCTTTCGTTGCCGGCGCCGACATCGGCGAGCTGTCGCAGCATACGCCTGTCTCGGCCAAGGAGTACACGCACCAGGGACAAGCCACCATCGACGCCATCGAGAATCTCGGCAAGCCCGTCATCGCCTGCATCAACGGCTTCGCCCTGGGCGGCGGATGCGAACTCGCGATGGCCTGCACCATGCGTCTTGCCAGCGATAACGCAAAGCTCGGCCAGCCCGAGGTGAAGCTCGGTCTGATGCCGGGCTACGGCGGAACGCAGCGCCTGCCGCGCCTCGTCGGCCGAGGCATCGCCATGCAACTGGTGCTGACCGGCGAGATGATCTCGGCGCAGGAGGCGCACCGCATCGGACTGGTGAATGAGGTTGTTCCCTCCGCGGAATTGATTCCACGCGCGGAGGCGATCGCGGCGAAGATCGTCGCCAATGCGCCGCTGGCCATTCAGTATGCGATGGAAGCCGTGAATCACGGACTGGATCTGCCGCTCGCCGAAGGTCTATTTCTGGAGGCCACGCTGTTCGGCGTCTGCTGCGCCACCGAAGACAAGAACGAAGGCACCAAAGCCTTTCTGGAGAAGCGCCCCGCGCAGTTCAAGGGCAAGTGAGTGGCGATATGCGTCCAGTTCGTACTTCTGCCGCCTGCATTGCGGTCCTTCTCGCGTTCGCAACCTTCGCCTCCAGCACAACTAAGCCGAAAGATGATTCGCAGGATCAACGAAGCGACGTCACAGCCTTCCAATACTGGATGGCCAGCCCTGCGAATTTCTATTCCAGCTTCAATCCGAGTTCGCCGGATAACTGGCTGGGGGGCACGGGAAACTGGAGCAACGGCGCGGACTGGAGCACGGGCGAACCCGGCAGCGGCAGCGACGTCTTGATCAACACTGGCAATGACAACGTCACACTGGACGTGAGCGCCAGCATCAATTCGCTCACGCTGGGCGGGACGAGCGGTACTTCGACGCTAACCGGCGCGGGCAACAACTCGCTCACTATCGCCGGAGCTTTGACCATCAACCAGACTGGCACGCTGACCTTGTTCAGCGTCAGCGCGGGAACGCTGACGAATCAGGGTGTTGTCGACGCAAGCGTCCTCAATGTGACTGGGAACCTGATCAATGAGGCAACGGGCATCATTGATGGCTCTACGAGTGGCAACACCATAATTGTTACCGGAGAGCTTAGCAACCGCGGAACTATCGACTTGAGGTATGGCACAGCTGAGTTCGGCAGTCTGAACAACCCGGCCGGCGGAGTCATCCGGTTTGGAGCAGATACAGTCCAGGGGAATGTTTCGAGTGACGGTAACCTGCTGGTCGTTTCGCTGGGGCAAAACCAGCCGCCCGCGAGCCTGGCGGTCGGCGGCTTTCTCGAAACTTCGGGGCTATTGAATGTGACGGGCTCGGAAGGCGTCGGTGCGTCGGTGACTGCAGCCGGCAGCATTACTAACACCTCGAGCGGCATAATCGAAGTCGACACGCTGAGCAGGTTGGTCGGGGCAAGCATAACGAATTCCGGGGTGTTCAGGACGGGCGTCCAGGGCACTGGTGGCAACACCGTGCAGGCCAACACGCTGAACAATCTTGCCGGAGGCGCCTTTTTGCTCGGCGGCGTGGGAGACGCAGGCCAGTTCGGATCTGTCAATAACGCCGGCTCGCTTTCCATCGCGAATGGCGCAACCTTGAACGTCGTCGCCGCCCACGCAGGAGCCAATGCATCCCCGGGGTTCCTGAACAGTGGAATCGTTCTGATCGATTCCGGTGGAACCCTCTTCAGCTCCCGAACACTAACGCAGACCTCGGGCCAGACCACGGTAGATGGGCTTCTCCATGTCGGCGGAAATGGGGTCGCCAATTTCGCCGGCGGCTCGGTCTACGGCGACGGCACCATCGAGGCCAACACCATCAACAACGCCGAGTTCAATATCGGCGACATGCCGATGACGGTCGGGGAGCTCGGGATCCGCGGCAATTACACCCAGGGCGCGAATGGCAGTCTGACCTTCGATATCGCATCGCTCACCTCGTACGACCAGCTCAACGTCAGCGGCCGCGCCTCGCTGAACGGGCTGGCTATGATTGATCTGCTCAACGGCTACATCCCGCAAGTGGGCAATATGTTCGACATCATGAATTTCGCGAGCAGTTCGGGGACGTTCTCGATGGTGGTGGGTTTGCCGATTAACGGCTCGGAGCACTTCGTGCTGGAATACAACTCCACCAACCTCACGTTGGACGTCGTATCCGGGCCGTCGCAACAGGCGAGTTCGGGACATGGCAGCAGCGGCTACTTCGAACCCTACGTGAGCGACGTGACGAATGGTTTGAGCGGAACGGATCTGTCGAGCCTGGGCTCACCACAGCCCACGCCCGAGCCCGGCAGCCTGGTTCTGTTCGGTTCGGGAGTTGCGGGAATCGCTTCCCTGCTGCGGCGCAAGCGCTTGGTCTTCAATTCTGGGCGCTAACCCATTGGCCGGGTTAACGGTCTTCCCGATCCCGGAATCCCTCGGTTACCTTCGTTCGCCAATCTGCGCCACGGGGAACGCGGCCGATCGGAACCGGTCTGGAACGTGGACAGAGTCGCTTCCGGATGCCCGCAAGCCGAGCTCGCCGTTACAATCGAAGTCTATGGTTCGATCGATAATATTTCCCCGCGTGTTGGGTCGCTCGCTCGACGATCTCGAGCCGGCGCTGAAGTTGCTCCGCGCGCTCGGCTTTGCGCCGGGCAAGGAATGGCACGAGGGCGGCAATCACGGGATGGAAATGCTTGCTGCTTCGGGCGGAATCGAGTTCATTGCGGCGCCGGATGCTCCGAGCGTCGACGTCATGGTTGAAGTCTCTGACGCCGATGCGGCGTGGCAAGTCGCGCAGAAGTTGGGTGCCACGATTCAGAAACAGATTGGTGACACGCCTTACGGAGCGCGACTGTTCGAAGTGGAGCTCAATGGACTGCGAATTGGCTTCCTGAGCTATGCCAAGAAGCCGGGAAAGCCATCGGAGATCGAAGCTAGTCTCGACGCAAGGAACAAAAAATTTGCTCTCGTCGTGAGCCGCTTCAACTCGTTTATCACCGAGCGGCTGCTGGAAGGCGCGTTGCAGGCACTGCGGCAATGCGGTGCAAGCTCGGAGAACATCACGGTTGCGCATGTCCCGGGCGCATTCGAGATACCTGCTGCTGCCCGGCAGCTGGCGGAGACGAGGCACTATGACGCGATTGTCTGCATCGGTTGCCTGCTCCGCGGCGACACCTTGCATTACGAAGTGATCGCCAACGAGGTAACGCGCGGCGTCGGTCAGGCGGCACAGGACAGCGGCGTGCCCCACGCGTTTGCCGTATTGACCTGCAATACGCTGGAGCAGGCGATTGACCGCGCGGGCCTGAAGGCCGGCAACAAGGGATTTGAGGCCGGCCTGGCTGCGGTGGAGATGACTTCACTGCATGATGCGGTAGCGAGCCGGAGCAGCGCAACGAAAGGCTCGCGATGACCAAGACCGGTACCCGGCGAAAGTCACGCGAACTGACATTGCAGATGCTGTTTCAGCTCGATATGGGAAGGCAGGAACGCGAGCACGTTCGGCAGACGTTCTGGAACGAGCGCAAAGATCTCGATGCGAAGATTCGCGGCTTCTCCGACGATCTGTTTCGCATCGCCTGCGAGCGGCGCGAGGAGATCGATCAGCTGATCGAGCGCAATGCCGAGCACTGGCGCATGGACCGCATGGCTGCGGTGGATCGCAACCTGCTGCGGACCGGCGTGGCGGAGTTCCTGGGGTTTCCCAAGACGCCCAAGCCGGTGGTGATCAACGAGGCGCTGGAGATCGCGCGCCGCTACTCCACGCCGGAGTCGGTACACTTCATTAACGGCGTGCTCGACAGCGTCGCGCGTGAGCTGGGCTCGGCGAGCAAGAAGTAACCCTATGGTGATTGAAACTTAGCGCGCGGGCGTGCGCATTTTTTTCATCACGACTTCGGAACCGCGCTTGCGATAGCTGACCTGGTCCATCAGGCTTCGCATCAGATAGATTCCACGACCGTGTTCTGTGAGATTGGTTCCGTCTTCAGCTTCATCGGTCGCACTCTCTGTCGGAAAACCTGATCCAGGATCGCGGATGTCGAAGCTCATCGCCGAAGGCGTGATTTCGACCGTGCAATGCACGAGCTTGCTGGAATCGTTGCCGCATCCATGCAATGTTGCGTTGGCCAAAGCTTCCTGCAGCGCAAGCAGGATGTCGATCTCCTGCTGTTCATCAGCGCAATAACTGCGGACGAACTCGACCATCGCATCGCGCGCAGGAGCGACGGAATCCAAGTCGCCCTTCAACACAAACTCCCGGAACAACATGCGGTTATTGATGTGTCGTTGGGCTTCTTGCAACACGAGGTCCTCAAGCCGTCATGGTTCGCCATTCGTCTTGGCCGCACTGCGAGGCTTCGAGGTGACCGGAGTTGCGTACCTGAAGAACGCAATCCAGCCTCGTCAATGCCAGCAGCTTCTCGACTCGTTTCGATGGATCGGCAATCGTCAGACTTGCATTTCGTCGCCGCGCCCCATGATGCAACTCTACCAACAGCCCAAGGCCGGCAGCATCGATGGCCGAAACGTCAGCCATGTGAAGCACAAGTTGCTGCTCGAGCCGCGAATTGACCATGCAGCGTAAGGTTTCCGCTTCTACGCCCAAAACAACTCGCCCGTAGCAGAGCAGGTTGGCAACCGGCTCTGCATTCTGGATTTCAACTCTCAGCATAATTTAATTCCAAGGAAATCTCTTACTTTTGGTTACGTCTATACCCTTCAAATTGTTTCGTCGGCGGTCAATTTGACCTCAGTATGCCGCAACCGTATTGCAGAATGATGAAAATGGGAGTAAATGACGAAGCTGTATCGACGAAGACAACGCAAGCGCACCTCAGAGTTCGACACTCCGACATCCACTCCGACGCCTGGTCGCGTGCTGCGCTCAGTTCGAGCTGCTTTTCGACCCGGAGTTTGCGCCCATTGATTTGTGAGCCATACCTGCCGAGTGCCCGGCCTCGGTGATTTTGATGCGGGTGATCTTCGGCGGGTCGTACGGCCGATCGTTGCGAGGGTCACGCGCGAGACCAGCGATCTTCTTCACCACATCGATGTCCTGACACTGACCGAAAATCGTGTACTTGCCGTCGAGATATTGAACCGGAACTTCGGTAATGAAGAACTGCGAACCGTTCGTGTCCGGTCCGGCGTTAGCGTAAGCCAGGCGTCCGGGACGATCAAAGGTAAGGTCGGAACTCACCTCGTTCTTGAACTGGTAACCAGGATCACCGGTTCCCGTTCCGAGAGGATCTCCGCCCTGAATCATGAAGTTCGGTATCACGCGATGGAAGATGGTTCCGTTGTACAGCGGCACGCCCTTCATCATCTTGCCGGTCTTGGGATCTTTCCATTCCTTGGTTCCCGTCGCAAGCCCGATGAAATTGGCCACGCCGATTGGAGCTTTGTTGGGAAACAGCGTGCAGTTGATGTTTCCGGCAGTGGTTTCAATGACTGCAGTCGGTTCGGCGCCGTTCTGCGCCGCCTTTTCGCTAGTGGCGTGTTGAGTCGATGTGGTGCTGCCGGTTGTTTGTGCCGCGACAAAGCTGGTGAGGCAAAGCAGTGCAATTGCTAGCTTATGCATAATTTCGACTCCTGCACGAGGAAATAGGACAAGTGTCCGCGCATCGCTGATAGCGCTCAGCAGATTACCCAAGGATTCTATCAAGATACGCGACTGCAAGAAGCCGTTGTAGCGCGCTGCTGTTCACTAAGCTGCTGCTGTCACTTCCTCCCAGACCTTATCCGATGGGTGCTCTGCGACCAGGTTGACACGACATGCACATTTCCGCTGCGTAAGAATATTTTCTCTATGGCGATCGCATGCAATGGCGCACAATAGTCGCGCACGCTATGCCGAACAAGAGCTTTGCAAGAAACGCTCCGAAAAAAGCCACTGCCTCAACCGCTCCCGGAATCACCTTGAGTCGCGGGGCGCCGCTTCCCCTTGGGGTCACGGTGCGACGCCGCGGGGTGAACTTCTCCGTATTCTCCCGGCACGCGACCGCGTGTACGCTGGCGCTCTTCAATCCTGGCGCCCAGGATCCCTATGTCGAATTTGCGCTGGACCCGCTTTCGAATAGGACCGGACAGGTTTGGCACGTCTTCGTCGAGGGCCTCGATGCCGGCGTGCAGTACGGCTACCGCTTCGACATGCGGCCCAATCCCGATCCGAACATCTATCGCTTCGATCCCGACCGGGTTCTCCTCGACCCGTATGCGCGGGCGCTTTCCAATGGGGCGCCCTGGGGAGAGTTTAAACCGGGGATGCGTCCCTACCGCAACAGCCTGGTGGTGGACAATCACTTCGATTGGGGTCAAGATCAGCCCCTCAACCTTCCCTTGGTGGATAGCATCATTTACGAACTGCACGTTCGCAGCTTTACCCAACACGCCTCGTCCGGAGTGCCGCATCCGGGAACGTTCCAGGGACTCATCGAGAAAATTCCCTATCTAAAGCAGCTCGGGATTACTGCCATTGAATTGTTGCCCGCCAACGAATTCGAAGAATCCGATACCGACCGCGTGAACCCTTTCACACACGAACCCTTGCGAAATCTTTGGGGGTATCAACCCACGGCTTTTTTTGCTCCGAACGCCGCTTATTCTTCCAACCCAGCGGAAGGCGAGCAGATTCACGAATTCAAACGCCTGGTGCGCGCCATGCACGAGGCGGGCATCGAAGTAATCCTCGATATTGTTTTTAATCACACCGCCGAAGGCGACGAGCACGGGCCGACATGGTCATTCCGCGGCATCGATAACCCGACCTACTACATGCTCGATCCAAAGACAAGCGCGTATTTGAACTACACCGGCTGCGGCAACACGGTCAACTGCAATAATCCCGTGGTTCGCGACTTCATCGTCGATTGCCTGCACTATTGGGTGATGGAAATGCACGTCGATGGCTTTCGTTTTGATCTCGCATCGATCCTCGGGCGCGGCCAGGACGGCTCGGTGCTGAAGAATCCGCCGCTGCTGGAGAGTCTCGCCTACGATCCCGTGCTCGCCAATACCAAGCTTATCGCCGAAGCCTGGGACGCCGCGGGACTTTACCAGGTAGGCTCGTTCCCATCCTGGGGGCGATGGGCGGAGTGGAATGGCATCTTTCGTGACGATGTCCGTAAGTTCGTCCGAGGTGATGCCGGTATGACCTCGGCCCTCGCCACCCGGCTGCTGGGCAGCCCCGACCTTTACGAGACCAGCGCGCGCGAGCCGTATCACAGCATCAACTTCGTCACGTGCCACGATGGCTTCACCCTGCGAGACCTCGTGTCGTACAACGAGAAGCACAACCTCGCCAACGGCGACAACAACACCGATGGCAACGACGCGAACTTCAGCTGGAATTGCGGCGTCGAAGGCCCGAGCGATGACAAGGCGATTAACGAGCTCCGCTTGAGGCAACAGAAAAACTTCGCCGCCATCCTGCTGGTCTCGCATGGAGTGCCGATGCTTCTCGCCGGCGACGAAATTGGACGGACCCAGCAGGGCAACAACAATGCCTATTGTCAGGACAATGACATCAGCTGGGTGGACTGGCGAATGGCTGACGCTAACGCCGGATTGTTACGTTTTTTCCGCCTGATGATCGCCCTTCGCAAACGCTGTCCGCTCCTGCGCCGAAGCACATTCCAACTGCACGGCGAAGGCGGTTTCCATGTCACGTGGCATGGTATAAAGCGCAACCAGCCCGACTGGGGTTATGAATCGCGCACGGTAGCGATGCAGCTCACGCAACTGCCCCCCAGGTTCGCACTCGGAGGAGGTTCGGCGCCGGTTGCTCCGGCCGATGGTGAAGCTCGTGACGACCTGCATTTCATCGCCAATGCCTATTCCGGTGATTTGCACTTTGAATTACCGCAGATTGGCGAGCGTGAATGGTTCCGCGTGGTCGATACCGCGCAACCCTCGCCGCTGGACATTGCCGATGACGGACAGGAATTTCCGTTGCTCTCCCAGGACAGCTACCTGGTTCGGGCGCGCTCAGTTGCAATTTTCATCGCCAAATAGGACGAGGGCTCTCAGATGCGCATGACGTCCGGCGCGATCGCTCTCAATGCGGCTTGCACTTTGACGTGATGCGCATCTGCCGATAAAATGTCGTTCAGGTGCCCTAGCGCACCGTCCACACTCCTCAGTAGCTCAATGGCAGAGCATCCGGCTGTTAACCGGAGGGTTGTAGGTTCGAGTCCTACCTGAGGAGCCATTCTTTTCTGATAGTTGCAGTCGCCGGGCTTAGCGGCGGTAGGCAGTACCGGGGAAAATACCGGGACACCGCTTCAGGTTCGGTCATGCTGATCGTGCTGATTGCGCTCCGCAACTCCTCAATGTGACCCAAAACGAGCGGTCATTCCTGGGATGCTTACGATATCGTTCTGAGCCGCGAACCTCTACTATTTGTCATCGCGGAATTCTCCTGCCGCTGGTTGCGGCTTAACTGCAACCGTGCCCACACTTTCATATGGTCCGGTTTCGTCCCGTTTCTCATCAGGCAGTATCGGGAAGGTTTTGTCGCTTGCGCTCTTCTCACTTACTTCTCGTCGGTATGACCGTTAGCGCGCCGCTTCTTTGACTGCGCCGCGACCTTGCAGGCGATGCCGCCATGGGCGGAACTCTTGAACTGCGCCGTATCGTGGCGATTGCCGCGCTCCGAGAGTGCCGGGATTCGAGTTGTCCCGACTAGCCGTTCCTCAGGCTAGAGTTCGCAGGATTATCGGCACCTGCTACGCGATTTGGGAAGGTACAGCCTGCCGGATTTGGCCGCAGCCCGCAGTCGCCGACGAGAGCGACTGGTGAAAGCCTTAGCTTGACAGTTCGCCAGAACACGCGCAGCGAGCCCGGGGTCCCAGGTGCGCCCCCTGTTGGCGCACTGGGGTGGGAGCGCGCAGCACAGGCATCGCTATCGTTCCGGCCCGAGGGCCAGCGGAACAGGATGCGCGTTGCAACTGCGGTTTCGCCGTTTATGGGATTCGAGCGGTCGCCGTGGCCAGCGGCACAAGGTAGGTGGGAGGTGCCGCTCTCCTGCAGTTTGTTGCCGCTTCGGTTTCGTCGCGTCTGCCGCACTTCCCGTTCTCCTGCGGTTGGTTGCCGCTTGCCAAACAGCCAAACAACTGCGGAAATTCTGGGACTGCGGCACAGGCCACGCAATCCCTTTTTTCCAGCGTTTGTATGCGTTTTCGGCAGTTGCTCCAAAAGACAATCCACGCGCGGCGCGGTTTTTGGGGAGACGTTTTCGAACGCGTGTTCGCTGCCCCGAACGCTTGTTCGCTGGCAGACCATGGTGAGGGATTTTGAGCGTGATGGCCTGATTACAGCGGCTATCAAAGACTTTCTGCCTGAAATCAGCTACGCTGTGCCGTATAGCGCGTAAACAGTGAGTCCAATGCGAAAGAACAACCATGTGGCGGCGATACTGGCGGCCGTCTTTTTTGTTGTGGGCGGAGTTGACCGTCGCGTCGGAGCTCAGGCGCGCGAGGGCAAGGCGCCCACCGCAGCCGATCGCCGGGTGACGGCAAACTGGTTGCGGTACGGCG
>Ga0335073_10007415_pt1 | contig 15380 bp, 10 predicted proteins | sample Lox_Sample_22_FD_207093 | JGI IMG/M metagenome (GOLD analysis project Ga0335073, IMG submission 207093) | Soil microbial communities from Loxahatchee National Wildlife Refuge, Florida, United States - Lox_Sample_2.2 | ecosystem: Environmental > Terrestrial > Soil > Wetlands | place: USA... | reverse complement strand
AGGACTTTATTCCCTGGACCCGGCTGGTGCAGGCTGCGAAAACCACCTACAACGGCCACACCGTCGATCTGCCCGATTTCGTGATGAGGCATCGCGAAAAACTGGTGCTGAAGCCCAACGACGATTCGGCCGAGCTCAATTCCGTCTTCGGCGCCTCCACCGACGATCTCGGTTGGGAGAAAGCGCTGCGCCAGGCGATGCGTATTCCTTACGTGGTGCAGGAAGTGGCCGAGCCGGCGCGTTCGGTTTTCCCGCTGATGCAATATGGCAGCCTGATGATGAAGGAAATGCAGATCGACGTGCATCCGCATTCGTTCCTGGGCAAAGTGCACGGCTGTTCGAGTTGGTTGAGCGTCGCCGGGTCCAGCGGATTTTCCACGCTGGCCGGCCTGGCTCCGACGTTTCTGCTCGAGGGGAAGTAGCCGTCAGGCTGGCTGGACGTGATCGAGATCGGTCAGCTTCATTTCCGGGTGGGAAACTGATCGTCCAGCGCCAGATTCAATTCGAGAACGTTGACGCGAGGCTCGCCTAAAAAACCCAGGTCGCGGCCTTCCGTGTGTTGGTCGATCAATTCGTGGATCTGCTCGACCCTTGCCCGCCGCGCGCGCGCCACGCGAGCTTCCTGCGCCATGGCCGACTCCGGGCTGATATCCGGATCAAGCCCGCTGGCGCTCGATGTGACCATGTCAATGGGAATTTCGCCGTGATACTCGGGATTGTTCTTGCGGAAATCGGCAACGCGAGCCTGCACCGCGTCGATTAGTTTTTTATTCGTCGGCCCCAGATTGGAGCCGCTCGACGCCGTCGCGTCGTAGCCGTCATTGCCCGCGGCCGAGGGGCGCGGCCAGAAATATTCGGGACGCGAAAAATTCTGTCCGATCAACCTGGAGCCGACCACTTTCCCATGGCGCACGATCAGGCTGCCGTCCGCCTGCCGTGGAAAAATCGCCTGGCAAAGACCGGTAATGATGCCGGGGTACACGAGTCCCGTGAGAATCGTCAGCAGGATGGTCATGCGCAGCGCCGGCACTAATTGCTTTCCCATAAAGTCTCCTCTTGCTGTGGCGCACGCACTCGTGCGTGCCGCGTCGAGACTTTCTCGACGCCTCGCCGGGCATCGACAGAGTGTCGATGCGGCACGCAGGAGTGCGTGCGCCACGACATCATGCCAACCCCAAAAAATGCACGATCTGGTCGATGATCCAGATCCCCGGAAACGGCGCGATAATTCCGCCCAGCCCGTAAATGAACAGGTTGTTCCGCAACAGCGCCGCCGCGCTCAGCGGCCGGTAGCGCACGCCGCGCAGCGCCAGCGGCACCAGCGCGATGATGATCAAGGCGTTAAAAATCACCGCCGATAAAACCGCGCTCTGCGGCGTATGCAGACCCATGATATTCAGCGCGCCCAGCGCCGGATAGGTGGTCATGAACATAGCCGGAATAATCGCAAAATATTTAGCGACGTCGTTGGCGATCGAAAACGTGGTCAGCGCGCCGCGCGTGATCAGAAGCTGCTTGCCGATGGCCACCACTTCAATCAACTTGGTCGGATTCGAATCGAGATCCACCATGTTGCCGGCTTCTTTCGCCGCCATCGTGCCGGTATTCATCGCCAGCCCGACGTCGGCCTGCGCCAGCGCCGGCGCATCGTTGGTGCCGTCGCCGGTCATCGCCACCAGCCGGCCTTCGCCCTGCTCGCGTTTAATATAGGCGAGCTTATCCGCCGGCGATGCCTGCGCCAGAAAATCGTCGACGCCCGCTTCCGCCGCGATGGCCGCCGCGGTCAGCGGATTATCGCCGGTGATCATCACCGTGCGGATGCCCATGGTGCGAAGCTGGCCCAGCCGCTCCTTCATTCCGCCCTTCACCACGTCCTTCAAATGAATCACGCCCAGCGCGCGCCGGCCATCGGCGACCGCCAGCGGCGTTCCGCCCTGCCGGGAAATCTTTTCCGCCGTCTCGATCATCTCCGGCGGTACCGTTCCGCCGTTTTCGCGGACGAATTGTCCGATGGAATCGCTCGCGCCCTTGCGCAGCCTCCGGCCGTCGATATCCACGCCGCTCATTCGCGTATACGCGGAAAACGGAATAAACGTCGCCTCGTGGCTGGCCACCTCGCGCCCGCGCAACCCGTATTTCGATTTCGCCAGCACCACCACCGACCGGCCCTCCGGCGTCTCGTCGGCGAGGCTCGAAAGCTGCGCGGCATCGGCCAGGTCGCCGTCGGAAACTCCGTGGACCGGAATAAATTCCACCGCCTGGCGATTGCCGATGGTAATCGTTCCGGTCTTATCGAGCAGCAGCGTGTTCACGTCGCCCGACGCTTCCACCGCCTTGCCGCTCATCGCCAGAACATTGTGCTGCATCACCCGATCCATGCCGGCGATGCCGATGGCCGAAAGCAATCCGCCGATGGTGGTCGGAATCAAGCAAACCAGCAGCGAAACCAGCACGGCGACGCTCGGCACCGCGCCCGCGCCCACCGCGTTCACCGCATATTTGGCGAACGGCTGAAGCGTCACCACCGCCAGCAGAAAAATCAGCGTCAATCCGGCGATCAGAATATTCAGCGCGATTTCGTTGGGCGTTTTCTGCCGCTCGGCACCCTCCACCAGCGCGATCATGCGGTCGAGAAAGGTCTCGCCGGGATTCGAAGTGATGCGAATCAGAACGTGATCGGACAGCACTTTCGTCCCGCCCGTCACCGCGCTGCGGTCGCCGCCCGATTCGCGAATCACCGGCGCGCTTTCTCCGGTGATCACCGATTCGTCCACCGTGGCGATGCCGTCGATCACTTCGCCGTCGCCGGGAATAATGTCGCTCGCCTCGCAATAGACCACATCGCCCGCGCGAAGCTGCGAAGCGGGAACCGCTTCCATCGAACCATTTTTACAGCGCCGCTTGGCGATGGTATCGGTTTTGGTTTTGCGCAGCGTATCGGCCTGCGCCTTGCCCCGCGCTTCCGCCATCGCTTCGGCGAAATTGGCGAACAACACCGTGAACCACAGCCAGATAGCGATCTGGATTTCAAAACCGATGCCCGGATGGCCGCTCCCGAAAGTGTCGCGAATCAGAAAGACCGTGGTCAGCGCCGCGCCCGCCTCGACCACGAACATCACCGGGTTCTTCGCGAGCGTCGCCGGATTCAGCTTGCGGAATGATTCCTTGACCGCGCGATTGATAATCTCCGGATCGAGCAGCGGACGCGCGTGCGCCAGTTTTTTCGGCAGCAGCTCGGTCGGATCTGGCCGGCGGATATGCGACGGCGGTTCGGCAGTCGTCTGCGACATGGCTAAAAGAGCCTCCCCTGGTACATCAGAAAGTGCTCGACGATGGGACTCAAGGACAGCGCCGGGAAAAACGTCAGCGCGCTGACGATCACCACCGTGCCCACCAGCAGGCCCACGAACAAAGGTCCGTGCGTCGGCAAAGTCCCGCTGGTCACCGGCAATCGTTTTTTCGCGGCCAGGCTGCCGGCCGCGGCCAGCAGCGGAATGATAAAGAAAAATCTCCCCACCAGCATGGTGATCCCGCCGGTTAAATTAAACCACGGCGTATCTCCGTTGATCCCCGCAAAGGCGCTGCCGTTATTGGCGGCGCTGCTGGTATACAGATACAAAATCTCGCCGAAGCCGTGCGGACCGGCATTGGTCAGATTCGCGGTAGTGGGACCCACCCCGTGATTCCAGTAACCATCCTTCGAAAAATTCGCCACGGAGCTGATGCCGCTGAAAATCAAAATCACCGCGGAGGTCGCAATCAGGGCGACCATCGCCATTTTGACCTCCTTCGCTTCGATCTTCTTCCCCAGATATTCCGGCGTGCGTCCCACCATCAACCCGGCGATGAACACCGCCAGAATCGCAAACAGCAGCATTCCGTATAATCCCGCGCCCACGCCGCCGAAAATCACCTCGCCGGTCTGCATGTTGAACAGCGGAACCAGTCCGCCGAGCGGCGTCAGGCTGTCATGCATCGAAATCACCGCGCCGCAGCTCGCGTCGGTGGTGACGGTGGCGAACAGCGCGCTGGCGGCAATGCCGAAGCGCGTCTCCTTTCCTTCCATATTCACCGGACTCAATCCCATTTTGGCGAAAAACGGATTGCCCGACGATTCCGCCGCGTACAGCACCAGCACGCCCGCCAGAAACAGCGTGCTCATCGCCGCGAACACCGCCCATCCCTGGCGCGTATCGCCGACCATTTTCCCGAAGGTGTAGGTCAGCCCCGCCGGAATCACGAAAATCGCGATCATCTGGATAAAATTCGAGAGCGGCGTGGGATTCTCGAACGGGTGCGCGGAATTGGCGTTGAAAAATCCGCCGCCGTTGGTTCCCAGCATCTTGATCGCTTCCTGCGACGCCACCGGACCCTGCGCGATGGTCTGCGTTTTTCCTTCAAGCGTGGTCGCCGCCGTGTACGGATGCAGATTCTGAATCACTCCCTGCGAGCAGAAGAACAGCGCAATCATCAGCGACAGCGGCAGCAGAACGTAGACCGTCGCACGTACCAGATCGACCCAGAAATTGCCGATCGCGTTGGCCTGTTGCCGCGCGAATCCGCGAATCATCGCGACCGCGATGGCGATGCCCGCCGCCGCCGAGGTGAAATTGTGCATGGTCATTCCCGCCATCTGCACAAAATAGCTGAGCGTCTGTTCGCCGCCGTAATTCTGCCAGTTGGTGTTCGTGGTGAAACTGACCGCGGTGTTGAACGCCAGATCCGGCGTCATCGCCGTCGCATTGCCGGGCGCGTGCGCCGTCCCGAATCCCATGGGATTGAACGGTAGAATACCTTGCAGCCGTTGTAGCGCGTAAAGCAGCAGCGCGCTGAACACGCTGAACGCGATCAGGCTCGCGGCGTATTGCGTCCAGCGCTGCTCCACGTTTTCCTTGACGCCGCAGCACAGGTAGCAGAACCGTTCGAGCGGCCGCAGCACCGGATGCAGAAACGTCCGCTCCCCGTTGAAGACTTTCGTCATGAACATGCCCATCGGCTTAGCCAGCGCGAAAATCACCGCGAAATACACGCCGATTTGCAGGAATCCATTAGGAGTCATTTAAAATTTCTCCGGCTTGAGCAGAGCATAAATCAAGTAGACAAAAAGAAAAACAGCAGCGATTCCCGCAATGATGTAGTCCATAAACTCAACTCCTCCACTGGCCTGAGCCGCTCACAACTTCTCGCACGCCCGCGTCAGGTACCACGAAGCCACAAAAAACGCGACCGTCACCGCGATATAAAACAGATCCCACATCAGCACCTCCCCTTATAGTTTCACCAATAGCGCGATCAGCCAGCGGTTCTCATGCTTACTCAGGTCCGGCGACCACCCCGGAACGATCTCGCCCGGATTGCCGTTGTCCCCTCCCGGCGGCGTGATGCCGCCCGGTCCGGTGAAGTACGGCACGTTCGAGGAACGATGGCTGAATTCCCAACGCCAGGTGATGAACTGCTTCGGCATGTAGTCGAAGGTGAACGAGGTATCCCACGCCTTGTACGGATCGCCGGGATTCTCCGTGAAGTACGGCGAACCGGTGATCGCCGTCGCGCCATTGATCGGCGGCAGCAGCACCAGGTACCGCCCCGGATTATTGATCGCGCCGCCGCCCAGCGTGATCGCGAACAGATCGCGATCGAACCAGAAACGCTGGTAGCTCATGAAGCCCAGAAAATATTGCGATGGTTTCAAAGCCGTACCGTTATGGCAGCTCACGCCGCTGTCGGCCCCAAACTCGCACCCGGCGTCGACGGTCATCGTCATCGCCGCTTTATCGAATCCGCGGCCCGGTTTGTCGTAATACTTGATCTGCACGCTGTCGTCGGTGTGCACGCGATGGCGTCCCGGAATTCCCAGCGTATCGGTGCCCTCATATTGATTGCCGAGAATCGACAGCCAGCCGTTCGGCCGATACAGAATCTGCATTCCCAGCCCCGGCGCCTTATTGAACACGCCATAGGACTGCCAGCCGTTGACGAACCACGGCTCGATCTTTAGTTTGTCGCTGGGGAAAATCTGCACCCGCACGCCATTAAAAAACCACGGCGTGTTCGAAGAAACATACGACGGCTGATACGCCCAGTTGTCGAACTGATAATAGCTGAACAGGCCGACGTACGACATAAAAATTCCCGCATCGACGTTGATGCCGTGCAGCACGTCGAAGTGATAACCGCCGTAAGCTTCCGAAATGTAGCGATAAGCCGTATCCAGATCCCAGCCGCCGCGCGCCGGACTGGCGTCATTGCGCGGCGTAGTCTCCGCATACATGCCGAACTGCGTCATCAATCGCGCGCGAACGTTTTTCCAGTGAAAATCGCCGCCGACGCCGAGCTGCGTCAATTGCACTTCGCCGGCGCGGAAAACTTCGCTCGATCCGCCGATGGTGTGATCGGCGGGATGGTTGTAATCGTACACGTAATCGGTGTCGGCGCGAATTTCCGGAGTGAAAAACGAAGTTTCCCCGGGATTTTCCGTGTTTCGTGAATTTCCGGTGAGCCAGGTGAAATCGGCAAAGGCGAACGGTTCGCTTGCCTCCTGCTTCTGCGGAGGCGCGGGCGGCTGCGTATCGGCCAGCGGTCCGGTGGTCGCTTCTTCGACCGGCGCTGCGGCCGGCGCCGGTGCTGGTGTCGGCACGGGAGCAGTCACCGGAGCCGGCGCGGGCGGCGATTTGAAGGCCAAAACAGGCGTCGGACCCCAATCACCCGACAAGCTCGCCGGATTGATTCGCGGCAAAACGAATCCCGGCCTGGCCGTTACTGCGGCCGGCTTCGCTTCGGCATCTTTTTGTGCCTGCGCGGCTTTTAGTTGCGCCTCGAGCTCCTCGATTCGCTTTTTCATCGATTCCAGTTCCTGGAGCAGCGCCGCGCTATCCGGCGGATTTGCGCTCTGCGCAGTCGCGGGACCGGCAAGCATCGCAACGGCGCAAACCAGGCACAACGCGGACTTCAACATGGAAGATTTCCCCTTTCAACCCTGATCAGGAAATGGCTGCACGCGGTGTTCCGAAACCGCCTGGTATTTCAGAGGCGAGGATCCAGCGGGACATGGCCAGAATGGCAACACGTTTCGAGTGTAGGTCCACGGCCATAAAGAAGTAATAAAGACACCGTTAGAGTAGCGTCCGGATTTCGTAAGTTTTTTATAAGGAATCAGCGCGCCCACGGCGATTCGAATGGATACCCGGCACGGTCACGCGCGGCCTGGGTGTTTTCGGGACATCGATTGCGTGGAATGGCCCCTTTTTCAGCACCCCGCCAAGCCCTATCTATGCCAGGATAGGGGTAGATGCGCCCCCACTCCCTTTTTTCGCTCGGCGCGACTATTTTTCTGGCGCCGATTCTGTTCGCTCAGACCACCCCTTCGCACAACGCCTCGCTCGGCGAATTGAGCGACTCTTTTGAAGCGCTCGCCGCGCGCGTCCGTCCCGCCGTCGTGCAGATTTTTTCCACCGGCTACGTCACCGGAGACGATTCCGACACCACCACCGCCAGCAGCCTGCTCTCCACCCAGCGCAGCACCGGATCGGGCATCATCATGACCCCCGATGGCTACATCATGACCAATAATCACGTGGTCGCCGGCGCGCGCAGAATCGAAGTGCTGCTGTACACCGCCAATCGCAAGGCGCGCGGCTCGCGAATCCCGGCGAAACTCATCGGCGCCGACCGCGATACCGATCTCGCGCTGATCAAAATCGACGCCGCCAGCCTGCCCACCCTCACGCTCGCCGATTCCAACGCGCTCAAGCAGGGCCAGCTCGTCATGGCCTTCGGCAATCCGTTGGGACTCGAAGGCTCGGCTTCCATGGGAATCATCAGCTCCACGCGGCGCCGCCTGAAGCCGGAAGATCCCATGGTCTACGTGCAGACCGACGCGCCCATCAATCCCGGCAACAGCGGCGGTCCGCTGGTCGATACCAACGGTCACATCGTCGGCTTGAATACGCTCATCCTCACCCAATCCGGCGGCAGCGAAGGACTCGGCTTCGCCATCCCCAGCAACGTCGTCAGCAGCGTTTACGATCAGCTCAAGAAGAACGGCCACGTGCATCGCGGGCAGATCGGCGTGACCGTGCAGACCATCACCCCGGAAATGGCCCAGGGACTGCACCTGGCGCAGGATTGGGGCGTCATCGCCGCCGATGTCACCCCCGACGGTCCGGCCGACAAAGCCGGTTTGAAAGTCGGCGACATTATTCTCACCGTCAACGATCGCACCATGGATGACGCGCCGGAGCTCGAAACCGCCATCTATCGCTTGAAGCTCAGCGAAGTGGTCCATTTAACGATTCTGCGCGACACCCAGAAAATGGAATACTACGTCCCGGTGATCGAGCGCGACGACGATCCGCAGCGTTTCGCCGACATGGTGAATCCGCAGGACAATCTGGTGAGAAGGCTGGGCATTCTGGGCATCGATCTGAATCAGAAGATCACCGACATGCTGCCCGATCTGCGTCACGATTATGGCGTGCTGGTGGCCGCGCGCGCCTCCAGCCCGCCGTATAGCGGCCCGCCGTTCAATACCGGCGACGTCATTTATGAGCTGAACCGCAATACCATCACTTCGGTGAAGGCGCTGCGCGGCGCCTTGGATCAGCTCAAACCGGGCGAGCCGGCGGTGCTCGAAATCGAGCGCAACGGAACGCTGATCTATCTCGTCGCTGAATTTGAATGAGCGGAACTCTCGGAATTCACAACGTCTGCGCGCTGGCGATGGTGGCGGCCGGCGCGGTTTTCGGGCAAAGCGCGTTCCCGCTGGAATCGTTGAGAATCACCGGCAACCAGCGGATTCCGGTTAAACAAATCATCGCTGCATCCGGGTTAAAAATCCACGCGAAAGTCACCAAGGCCGATTTCGACGACGCCCGCGCGCGCTTGATGGCCACCGGGGCCTTTGAAAACGTCGGCTACATCTTCAAACCCAGCGCCGGCAACGCCGGTTACGACGCGACCTTTGAAGTGGTCGAAATCGACCAGCTTTATGCCTATCGTTTCGAGGATCTGCCCGTCCCCGCCGATCAGTTACGCGAAACGCTGCGCAAAGTCTCCCCCTTTTTCAGCGATCAGATCCCGGTCGGCAACCAGATCCTGGATAAATACGTCGCCGCGATTCAGGCGCAGGTCGGCTCGAAGATCAAGGTGACGGCGCAGCTCAATTCCGATCTGCCGGGCAAAACGATGGTTGTGTTCCGGCCCAATACTCCGCTCGATCGCGTGGCCGAAGTGAAATTCGTGGGCAACCACGTGCTGCCGTCGGCGCCCTTGGTCGAAGCCTTCGCGGGCGTCGCGGCCGGCGTCGCTTATCGTGAGCCGGTGATGCGCGCGCTGCTCGATTCGAGCGTCCGTCCGCTTTATGACGCGCGCGGCCGGCTGCGCGTATCGTTCCCCAAAATCGAAACGCGGCCTTCTCTTTTCACCGAAGGCGTGACGGTCATCGTGACCGTCGACGAAGGCCCGTCCTACAGCCTGGGCGACGTGCAGCTCACCGGCATCGCCGCCGCCGATCTCGCCGAAATGCAGAAAGCCGCCGATCTCAAGGCCAAAGACCTCGCCGATTTCGACCAGGTCAAGGCCGGAATGAATCGCGTGTTGGCGAAATATCGGGATCGTGGCTTCATGTCGGCCGCCGGAAAAATCTCGCGCCAGGTCGACGACCAGAACCGTACAGTCAACGTCACGATCGCGATTGAGAAAGGCGCGATTTTCACCATGGGCAAACTCGAAATCCTGGGCCTCGATTCGTCGAGCGCGCCGGTGATTCGCAAAATGTGGGCCCTGAAACCCGGCGCGACCTTCCACGCCGCCTATCCCGACGAATTTCTCGACGACATTCGCAAGAAGCAGCTTTTCGACAATCTCGGCCAGACGCGTTCGGAAACCAGCGTCGACGAAAAATCGCACACCGCCGACGTAAAGCTGTATTTCATCCCCGCGCCCTCCGACACCCCGCGGAAGTGAAAAAGGGGACAGACCGCCTTCAGCGCCCTGTTAGTACAGCACCCGCGTCCGGATCGTCCCCGCCACCCCATCCAGCCGCCGCTTCAGCGACAGCGTATGCTCCGCCTCCGGCGTCTCAATATCGATCACCACATACCCGATCCGCGGATTGGTTTGCAGATACTGCCCCGCAATGTTGACCTCATCCTCGGAAAAAATCCGGTTGATCGCCGACAGTACGCCCGGCTGATTGCGATGAATGTGCAGCAGCCGGTGTTTGCCCGGGTGCTCCGGCAGCGAAACCTCGGGGAAATTCACCGCGGTCAGCGTCGATCCATTATCGCTGTATCGGATCAGCTTCTCGGCCACCTCAATCCCGATATTCTGCTGCGCTTCTTCCGTGCTTCCGCCGACGTGCGGCGTCAGCACAACGTTATCGAATCCGCGCAGCGGCGACAAAAATTCATCGCCCGCGCCTTTCGGCTCGGTGGGAAAAACGTCAATCGCCGCACCCGCCACGTGCTTCGCTTCAAGCGCCTCCACCAGCGCCTCAATCACCACCACCGTCCCGCGCGAGGCATTGATCAGAAACGCGCCCGGCCTCATTCGAGCCAGCTGCTCCGCGCCGATCATATTCCGCGTCTGCGGCGTCTCCGGCACATGCAGCGTCACCACGTCGGCCGTCTCCAGCAGCGCCTCCAAGCTGGCCAGCGGACGCGCATTTCCCAGCGCCAGCTTGGTTTCGATATCGTGATAAACCACCTGCATCCCGACCGCTTCCGCCAGCACGCCCACCTGCGTCCCGATATGCCCGTAGCCGACGATGCCCAGAATTTTTCCGCGCACTTCGCGCGATCCGGCCGCCGTTTTCAGCCATCCTCCGCGATGCGCCGCCGCGTTGCGCTGCGGAATGCCGCGCAGCAGCAGGATCACTTCGGCCAGCACCAGTTCGGCCACGCTGCGCGTATTGGAAAACGGGGCGTTGAAAACCGGAATGCCGCGATCCTGCGCCGCAGCAAGGTCCACCTGGTTGGTTCCGATGCAAAAGCAGCCGATGCCGGTGAGCCGCGGGGCCTGCTCGATCACCCGCGCCGTAAGATGTGTCGCGCTGCGGATGCCGATAAAATAAGCGTCCTGAAGCGCCGCGATCAGATCCGGCTCGCCCAGCGATTTGGGATGAAATTCGAGGTGCGTGTAACCGTCGCGCGCGAAAGCGTCGAGCGCGCTTTGATGAATCCCCTCGACCAGAAGGATTTTGATTCTGCTTTTATCGAGTGAAGTGGCCGCCAACTGCCAGCTTATCAAAGCGCCGAAATGGACCGCACCCCGCTGGAAAAAACGGAAAAAGGGGACAGACTACTCGGTCCCCGCCTGTAAGTTATTCATGCCGGGTGCGACCAAGGCCGTGGACCGAGCGGTCTGTCCCCTTTTTCCGCACCCTGCCAGAAAAAAAAGCCCCACCATCACTGGCAGGGCTTGCGATGAACGTGCTTGTATGGAGAGTCGATCAAACCCGCCGCTGAAGACGGGGTTCACATCTACAGGAGCCTCCGAACCAACCTGCGACAGACCTACACCAGATTCGGAATCTTGATGATCTTCTTCTGAATCGCGTACTGCACCAGCTGAGCCTTATTGTGAATATCCAGCTTGCGCATCAGATTGAACTTGTGCGCTTCCACCGTCTTCACGCTCAGGTTCAGATCGCAGGCGATCTCTTTCACCGAATTGCCCTCGGCGAGCATCTTCAAAACCTCCCGTTCCCGGGTGGTCAGCGTGGCAAACCGCGGCAGCCGGTTCGCCGACTTGATCCGGCTGCGGAAATCGTCCACCAGCTGGCTCAGCATGCGCGGCGAAAGATAGCTGCCGCCGCGGCACACATCGCGCACCGCCGCGACAAGCTGCTGGCTCGGGCTGTCTTTCAACACATAGCCGCTGGCGCCGACCTCCATCCCTTCCACCAGATAATCTTCGTCGTCGTACATGGTCAGGAACAGAACCTTCGTCTCCGGACGGTTCTTTTTGATCTGCCGCGTGGCTTCGAAACTCGAAAGGCCAGGCATGCCGATGTCCATCAGCACCACGTCTGGGCGGACTTCGTTCGCTTTGTCGACGGCATCGCCGCCGTTGGATGCTTCGCCGATCACTTCCATGTCCGGCTCCGCGGAAATTAATGTTCGGATTCCCTGGCGGAACAATGTATGATCGTCCGCGAGCATGATTCGAATCTTGGCCATAAGTTTTTTAAGCCCGGCTTTCTGCCTTAGGCGACTTCACCTACTTACTGATCGGCAGTTCTATGGAAATCTTTGTACCCCTCTTATTACCTTCCGTACGGCTTTCCACTTCGAACTCCCCGCCGAGCAACGCCACACGCTCGCGCATCCCCGACAATCCGAAGGATTCGCGCTTCGCCAGAGCCTCCGTCACGTTGAAGCCGACGCCGTTGTCCTCCACGGTGAGCTTAAGCTTTTGATCGGCGGAGGCTAAGGAAATGTTTACGGTGGTCGCGGACGAGTGTTTCCCGACGTTGTTAAAGCATTCCTGCACAAGGCGATAGGCAATAATTTCGATCTGCTGCGGCAGCGCCCCCATCTTCGACAGTTGCAGGCGCACCCGGCACGGATGCAACCGCTGGAAACGATTGATCAACTGCCGCAGCGCCGCGCCCAACCCCAGCTGCTCCAGCACCGCCGGGCTCAGCGCCGCGATCAGCCGGCGCATTTCCAAAATGGTTCGCTCCGTCAGATCGCGCGCTTCGCGCAATTTCGACCGCCATTCTCCTTCCGATTCCGGCAGCGCCTGCTCGATCAGTTCCATTTGCAGCCGGATGCACAAAAGGCTCTGCCCCGCTTCATCGTGCAACTCGCGGCTGATGCGCCGCCGTTCGATTTCCTCGACGTGCAGCATGTGCTCGGCCAGGCGCCGCACCTGTTCTTCGCGCCGCGCCAGATCTTCCATCAGCCGCGCTTTTTCCGCGGCCATCAGGCATCGTTCCGCCGCCGCCGCCAGCAGATCCTGCTCCCGCGGCAGCCATTCGTAGGCCTTGGCAAATCCGAACTGCATCACCCCGGCGGTGCGCCCATCGGCCGCCAGCGGAATCGACCAGCACGATTTGAAGCGCCGCTGCCAGCTCTCATCGAGCAGCACGCCCGGCGTGCTCGCGTCGCCGTTTAAATGCCGCGGCTTGGATAATTTTTTGATCAGCCCCGGCCGGTTCGGAACCGACAGCAGCGCCGCTTTCGGCGTCCCCGCGCGCAACTCCCAGCAGGAGGAATCTTCGTTCAGCATGTACAGCCGCCCGGCGTCGGCGTGGCACACGTGCACCAGCGATTCCAGAAACCGCCGCAGCAGTTCTTCCAGGTTCCGCGATTCCAGCTCGACCCGAAACAGTTCGTAAAAGGCCTGCGTTTCCGCCTCGCGAACCTGGTAATACGCATTGTTCAGCGTCAAGATCACGCAGAAATGAAGCTGTTCGCGCACCCACTGAAAATTGGAATGCTCGTCCGGAATCAGCGACGCGATCATCGGACCGAGCATCCCGTCATACTCTTCGAGCGCCTCTAAAATCGCGCTCGGAGGCAGATTCAATTTCGCCAGCCGCCGCCCGTTGTATTCCACTTGTTCAATAAACTTGAGCGGGGTCTGCCCGCTCGCCAGAATCAGCGCCGCCGCGCCCGGCGTGATCGCCGCCAGCGCCGTCCGCTGTTTCGGCTGAAATTGCAGCTCGCGCAGCCGGCGCAAAAATCGCCGCTCGATTTTTTCGCTATGCGGCTCGAGCAGCGTGGCCAGCCGGTGCAAATGCTCGCGAAGCTGATCGCTCAGCACGTCTGCCGCGTCGGCGAGTTCCGGGGAAATTTGCGGAGTCTGCACGTCTAGCTCGAGGTGATGAGGCGGCTCCGGCACGGATTGCGAATCCGCCGCGGGTAAGAGCGCACCCCACATCAAACACAGTGATCGGCAGGCTAAGGCTTTCTCTTTAATACCGCGGCCACATCCTGCTGCCCGTTTTCGACCGCCAGGTCCAGCGCCGTTCGCCCCTTCTTATCTTTGATCGAAGGATCCGCGCCGCGCGCCAGCAGCAGCTCGACCACCTCCACCCGGCCCCACGACGCCGCCCGGTGCAGCGGCGTCTCGCCCGATTCCGAATCGCGCGCATTCACATCCGCCCCATGATCGAGCAGCGTTTCCGCCGCCGCGCGCTCGCCCGCCAGCGCCGCATCATGCAGCGCCGTCGCTCCCTGCGCGTTGCGCGAATTGACGTCGGCCTGATGCGCCAGCAGCAGATTGATCATCTCCACCTGCCCCTTGAGCGCCGCGTCCTGAAGCAGCGTCGTCTCGCCCAGCGGACCCGCCCCCGCAATCAGCATCTTCACTACGTTCGTCTGACCGCGCATCACCGCGTCGCGCAGAACCGCCTTGGTATCGAGCGGCGACCGTACGGCGAGAACCCGCGCCGCCTGCACCTGCCCGAAGCGCAGCGCATCGTCGAGCGCCGTCGCTCCCGATTGATCGCGCACCTCCGTCCGCGCCCCCGCGTCCAGCAGCGCTTGCAACGCCTCCGCCCGATTCTGCAACGCCGCCGCATGCAGCGCCGTCTCGCCGCTATGCGGATTCACGCCGTTCACGTCGGCGCCCTTGGCGATCAGCAGCCGGATCACCGCCGTCTGCCCACTGCGCGCCGCGTCCTCCAGCGGAGTTTCGCCCGCGCCATTCCGCGCCTCGATTTTCGCCCCGTGCGCCATCAGCATCGCCGCAATCCGGCTGTCGCCGGCCGCCGCCGCTTCATGCAGCGCCGTCTGACCTTGATCGTAAACCGCGCGCGCATCCGCCCCATGATCGAGCAGCAGTTCGACCACGTCCACGCGATTGCCGGTCACCGCGTAATGCAGCGGAGTCGCTCCATCGGCGTGCCGCGCGTTCACGTCGGCGCCCATGCGGATCAGATACCCGGCAACCTCGGTTTCCCCGGCCCAGGCCGCATAATCGAGCGCCGTGCCTCCCACGGAATCCTTGGCGTCCACCGGAACGCCCTGGGCGAGCAACTGCTCCACCTGCTTCAGATTGCCCGATCGCGCCGCCTGATGCAGTTCTTCATTGGTCGCGCCCGCGCAACAGAGCGGCGTGCCGAAAATGGCGATCCCGAACGTGGCAAGCAAGGTCCGGAGCATCGGCGGCCCAGATGGCGTCCGCGGCCATCTTGCTCCAGTTTCTCACTTCACGGCAACGCGTGGTCAGGTGCACGTTACAGCCCCGCCAGTCATGGCGGGGGTTCATCGCGAATCAACGCAGATCTCACGCACTTATTTGAGGATCGCGTAATACAGTGACAACAACAAAATCGCGCCATTGAGATCAACCCTGACCAGTATGGGTGCGTGGCGCACGCACTCCTGCGTGCCGCGTCGAGACTCTTCTCGACGCATGGCTGATCGGGC
>Ga0335073_10007414_pt1 | contig 15381 bp, 8 predicted proteins | sample Lox_Sample_22_FD_207093 | JGI IMG/M metagenome (GOLD analysis project Ga0335073, IMG submission 207093) | Soil microbial communities from Loxahatchee National Wildlife Refuge, Florida, United States - Lox_Sample_2.2 | ecosystem: Environmental > Terrestrial > Soil > Wetlands | place: USA: Florida... | reverse complement strand
AAGCGGCCGCGTTCGGCAATAATCGCCGTGGCCCAGGGCTACTTTACAACGGCAACGCCGGCGTGAATTTCGATACGTCCGCGTGGGACTCGCGCAACTTCTCGCCCGGCGGTCTCGCCACGGCGAAACCTTCCTACAACCAGGTTTCGATCCTCGGCAATGTGGGCGGACCCATCGGCATTCCAGGCACGCATCATTATCTAAATTCCTCGAATATGGTCATCGGCTACCAGCACGGCGCCAATGATACGGCCTCCGCCGTTACAGGCCTCGTACCCACGCTGCTCGAGCGCGGCGGAAATTTCTCGCAGAGCGTAAATTCGCTTGGCCAGCCTGTGGTCGTTTACAATCCCGCCACGAATCAACCCTATTCCGGCGATACCGTTCCCGTCAGCACGCAAGCGCAGTCCCTCCTCAACCAGTATCCGATGTCCAATGTAACCAATGTCCCGGGCATTAATTACGAGACCTCCGGCCTCACCACGCAGCACAGCGATGGAGTGCAGGTTCGCCTGGCGAAATACAGGAATAGAAACCAGTTCTTCGGGAATTTCGGTTTGTTGCGCCAAGCTGGCCAAAACAACGCCAACATTTTTGGCTATCAAGACAGCTCAAACTCGCAAGGCCTCGACGCGGCTGCCACATGGCAACGCATTTATCGCCCGGGCGGCTTGGGTTACCTCACCACGACTTTCAAGTATGAATTCAATCGCCTCGCCAGCAGCGAAGACCCGTTCTTTGAAAACCGCACCAACATCTCCGGACAGGCGGGAATTCAGGGCAACGATCAGTCGCCCCAATATTGGGGTCCGCCCACGCTATTGTTTAGTTCTGGCATAGCAGGACTTTCTGATGCGAACTACTCGCGCAACGCGGATGAGACGCAAACATTCACTTACCAGACGCTTTGGTATCGCGGCAAACATTCGTTGCAATTCGGCGCAGACGTCCTCCGCCAGCAATTCAACGCGAATACTGAGCAGATTGGCCGCGGCGAATTTTCTTTCACTGGCGCAGCCACCCAGGAATTGGATAGCAACGGCCAGCCCGTCACTGGCACCGGTTCCGATCTCGCCGATTTCCTGATTGGCGTGCCGGACACCGCCGAAATCGCCTTCGGCAATGCCGATAAATATCTCCGCGGCTGGCGTTACGACGCATTCATCCAGGACGATTGGCGGATGAAGTCGGGATTTACGCTCGATGTTGGCGTGCGCTGGGAATTTGCCACGCCGGTCACCGAACTCCAAAACCGCCTCTCGAATCTCGACGTCGCCCCAGGATTCACCGCGGCCGCGCCTGTCACTGCGGCCGATCCCACCGGCGCGATCACCGGCGAGAAATATCCCAATTCTCTTTTGCACTCGGACTATCGAGGCGTTGAGCCCCGTCTTTCCATGGCCTGGCGTCCGCGTTCCAATTCGCCTCTCGTGATTCGTGCCGGCTACGGCATCTACGACATCACATCGATCTATCAGGTGATCGCCATGCAGATGGCGCAGCAGCCGCCCTTTTCCAAGAACTTCGATCTGTCGAATAGCGCAGCTACGCCTCTGGCATTGGGTACTGCTTTCAACTATTCCCCCGCCGCAGGCTTGCCCACGTTTGGCGTCGATCCCAATTTCCGCATTGGCTACGCCCAAATCTGGGACGCCTCCCTTCAACAGGATTTGCCCGGCTCGCTCGTGATGACGGCAACATATACCGGCACGCGCGGTTCTAACCTGATGCAGGAATATATGCCCAACATGTATCCCACCGGCTCGCCTCTTGCATGCCCGTCGTGCCCTTCCGGTTTCGTCTATCTCACATCCAATGGCTTTCTAAATCGCGAAGCGGCCAAGGTGCAGTTGCGCCGCCGCCTGCGCAACGGCCTTACCGCAACTCTCGAATATACCTACGCAAAGGCCACGGACGACGCGAGCGCCTTCAGCGGCGCGGCCATCACCGGCAATTCGTCCGGCCTTTCCACGGCGCCCAGCAGCGCGGGCGGCGGCTCGACCTCGATCGCGCAAAATTGGCAAAATCTGAGAGCCGAAACAAGCCCGTCTCCGTTTGACCAGCGGCACCTGCTCACTTTTTCCGGTCAGTACACCACCGGCGAAGGCCTCCATTCCGCCGCTCTGCTCAGCGGCTGGCGCGCCACAGCCTTTAAGGATTGGACGTTCGTCAGTTCCCTTACCGTTGGCAGCGGCCTTCCCATCACGCCGATCTACGAAAGCCAGGCGACCGGAATCGGAGTGCCGTGGATCATCCGCCCCGATACCACCGGCGCTTCGGTTACCGCTGCTCCGGTCGGCTTGCACTTGAATCCGGCTGCTTTTGCTGCTCCTGCCGCCGGCCAGTTTGGAGACGCCGGTCGAGATTCGATCACTGGCCCGGCGCAGTTTTCCCTCAGCGCGGGATTCAACCGCACGTTCCGCCTGAATAGCCGCATCGACGCCACTTGGGAAACCCAGGCCACGAACATATTGAATCGGGTTACACCATCGAGTTGGGTCACCAACTGGAATAGCCCGGCTTTCGGCAGCGTCGCAGGCTGGGATACGATGCGAAAATTATCCACGACCATTCGGGTGAGGTTCTGATCATGCGCCGAATACTTTCAATTTGCTTCTTTGCGTTGAGTGCAGTTGTCGTTGCAGCCCAACAGCCCGCAGCGCCGCAGAATGGGGCTGCGCAAGACAATGCGCCTCAATCCGGTTCCACCATCACTGTTCAAACGGAAGTCGTCATCGAAGAAGTCACCGTGAAGGATAAGGACGGCAACCCGATTCCGAATCTCAAAGCCAGCGATTTCGTTCTCACCGAAGACGGCGTGCCGCAGAAGATCAGCTTTGTCGAGTATCAGGAAATCCCGCCGCTGGCCGCCACGCCGCAGCCGCCGCCTGCGGAAAATCCAGTGACGCCCACTCCGCCTCCCGTCACCTCATTTCAAATCGCGCCCGAAGCTCCCGGCGACACGAAATTTCACGATCACCGCCTCGTCGCTTTGTACTTCGACCGCTCCACTATGGGCCCGCCCGATCAGTTGCGCGCTTTGGAGTCAGCCCTGGATTTCATTAATAAGCAGATGGACCCATCGGTCATGATGGCTGTGATGACCTATGACGGTACGGCCGTCCGCGTCATCCAGGATTTTACCGGTGACCGCGAGCGCGTCATTGCCGCCGTGAATAAACTCGTCGCTGGCCTTAGCGAGGGCCTCGACGAAACGGACAATGACGACAGCGCCGCTGACACCGGCTCTTCCTTCGGTCAGGACGACGCCGAATTCAATCTCTTCAACACCGATCGTCAGCTCGCCGCTCTCGAAACCGCGGTGAAAATGCTCGGCGCGATCAACGAACAGAAAGCTCTCGTCTATTTCGCCAGCGGTCTCCGCCTCAACGGCATGGATAATCAGGCCCAGCTCGTCGCCACCGAAAATGCAGCCTTGCGTTCCAACGTGATGATGTATCCGGTCGACGCTCGTGGCCTTGTGGCTATGGCGCCCGCTGGTGATGCCTCGCAAGGTTCTAACGGCGGCGTCGGCATGTTCAATGGTTCCAGCACCCAGACGATGATCAATCGCTTTCAGGCTTCGCAGGATACGCTTTACGCCATCGCCAAAGACACTGGCGGCAAGGCCTTCTTCGATTCCAACGATCTCTCGATGGGAATCAAACAGGCCGCCAACTCGATCACCAGCTACTACGAAATTGGTTACTACCCCACGCGCACGGTGAAAGATGGCCGCTTCCGCCGCGTGAAAGTTTCCTTGCGCGAAGGAGTCGCGGGCGAGCTTTCCTATCGCCAGGGCTATTATGCGGATAAGGAATTCGCCAAGTTTAACGCCACCGATAAAGAGCGCCAGCTGGAAGACGCGCTCATGCTCGATAATCCGATCACAGACATCAACCTCGCCATGGAAGTGAATTATTTCCAGCTCAACAGCGCCGAATATTTCACCTCCGTCGACGTAAAGATTCCCGGCCGCGAACTGGCCCTCGCTCGCAAAGGCGGCGCGGAAGAGACCTTGATCGACGCCATCGGCGAAGTAAAAGACGATTTCGGCAATACGATTCAGAACTTGCGAGACAAACTTCCGATCAAGCTAAGTAACAGCACGGCCGCTGAACTCGCTACGCATCCGATCGAATATCACACCGGTTTCACGCTGTTGCCCGGAAAATACTCCATCAAATTCCTCGTGCGCGACGCCGAAACAGGCCGCATGGGCACCTACGAGATGCCGTTCACCATTCCAAACTTAAACAAAGACCTCACCACCGTCCCGATCAGCACCGTCGTTTTGAGCGGCCAGCGCGAGGCCGTGAGCGACTCGATTTACAACGTGAAGCAGAAAATCGACGCCACAAATGTCGATCCGCTCGTATTCGATGGCGAAAAGTTTGTCCCCAGCGTCACCCGCGTCTTCAGCAAAAGCCGCGACCTTTACGTGTTCCTCCAGGCCTACGAGCACACCGATACCACATCGGTTCCCTTGGTCGGATACGTGAGCTTGTATCAGGGCCAGACGAAAGTTTTCCAAAGCGCTCCGCTCGCCGTCGTCGAGCAAACGCAAGACCGCGCCAAGGCCGTGCCGCTCCGTTTCGATTTGCCGCTGGCAAAAATCGCGCCCGGCGATTATCAGTGCCAGGTAACGGTCCTCGATCCCTCCGGCCAGAAGGCCGCGTTCTGGCAAGCGCCCATCGTCGTGATCCCGTAATCCCCGGGAGCCCCGGCCTCCGTACCGGCGCATCCGGCGCTCCTCGGAACCGGCGTTTTCCACAGGCCCTTTTGCGCCTGCTTTCAGCAAACCTTCACAATTCATTCACCGAACGTAAACATTTTTCGTGCGAGATTGCGGCATGGAAAAAATCACTGGGTTGGGTGTACTCCTTATTCTGCTGGTGTTTTCTCCTGCGCTTTTTGCGCAATTTGAAACTTCTGAAGTCCTCGGTACCGTCCACGATCCTTCGAACGCGGTCGTCGCCAGCGCCACTGTGACCCTCACCAACAAGGGCACCGGAATTGCCTCCACCACGACCACGGACTCGGACGGCGATTATGACTTCTTCAACGTGAAGGTCGGCGATTACACCCTCTCCGTTGAAGCCGCGGGCTTCTCGAAGTTCACCACTGACGCGCACGTCGACGTCGCGGCTCGCCAGCGCATTGACGCGACTTTGCAGGTTGGCGTCGTCACCCAATCGGTCCAGGTTTCGGGCGCCGCCACGGCGCTCCAGACCGATTCCAGCGAGCGTTCCCAGGTTGTCGATGCACAAGACGCCACCGAACTTCCCCTCAACGGCCGCAACTACGCCGACCTCGCTCTTCTCTCCACCGGAACGGTGAAATCGCCGATTGCAATTTCCTTCGGCCCCACCGGCACTCCGCGCGAAGGCTCATTCAACGTCAACGGCATGCGCAGCACTTACAACAATTTCCTTCTCGACGGCCTCGATAACAACGCCTTTGGCACCAGCAACCAGGACTACTCCTCCCAGCTCGTCCAACTCTCTCCGGATGCCCTGGCGGAATTCAAAGTCATCACCAGCAACTACAGCGCCGAATACGGCCGCGTCGGGGGCGCCATCATCAACGCCTCGATGAAGTCCGGCACCAACCAGTTCCACGGCACGGCTTACGAATTCCTCCGCAACACGGTTCTTAACGCCTACGGCTATCAATTCGGCACCCCGGCCAAACCCGCTTTCCAGCGCAATCAGTTCGGTCTCACCATTGGCGGCCCGTTCATCAAGGACAAGCTCTTCTTCTTCGCCGACTACGAAGGTTTCCGCCAGCTTCAGCACTACAATAATTTCGATTCGATCCCCAATATGAACGACCGCGCTGGCATCTTGCCCGTTCCGGTCTATGATCCTCTGACGAGCACGCTCTATCCGGCGGGTACGGCCATCCCGATCGCGACGATCAACCCCTTCGCGAACACCGTGCTCACGCAGTTGCCCTCCGTCGCCGCGGGCACGAATCGCTCTAACGATCTCCCGGCCGTCCTGCTCATCAAGGACTTTAGCGATAAATATGACGTCAAGCTCGATTACCAGATCAATCCGCGCATGACGTCTTTCCTTCGCTGGAGCCAGCGCAAGGACCTCGACTATTACCAGCCCGATATTTACGGCGCATCTGGCGGCAATGGCAACGGTCACATCCACACGCTCGATCAAAACGTTTCAATCGGCTACACGTGGACCGTCACGCCCACCTCCCTCTTTGAAGCGCGCTTCGGTGTTTCCCGCATCGATGCTGGTAAAGAGCCGCCTTATCTCGGCGGCGAGAGCATGTTGCAGCTTTACGGCATTCCCGGCCTGCCCACCACTCCCAATCTCACCGGCGGCCTGAACTCGCAAAATATCAGCGGCTTCTCCCAGCTCGGTCGTCAGACCAGCAACCCGCAGTTCCAGAATCCGCTCTCCTTCGATCCGAAATTCAACTTTTCCAAGGAACTCGGCAATCACTCTATTAAATTCGGTTACGAAGCGCTCATCATTCGCACCGAAGTTCTCGACGTCAACCCGCTCTACGGCGAAGATCAGTACACTGGGAATTTCAGCAAGCCCACTTGCGCGGAACTCAGCGAGCCCACCGGTTGCACGATCGCCAGTGACTCCGCCAGTTACAACCTCGCCGACTTCATCTTCGGCACCCCCAGCATCATCAACCTCGGCAACGACGACGTCACCAATCTCCGCCAGCACGTTCACTCGTTCTATTTCCAGGACGATTATCGCGTCATGCCCAAGCTCACCCTGAATCTCGGCCTGCGCTGGGATTTCTCCACGCCCCTCTACGATCGCGATAATCACTACTCCAATTTCGATCCGGCCACGCTTTCGATGGTCGAAGCGTCCGGCGGCAGCCTTTTCAATCGCGGTCTCGTTCATCCTGACTACAAAGATTGGGGACCGCGCCTCGGCGCCGCTTACAGCATCGACTCAAAGACGGTCGCCCGCGCCGGTTACGGCATCAGCTATGCCTTTTTCAATCGCGTAGGCAGCGCCCTCGAGGGCATCAACGCTCCCTTCGCCATCTTCGGTGTAATCAGCCAAAGCCCCAGCCAGTCCGGCTTTTTGACCACGCAAAACAGCTTCACCACAGACATCGACAGCCCATCCAATTTCAATCCGGCCGTCTCCAACGTCGTCTACGTTCCGCCGGACACACGCTGGCCTTATATTCAGACCTGGTTCGTCTCGTTGCAGCGAGAGCTCCCTCATGACACCCTTGTCGAGCTCGCTTACAACGGCAATCACAGCCTGCGTCTGCCGATCCTCGGCGATTACAACCAGGCCGCGCCCAATGCCGCCGGCGGAACCCTCAACGAGCAGCAGCGCGCCCCCATTCCCAGCTACGGCCCGATCACCTGGGTCGATCCCGTCGGCAACAACAACTACAACGGCCTCTCCGCGCGATTGGAACACAGATTTTCAGGCGGGCTTTATCTCTTGAACTCGTTCACCTGGGGCAGGGCTCTCGGCGATTCCGAACAGGCTCTCGAATATTTCTCCGGCTACGTCGAAGCGAACCCGCAAAACATCCACGATCTGAAAGCCGAATACGGTCCGTCCAGCTTTGACGTTACCCTCAACGACGTCACCAGCCTCATCTATCAGCTTCCCTTCGGCAAAGGCAGGAAATTCGGTTCCAACATGAACGCTATCGAAGACGCCTTCGTCGGCGGCTGGGAAGTCAACACCATCAACACGGCTCACGGCGGCATGCCGCTCAACGTCTACTACGGCCCCTCGGCGGTCAATGCCGTCAGCGCTCTCTCCAACGACTACCGCGGCGAGCCCTTCCTGCGCCCGGATGTCTCAGGCGCAGCCGCCTCTCTCGGTGAGACCGGCACGCTCAACCATTATTTCAACGGCTACACCTTCACCACTCCGCCCGAGACCGATCCCTTCGGCACCCTGAGCCGCAACGCGTTTCGCGCGCCGGGTTACGAAGACTGGGACTTCGCCCTCGACAAATATTTCACCATTCATGAAACCACGCGTCTGCAGTTCCGCTCCGAGTTCTTCAATTTCCTCAATAAGACGGACTTCGGAGTCCCCAACACGCAGACGACAAACTCCGCGTTCGGGACGATTCGCAGCACTTACCCCGCGCGCCAGATCCAATTCGCGCTCAAGCTCCTCTTCTGAGCAGCCCACGCATAACGCGCGGCGGCTTCTCCACGGCCGTTCCCGCCGCCGCGCTTGTGCCGCTGGAATGCGCCGGACTTTCGTCCCGTCCCGTCGACTTTCGCCCGCCGATTTCGCACTTGCAGGCCAGTTGTCTGAGCTTGTAACCTGCCTCGCGTGACTGCCGTCTACCTTTCGCGCATGCCCGGTCCCTGCCTATCGTTCGCCCGCTGTTTCGTGATTTCGGCCGTCCTCGTAACCTCCGCGATTGCCCCGGCAGCATCGCCCCAGGGACGGCGCTCAAGCCCCATCTCAAGCTTCCCCGGTCCGCCCCAGGATGTTGCTCCCACCGATTCGCAGCAACAGGCGCCGACGATAAAGACCGAAACCATTGTCGTCCCCGTTCGCGTCGTCGTTAGGGACGTTCAGGGCCACGCGGTGCCTAATCTGCAGAAGCAGGATTTCAAGCTCTATCAGGATGGGAAACAGCAGGATATTCTCAATTTTACGCCCGTCGATTTGGCTTCTGCGATTGCGAACGCGCGCGCCGAAAACTCGAGCGCTGGCGCAATATCCACCTCGGCCGAGCCCGCCTCGTCCTCGATCGCCCCCGCCGAGCGTTTTGTCGCCCTTTTCTTCGACGATGTCCACATCACCATGGAAGACCTGCAGCGCGCCAGGAACGCAGCCGACAAATACGTGCAAACGTCGCTCGCGCCGACCGACCGCGTCGCCGTCTTCACCGTATCCGGCCAGTCGCAGCAGGACTTCACCTCCGACCGCGACGTCCTTCACAAAACTTTGCAGGCCCTGCTCCCGCACGCCGTCACAGCTGGCGACGCCGAATCAGCGGGCGACTGCCCGCCCATGGATTTCCCCGAGGCCGACGCCATCGCCAACCAGGACATGGCTCAAGTCCTCGCCATCGCTACGCAGGATGCCTTGAACTGTGCCTACAACGGCCAGCAGGAATTCCGCGCCGAAGCGCAAGACCTCGCAACGCGCACCGCCGAACATTTGGCATTCGCCGATGACGAGGAAACCGAAGCCTCGTTTCGCCGCATCCGCGAAGTTGTCCGGCGCGTTTCCGTTCTGGCAGGCCAGCGAGACGTCGTCCTGATCTCGCCGGGCTTTCTCTATACGGGCCACGACGAGGAGCTCGCCGAAATCATCGACAGCGCGATTCATTCGGATGTCGTCGTCAATACGCTCGATGCGCGCGGGCTCTACACACCGGACCAGAGTGCCGATATATCGCAGACGCCCGTTGGTCATCCTCCAGGCTCGCAGGCGATCCTCGATTCCTATCGAATGGCCGACCAGAATCTCGCCAATAATGTGCTCGTCGAACTTGCCGATAGCACCGGCGGCCTCGCATTCGTGAATAACAACGATTTTGACGCCGGCCTGCGCAGTCTCGCCGCTACACCCGAAGTCTATTATCTGCTGGCCTATTCTCCGCGAAATCTCAAAGCAGACGGCCATTATCACCACCTGAAAGTCACGCTCGCCGCGAAAGACAACTTCACCGTCGAGGCGCGCCACGGCTTTTACGCCCCGGCCCGCGGCGAAACTCCCGCCCAGGCCGCTCAGCGCGAAATCGACGACGCTTTGTTCTCGCAAACCGAGCAGCACGATCTTCCGGTCGATGTGCAGACCCGGGTCGAAAACGCCGCGAATGGCGCAAAGAAACTCGATATTTACGCCAACATGGACATTGCCCGTCTGCATTTTGAAAAAGCAAACGGCGTCAATCAGGAATCGCTCACGATTGTCGTAGCCCTTTTCGATAGCAACGGCAATTTCATCGACGGCACGCAAAAAATCCTGAATTTCAATTTGAAGGACGACACCCTCGCCAAATTCAGCAAGACGGGGGCGAGCTCTGAGATGAATCTCAACGTGAAGCCCGGCGCTTATTTCCTCCGCTTTGTCGCCCGCGATTCCAACGACAATCACATGTCCGCCGAAAACGCCACGGTCGACGTGCCCAACTGATTTCGCCGAAAAATCCGCTCCCCACTTGCCCAAATCCGCCGCCTTGCGGTCTACTGGTACGCTTATGTTCTATCGCACAGAAGACCTTCGTCTGAAATGGACCAAAGTCGTCCTTCCCCCGGTATTTCTCGAGGAAGAGCTGCCCGCCACCGAGCGCGCCACGGCCACGGTCTTTAACGCCCGTGCCGAAATTTCCGATATTCTCGCCGGTAAAGACCGCAGACTCATCATCGTCGTCGGCCCCTGCTCCATTCATGACGCAAAGGCCGCGCGCGACTACGCCGCTCTCCTGCGCGGCGCCATCCACGAATTTTCCCGCGAACTCTGCATCGTGATGCGCGTCTATTTCGAAAAGCCGCGCACCACCGTGGGTTGGAAAGGCCTGCTCAACGACCCTTTTCTCGACCAGTCTTTCAAGATCAACGAGGGCTTGCGGCTCGCGCGCCATCTGCTGCTCGATCTGGCGGAAATGGGCGTCCCCGCAGGCACCGAGTTTCTGGACATGATCTCCCCGCAGTATTTTGCCGGCCTCGTCAGTTGGGGAGCGATCGGCGCGCGCACTACTGAATCGCAAGTCCATCGCCAGTTGGTTTCGGGTCTTTCCTGCCCGGTCGGTTTTAAAAATGGCACTTCCGGAAATGTACAGATCGCGATTGAGGCCGTTCTTTCGGCCGCGCAGCCGCACACTTTTCTGGGACACACCAAACACGGCCAATCCGCAATTTTCGTCACCACCGGCAATTCCGATTGCCACATCATCCTGCGTGGCGGCCGAAAAGAAGTGAATTACACGGCGGCGTCCGTCGCCCAGGTCTGCAAGGATTTGGAAACAGCAGGTCTGCCGCCTCGCGTGATGATCGATTGCAGCCACGCCAATAGCGGCAAGGATTACAAGCGCCAGCCGGTCGTATGCCGCGATGTCGCCGCTCAAATCGCCGCTGGCGAATCCCGTATTCTCGGCGTGATGATCGAAAGCAATCTCGTCGAGGGCGCCCAGAAACTCGTTCCGGGTCAAGACCTCGTCTATGGACAAAGCATCACAGATGCGTGTCTAGGCTGGGACGATACGAAGAAATTGCTCGCGGAATTGGCCGAAGCCGTCCGCGCCGGCCGCTCCTGACCTTTGACTGGCCTTTTCTCTGGCGCAACCTGCCGCTCCGCTAATTCGATTGCTCGATCGCGCGCTCAACCAGCGAAACGCATTTCTCCACTCGCTCGCGTAGCGGCCCTTGCAGCCTCTGCTCGCGAGACCGAGCCATGAATAGCTCATCGGCGATATTGAGCGCCGCCAGCACCGCCACCTTTACCGTATCAACCGTGTGCGCCGCATCTGCCACGGCATACATCTTTGCGTCGACGTAAGCGGCAAGCTCCTTCAGATAATCTTCGTTTTCTTCCACGCTCAGGTTATAGGCCTGGCCGTAAATTTCTAATTTCACTTTGGACCTCCCGGTTGCTTTTGAAACGCCGCCGTAGTGACCCTCGGGCGCCGAAGGGTTGCGCCCGACTTTTGTGCGCCTGCCTGCCGGTAGGCAGGCGCTCCTCGGCGAGCGGCTTTGAATCAGAAAAGTGGCCCTCGAAAGCCGCCAGGCAATGCGTTCTTTGCAAATCGCCCGCAACTCATCCGGCCCGCAGCGCCGCCCGCAACTCCTTCTCCAGCGTCCCAACGATCCGCGCCGAATACTCATTGATCTGCGCGTCCGTCAGCGTCGCGTTCGCGCTTTGGAACGTCACGCGGATCATCAGCGAAAATTTTCCCGCCGCGATCTGTCCGCCGCGAAATAGATCGGCGGCCTCCACGCGCTCCACTTCCGGAATCGCCAGCGAGCGTATCGCCTGCTCCACGTCCGCGAACGCAACGCCGTCTCCAAGCACCAGCGAAAAATCCCTTTCCACGGCCGGAAACCTCGGAATCGTCTTGTACTTCAGCCGCGCCCGCGCTGCTTCCATCGCCTGAAGCAACGGCTCTAACCGCAACTCAGCCACAAAAATGTCCTGCCGCAGCTTCAGTTGATCCGCCACTCTCTTTGCCAGCTGGCCCATCACGCCAATCGACCCGCCGCCTTCAAACGAAATCTCCGCCGCCCGTCCGCTGGCCAGCCACGCACGGTTCGTTTTTTTCCAGCAAGCGCCGCCGCCCATCTCCGCGATCAGCTCGATGTCCCCCTTTAAATCCGCGAACGCAAACTCTCGCGCAGTTTCATGGATCGTCTTTTCGCGCGCCAGCCCGGTCGCGCCGAGCGTAATCACGGGAGTCTCAAACGGTTTGCCCTCGCGCAATTCGTAAGTTTTGCCGACTTCAAAAAGCCGCAGGTTGCGCTGCCCGTGGTTCAGGTTCCACTCGACCGCATTGATCATGCTCACGATGCCCGAAGACCGCATCATCGAAGCATTTTCCGCCAGTGGATTGCCGATCGTCGCCGGCGCAATCCCCTCAGCGCGAAAAATCGCGTCGCGCTCGGCATCCACAATCGGAATCTCGACAATCTCTTGATAGCCAAGGCCGATCACCCGCTCGCGCAGCCGGTCCGTCTCATTCGCGTGCGGCAGGCGGCGCGCCGGCTGCTTCGCCGCGGGCAAACGCGGCGGAAATTTCTCATAACCATACTGCCGCGCCACTTCCTCGATCAGGTCGATGCCCCGCGTCACGTCCTGCCGCCACGATGGTTGCCGGCATTCCCACCGCGCCAGCAGCGATTCGGCCGCGCCGCGATTATCGTCGTTGCGGAGCGGGTGAAAGCCCAGCGCCCCGAGTATCTCCTCGATGTCGCGGTCCGGTATGTCCGCGCCCATCACGCGCAAAAGCTCTTCCCGCGATAATTCGATTTTTCTCCTGTTCATCCGCCCGGGGTAGACGTCGATCGTTCCCTCGAGAAGCTCGCCACCGGCAATCTGTTGAACCAGTTCCGCCGCGCGGCGCGAAGCCGTTTCAGCCATCTCCGGATCGGTCCCTCGCTCGAAGCGGTAAGACGCCTCGCTGCGCAGGCCGAGCGCCTTTGACGTCCGCCGCACCGAAATCCCATCGAACCATGCCGACTCCAGCAGAATATTGCGGCTCGCGAATCCGATCTCGCTCTCCGCGCCGCCCATCACGCCCGCAATCGCCACGGCCCGCGAAGCGTCCGCAATCACGCACATTTCCTTCGTCAGCGTTCGTTCCACGCCGTCCAGCGTTCGGATTTTTTCGCCCGCGTTCGCGCGGCGCACCACAATCCGCTTCTCGGCAAGCTTGTCGAAGTCGAAGGCGTGCATGGGCTGCCCAAGTTCAAACATCACGTAATTCGTGATATCCACCACGTTGTTGATCGAGTTCTGGCCAATCGCCTCCAGCCGCTGCCGCAGCCAGTCCGGAGAGGGTTGCACTTTCACGCCGCGCAGCACGCGCGCCGTATAACGCCCGCAAAGTTCCGGCATATCGATTTTCACGCTCGTCGCCGCCGATATCTTTTCGCTCGATTCTTTCAACTGCGGCCGTAGGGGAGCCACGGCGAGCCGGTAAATCGCAGCCGCCTCGCGCGCGATTCCATAATGTCCCAGGCAATCCGGCCGGTTCGCAGTAATCTCCGCATCGAGCACCGCTCCCGCAGCCGTCTCCTCGATCGAATCGATCGCGATCCCGGCCAAAGAAAGCCGCGACCGCAGGTCCGCGGGCGTCGCCTTCAGCGGCACAAATTCTTTCAGCCACTCGTAAACGATTTTCATGAATTAGCCAACGACAGGCGGCACTGTCTGGAGAGAGGTATCCGTACTCTAATACTTTTTTCAAAGGCGCCGCTTCCGGAAGGGCGGGGCTTATAGCCCCGCCGTAACTCTGGCTCTTTCAACAGGGCTTCAGCCCCTGAAGCCATCCCGCCAATTTCTTTCGCAAACTGTCTCGAGGGCGCGCTTTGAATTTGCCTTTGCCCGTCGTAACGGCGCAGCACATTTCTGCCATCGTCACCGATGTTCTTCAGCCGGTCGCGCCAGCCGCAATCGCAACCAAGCACCATGCTCTCTGCCATGAATTTCACTCGCATCTTAGTCGGATTACCGTAGCGCACTTCTCCCCACCGAGCAACTCCGCCTCAGGCGTCTCTCCAGGAAAACCTTGCGATCTGAAGGCGGCGGTATTACGGTGCAGCCCAGGATACGTAGGCTGCGGCGGAGAGACAACATGCGAGCATTCTTACATCTCCTTGCGGCGTTGGACCGCAGGGACGTCGAAGTCCTCGTGATCTTCGGCACTTCGTTATCGGCATGGATCACCGGCATACAAATGCGCCGAAAGATCAAGAAGGAGCTAGGAAGAAACGCCACCGACGCGGACCTCAGCTCGATCGATACTTGGATGCGGGTTGAGGAAGCGGAGCGGGAAAAACCACAATGAATCTCGGCGAGAGCCCTCTTCCCTCAGTTCGACCCCCCAATAAACGAAATCGCTGCTCGCATTCGGGGCGCCGATCCTTGCCGGCGGCCGCCCGCGCAGCTAAGCGAATTTAGCGTGCAAAACGTGACATTTAAGGCCAAATAAGGCCTTTTTAAGCGTCAAAACCGCGCATTTTACCCTCTTTTAAGGACACGCCGGGCCCGACCCGGCCGCAGCCCGAGCATCCGGCCTTTTAGTCTTCTCCTGTGCCTCCTTCACCTCCTCTGCTTCCTGCCTCCGCGGTTTATGCATTGACAGAGGACGTCTACCTGTGGTAAACTATAGCCTCAAATTCAAGTCATGCCAACCGTGGCCGCGGGTGCTAATCCTCAAGCAAGAGGCACCCGCCTGCGCGCCCGAGACCACCCCCAAAATGCCCAAGAGCGGCCGATCCTAATCGATATCGCTGCGATTAGAAAACGCCGTAACTCCCGTATTTGCAATAGATCCAAATTTCTAATCGATAGTAAGTGGGCTCTTTTGGAGGAGCAAAAGCGCACAAAAGGCGAAACGAAAGAGCGGTCGCGGCAAGGCCAGGAAAATGGAAAATGAATAAAATCCCGAAAATTCTAATCGCAAATGAAAATAATTAGAAATCGGCCTAAGCCCCTGAAAACAAAGGGCGGACAAATTTCTAATCGCGGTCAGAAAGGGGAGTAAACGAGCGCCGCGATTAGAAATGCATAAAATCGCGGGGCGAAGCGGAGGAAACGCGAAAAGCCATCAATTCACCCAGTTGTCCGGTCCCGGGGGAGGCTCGTCCTTATGGTCGCGGACGTAAACCTCGAATTTCCGGCGGAGTCGTCGCCGTTGGTAGTCGGAAACCTGGTTGCGGACGTTGTA
>Ga0335073_10007412_pt1 | contig 15384 bp, 16 predicted proteins | sample Lox_Sample_22_FD_207093 | JGI IMG/M metagenome (GOLD analysis project Ga0335073, IMG submission 207093) | Soil microbial communities from Loxahatchee National Wildlife Refuge, Florida, United States - Lox_Sample_2.2 | ecosystem: Environmental > Terrestrial > Soil > Wetlands | place: USA... | reverse complement strand
GAGGTCTACCCGGAGGTGCGGCGTGGACGAGCTCAAGCGAACTGACCCCGATATTTACAACCTGATCAAGGACGAGGAACGATACGAGATCGACTCGATCCGCCTCATCCCGTCGGAGAACTACGTATCCAAGGCCGTGCTCGAGGCGACGGGCTCGATCCTCACCAACAAATATTCGGAAGGTTATCCGGGGCGTCGCTACTATGAGGGTCAGCGCTACGTTGACCAGGTCGAGACCATCGCGATCGAGCGCGCCGAGGCGCTGTTCAAGATGGATCACGCCAACGTTCAGCCGTACTCGGGCTCGCCCGCAAACCTCGCGGTTTACTTCGGCCTGCTGAAACCGGGCGATACGATCATGGGTCTCTCGGTTCCGCACGGCGGCCATCTGACGCACGGATGGAACGTCAGCATCACGGGACAATTCTGGCGGCCCGCGCAATACGGCGTCGATCGCGAGACGCATCGCATCGATTTCGACGAAGTTCGCGCGATGGCGCTTCGTGAGCGGCCGAAGATCATTGTCACCGGCGGCACTGCGTATCCGCGGCTATGGGACTTCGCCAAGTTCAGCGAGATCGCAAAAGAAGTCGGTGCCTATCTGCTCGCTGACATCTCACACGTCGCGGGCCTGATCGTCGGCGGCGTGCATCCCGATCCTTCGCCATATGCCGACGTGATCGTGACTACCACGCACAAGACGCTCCGCGGTCCGCGCGGCGCGATGATCCTCTGCCGCGAGCAGCACGCGGCCGCGATCGACAAGGCAGTATTTCCAGGGTTGCAGGGTGGCCCGCACAACCACACGACGGCGGCGATCGCGGTCGCGCTGAAGGAAGCCGCCACTCCCGAGTTCAAACGCTACGCCGAGCAAATCGTGCGCAACGCCAAGGTGCTCGCCGACGAGCTGCTCGCGCGTGGCTTCCAGCTTGTCTCAGGCGGCACGGATAATCACCTCATCCTGATCGATCTCACCAGCAAGAAAGTGATTGGCAAGAAAGGCGCGCAGGCTCTGGATAAGGCCGGCATCGTTACGAACTACAACACCGTCCCATACGATCCGCGCAAGCCCTTCAGCCCGAGCGGTCTGCGCATCGGTACACCGTCAGTCACATCGCGTGGGATGGGCGAGACCGAGATGCGCCTCATCGCGAAGTGGATGGATGACGCGATCACAAACGCGGGCAACGAAACTGCGCTGACAAAAATCGCCGCCGAGGTTACCGAGGTCTGCCGGAAGTTCCCGGCGCCCGGATTGTCACCATCCTGAATCGGGTGCGGGTGCCTCAATCGCGAATCGTCCCGCACACCATCATCAGCGCGATATCGGCCTCGAAGATCGGTTCAGGGCCGCCGCGCGCGCGTTCAATCGCGGACTCAATACGCGCGATTCCGGCTGCATACTGACCGTCGCTCAGCAGCGCCATCTGCGAGGATCCATTTTTGCGGAGCCCCGGGTTTTCAAGGATGGTCCGTCCCAGACGGATTGCGGACAATCGGCAGGCGAGGCTCGTCTCGACGCGATCGAATCCGGCCTTCAGCATCGCATCGACGATCGCCCCTGAAGAGGGATAGCGCTCCAGATCAATCGCTCGCGTCTCCGGGAAATATTCGTAAACGCACCACTGGTCGCGCCCATGATGCGGATCCATGCCGATCACGGCGAGCGCGCCAGCGGGCCGCATCAGGCGCCGCGCCTCCGCTACGAATCCATCGACATCACCGAAATGATGAAGCGCGTTGATACAGAAGATCAGGTCGAACGATTCGCGCCTGAAAGGCAGGGCGGTCGCTGTCCCGCGAACGAATGGTGTGGCCGGATTTTTCTCGCGCGCTGCGCGGAGCATCTCGCGCGAATAATCGAGGCCGACGATTCGGCGCGTCAAATCGCGTAGCGCGGATATCCAGTATCCCGTCCCGCATCCCACTTCGAGCACCGTGGCGGGCGCTCGCGTCGCGACGAACTCGCGCATCGTATCGAGCAGCGCGGCATAGATACCGCCCGCGTAGCGTGCATCAAAGGTCGCCGCGATCTGGTCGTAGTTCACCCGCTGTGACATTGCCGATCCCCCGCCCGCATCTGAGCCAATACCGATCCTTTTCCCATTCGCCGTCATTCAGTGTAAATACGCGTATCGTTGATTTCCCAGCATTGGACCTGCGCGCCTTCTAATCGATGAGCAGCTCACCAGCGGAACCCGCGCGCGATATCGACGCCAACGAGGGCGACGCCGAGCGGCTCGTTCTATACTTCTCCGCTCTGACCGCGCTGCTCGCATTCGCTGCTCCGACCGGGCTCGCGAGCTTGCCGGTTGCGTTCTTCCTCAAGGACCGGCTCCATCTCGACGCGGAAGGTTTGGCGCTGTTTGGACTCATCACCAACCTCCCGCTCTTGCTGGGATTCGTTTTCGGCTTGATCCGCGATCACCACGTCTTTGGGTTGCGGGATCGCGGCTACCTCGCCGCGGGAGCGCTCTTGGGCGCGCTCTTCTACATGACACTGGTGCGCGGTTCGGTTTCGTACGTCCAACTCACGATAACGATCGTGCTGGCGTCTTCGGCGTTCCAGATGGCCTCGACGTCGCTCCAGGCTTCGATGACGATCGCGGGCAAGCGGCGCCTGATGACGGGCAGGTTGAGCGGCGTCACCTATGCGGCACTGGTCCTGCCGCAAGTCGTTACCGCGCTTGCCGGCGGATGGCTCGCGAGCCATGTCTCGCCGCGCGCCACCTTCGCGATCGTCGCCGTCGTGAGTTGCGCGATCCTCTACGAGGCGTTCAGGCCGACGCTCCAAATCGCGGAAGCCCCAGTAAGAAGCAGCCTGCGCGAAACGTTACAAACGGCCGGTGCGATGCTGCGCGAGCGCTCGCTGCGCATCGTGATCGTCATCCTGTTTTTCACCTCGTTCAGTCCCGGATGGGTGACGCCGCTCTTCTACTTCTTCACGAGCCATCTCAAGATGACGAGCGAGGCCTTCGGCGTTTACGTCGCGGTGCTGTTCGGGATGGAGGCGGTCGGCGCGGTACTCTATGCGTGGCTCTGCAAGCGGATGACGCTCGAAGAGCTGCTCTGGTACGTGACGATCATCAACGTCGCCTCGACCCCCTTGCCCTACTGGGTACACACAGTGTCACAGGCGATGATCGTGTCAGCTATCGCGGGGTTCGCGTTCGGGATGGCCAACGCGACGTACTTCGATCTGCTGATGCGCTCGTGCCCGAAGGATCTCGAGGGCACGGGGCGGATGCTCGGCTCATCCGCCTTCTTCATCGCGCAGTTCGGCGCCGACCTGCTGGGCTCGGCTCTTTACGAGCGCAACGGCTTCGGCCTGTGCATGATCCTCTCAACGCTAGCGACGGTGCTTGTATTCCCGATGCTGCTCGCACTGCCACGCGCGCTCATCGCAACCCGCGACGGCGAAGGCTTCCCGATCTCATGACAATTCCAACCTTGGCGAAGGTACGAATCAGGCCCGCGGCGCCAAATGACGCCTTGGGCATCTCCAAAGTCTGGCAGGCGATCGTTGCCGAGCGAGTCTATTCGGCGGTCGATCGCGCCTTCACTCCAGAGGAGCAGACTGCCTACCTCGCCAGCCTTGATAAACGTGAATCGATATTCGTCGCGGAAGATGACGGGCGCATCGTCGGCTTTCAGACGCTCGACCTGTGGTCGAAGTTCATGGCATCCGCAGCGCACGTCGGCCAACTTGGCACATTCATATTGCGCGACGCGCGCGGCCGCGGCGTCGGTGAGGAATTGGCAAACGCGACCTTCAAGTTCGCGCGCAACGCCGGCTACGAAAAGCTCGTCATCTACGTGCGCGCCTCGAATACTGGCGCGCAAGCCTTCTACAAGAGCCTCGGCTTTCGCGAATGCGGCCACCTCGCCCGCCAGGTAAAGATAGACGGCCACTACGACGATGAAATCTTGCTGGAACGCGCGCTTTAATAGCCTCACTTCGAAAATTACGGTGACTACTTGGAGATAGAACTTCTCTTCGCGAGCGGGAAGGGGTTCAGAAGCAGATTCGACTAAGTACTCCAGTGGCTATTGGTCAGCGCTCGAGTCCAGATAACTTCGCGCGGATATCTTCCAGATGCTCGCGGCCCCAGAACAGTTCGCCATCGACAAGAAAGCTCGGCACGCCGAACACGCCCGCATCCTCCGCCGCCGCCTGGATCTTCACCAGCTCGCCGCGCCCTTCATCGTCGAGAAACTCGTTGAGGCCGTTTGTCGATGCGCCTCCTTTCGCGAGCACGTCGGCAATCAATGTCGGATTTTCAATATCCAGTTCCCGTTTCCAGAAATGCTCGAATACATAGTCGTGATATGCGCGCACCACCGATGCGTCGTGCCGCTTCGCCCATAGCATCCCAATCGCCGCGAGCGACGAGTCCCAGATTTTCTGCGTGCCCCGAATAATCAGACCACGCTTCGCCGCCTGCCGCCGGCAATCCATATACGAGTAGCGCACCCGCCGCCATTGATGCGCGTTGCGCGACTGCTCGATTACTTCGCCGCGCTCGTTGAGCCGCGCGCTGCCAAGGTAACTGGGAATATCCAGCACGTACGGCAGCCAGCCGATCTCAATTTTGAAATCGCGCTCCAGCTCGTACGTCAGATCCTTCGCAAGGTACGCATACGGCGATTTGTAATCCGTGTAGCACGTGATCGTTTTCATTTTCCTGCCGGCATAATCGCAAAGAAAAAGGGCGGCCGAAACTGCACCGCCCCATGCAATGAATTGTCATGTCGCAGAGGATCCGCCTCGTCGGGATGCTCTTCCGCAGCTTGATTATGGCCGCGCGGAGTTACGAGATTCTTATCGGCCTGCAAACTGATGACGAAGAAAAATCGTCAATTCCGATTCGCGCGGCTTGACACCTCGCCCGGCCGGACGCGATAAACGCCGCATGGCACAGGTAAAAATCGAACGCGGCCTCAATTTTGGAACTCCCTACACGCCCGAGATGCAGGAGGGCGGCAAGCGCCCCGAGCCGACCTGGTCTACCATTCGCGACCAGGTTCGCGATGCCGAATCGCTCGGCTACGACACGATCATCGCGGTCGAGACGCAGCACAATCCCTATCTCGCGCTCGCGATCGCCGCGCAGGAGCCCGCCAAAATCGAGCTCGGCACCGGTATCGCGCTGTGCTTCACCAAGAGTCCCGTCGATACCGCCTACACCGCGTGGGACCTTCAACGCATGAGCGGCGGCCGCCTCGTGCTCGGAATCGGCTCGCAGGTGAAGGGTCACGTGATGCGCCGCTTCGGGATGCCGTGGTCGAAGCCCGCGCAGCGCATGAAGGACTACGTCGGTGCGATGCGCGCGGTATGGCGCACCTGGCAGACGGGAGAGCCGCTCAACTTTCGCAGCGAGCATTACAACCTGAGCCTGATGACGCCTAACTTCTCGCCCCCGCCGCAGGCGCATCCGCATATCCCGGTGCTGATTGCCGCTGTGCAGGAGCGGATGCTCGAGGTGGCGGGCGAAGTCTGCGACGGCGTGCGCCTGCACGGAATCGTGACGCGCAAGTATCTCGATCAGATCGCGTTCCCGCATCTGAAAAAGGGCTTCGACAAGTCGGCTCGTCCCGCGTCGGAGTGGGCCAATTTCCAGATCGGCGGCGGCGGCTTCCTCTGCGCCGCCAAAGACAAGGACGCCCTCGCGAAACAAGTCGAGAACATGAAATCGACGATCGCATTCTACGGCTCGACGCGATCGTATCGCTCGAGCTTCGAAATCGACGGATGGGGCGACACGGCCGAAGAGCTGCACAAGCTGTCGGTCCAGCAGAAATGGCGCGAGATGGCGAAGCTCGTGACCGAGGAGATGGTCCACGGCTTCGCCGCGGTCGGCACCTACGACGAAATCGCGAGCGTGATAAAAAAACGCTTCGCCGGCGTTAACCGTCTGTCATTCGACATGCCAATCCGCAACGATCACGATCGCGGCGTGCTCAAGGAAATCATCCAGGACCTGCGCCGCCCTTAGCCGGCATCGGGGGGACCAACGATGGCCGCAACTGTACGTTCGCGTGCGCGCACCGCCACCATAAAGCAGCATCCGGGCTTTCATCAGTGCTGGTATGCGATTGCGCGCGCGGACGAAGTCGCTCCGGCACAGGCGATCGGTCGCGACTTCCTCGAGGGCCGCGCCGTCGTTTATCGCGGTGAGGACGGGACGCCCGCTGTGATGAGCGCGTTCTGCCGTCATCTTGGCGCCGACCTCTCGCTCGGCAAAGTGATAGGCGCCGATCTTCGATGCCCGTTTCATCATTGGCAATACGGTCCCGATGGCGTATGCACCAAGATTCCAGCGTCTGAAAAAATCCCCAAGGCGGCGAAGCTCTTCAAGTTTCCCACCGCCGAGAAGTGGGGACTCATCTGGGCCTTCAATGGCACGAAGCCGCTGTTCGAGGTTCCGGAGTTTCCGCACTTCACAGAAAGTGAACTCGACTATCGGACCGTTGAGGCATTCGACCTCCCGGTCGAGCCGTGGGTGCCGTTCACCAATTCGATGGACTTCCAGCATCTGCGCGTTTTGCATGGCCTCAAGATCGAATGCGATCCCGACAAGATCGAGGTCGGCGACCATCGAATCGAGTACGACGTAAGGTTCGAAGATCCGAATCTCGGCATTTTCGACCAGTCGATTCGGGTCACCGGCACCAACACGATCGCGCTCAGCGGCAAGCTCAACGGCATGAGTATCCTCTCGATGGCAACCGGAACGCCGACGCCCGACGGCCGCACGCACGGATGGTCGGTTACCGCGACGCCGAAAGCCGAAGGCACTGACGAAGAGCGTCATCAGAAAATCGCGATGGGGCAGGCGTTCTTTCATCGGCTTATCGAAGAAGACCAGCCGATCATGAGCACCATAAAGATGCGCGAGGGGCTGCTGATCGATGCCGACAAGGCACTCGCGCTGTTCTTCCAGTACGTGAAGCGCTTCCCAACCGCCCGTCCCGCGGCGCGTTTCTGCTGACCCGGGAGGCTTTGCAAAACTCGAATTGACTGCCTGTCGACAGTGTCTTCTGGTCCCCTCTCCCTATCGTGGGAGAGGACCAGTTAAATATCGACGCTCAGCAGGCCGGTCTGGCCGTTCCACATCATCAATGGTTCCGTCCAGCCGCGCGGGTCGTGCGTGTAGTAATCCTGTTCGTACCGCCAGCGCATTGTCAGAGTCGCGCCTGAGCGCTTCTTCCAAATGAGCGTGTAGTAAACGTATCGCTTCCACCGCGGCGAGCGCGTCGAGAGGATGTGCGACGCCCGCAACCAGCAGGCCGAGCGCTATTTTCGACGGCGTCAGGCTCAGGCCTTGGGCGGGTCGATGTCCGACCACAGCCGCCGCATCAGCTCGATATGGGTCTCCACTGCCCACAGCGTCTCGGCGGCGGCGCTCTCCGGGATGGCATTGAAGATCGAGGCGGCGCTGGAGTCGCCGTGATCGCGATCGACCTTGATATGCACGCTGAAGAAAAGCAGATCCTCGTCTGTTAACTTGTAGTTACGCTTGAGGCCGTCGATCACGCGCTCGTATGCGTCGGGATTAAACAGCTCGGAGCCGAGGCTGATTCCCGCCAGCGTCACGTACCACGGCTTCGAATCCGCCAGCCAGTACATCCAGTGCATCATCGCGGTCGCGTCGGGGGTCATATTCGCCTGCAGGAGTTCGTCGCGCCGGATTCCGATCGCTTCGCCAAATTCGAGGTACAGCTCAGGATGCGATCGGTTGGCACCCGAGACGCGTCCCAACTCTTCTTCGATGAGGTTCTCGACGATCGCCTTGCGTGCGGGGAAATCATCGCACTTCGCGTAGATGAGCCCGAGGATATTGGCGTTGTGGCCCTTGTTGCCGGCGAAGAGCTGGGTCGCCCAATGCCGCAGCTGCGGCATCGTGAGCTCGCCGCGCTCGATTTTGTCGATAGTAGGATGTGATTTGAGCGTGCGCCCGTTGCGCTCGAGGCGTTCGATGAGAGCCTTGAGTTGCCGCGTTCCTTCTTTGATGTCCATCGTGAGTCTCCTCGCTCAGCGCGCCGCGCGCTCGGCCTGAGAAGCGGTTTCGGCGCCGAGGCGCTCCGCAATCAGGCGGCGCAGTTCCGCCTTCTGAATTTTTCCGACGTTGGTAAGCGGCAGCTCGGCGACGATCTCGAGCCGCTCGGGCCATTTGAAGCGCGCCACGCCGCGCGCCGACAGCAGCTCGCGAATATCTTCCAGCGACGGCTGCTCCGCATCGATTTCGATCGTGATAAACGCGCAGGCGCGCTCGCCCAGCGTCGGATCCGGCATCGACACCACGGCGACGGCGCGAACCGCCGGATGCGCCAGCAGATGCGCTTCGACTTCCTCGGCACTGATCTTTTCGCCGCCGCGATTGATTAGATCCTTCACCCGTCCTTCGACCACGAGGTTGGCCGACGGATGCATCCGCACCAGGTCGCCGGTGCGATAGAAGCCGTTGTCGGTGAAGGCCTCGCGATTTCGTTCCGCCGCGTTCCAATAGCCGCGAATGGTGTACGGCCCGCGGCAGCACAGCTCGCCCATCGCGCCTGGCGCGACATCTTCGCCAAGAGCATCGACAATTCTGATTTCATCGGCAGGCGAGAGCGGCCGTCCCTGCGTGCACGATGCGACTTCGTCGCTGTCATCGGGTGAGGTCATACAGATAAGACCTTCGGCCATGCCGAAAACCTGCTGCACGTGGAGATCTGGATAGAGCCGCATCAACTCGCGCGCCGTCGGCTCCTGGAGCCGCTGTCCGCCGACAGTGATCACACGAAGCGAGCGAAGAGCGTGTCGCGATTCAGGCGGAAGCGCAGCCAGACCGATCGCGAGAGTCGGCACGCACGGAAAGTGAGTAATCTGTTGTTCGTCGATCGTGCGCGACAGTTCCGCGGGCTGCGTTGCCGCACAAAGAACCGCGCGCGCACCAATGAGCATCGCGCCGAGCAGGCCGGGGCATGCGAGCGGGAAGTTATGCTCAACCGGCAGAGCAAGCAGGAGCCGTGAATTCGCGCTCAACCCACACGCGCGAACCGAGGCGCGTGCATTGTAGAGATAGTCGGCATGCGTCCGCGGGATCAGCTTCGGCATCCCGGTCGTGCCGCCCGAGAGCAGGAACAGGGCGGCATCGAATGGATCGCCGCGTCGCGAACCGAGCGACGGCGCGCCGCCAATCTCCTCGCGAAGCGACACGCAATCGCGCGCAGACTCAGTCGTGAAGATAGTTTCCAGCGAGGCGAGTTGGGACCGCAGTTCACGCGCTAACGCAGCGTGGTCGAAACCGCGAACCGTTGGCGCAATCGCGATCGCCTTCGCCTTCGAAAATGAAGCTAGATACTCAAGTTCCGCACGCCGGAACGCCGGCAACGTCATCACAGGAATTGCGCCGATCTCGAGACTTCCCAGGAACAAACTCGCGAACTCGACGCAGTTCGGCAACTGAACGATGATTCGATCGCCGCGGCGGATACCGCTTCGCTCGAGCAACGCCGCTGTCGAGGCGGCTTCGCTCACTAGCTGACTGAAAGTTAGCGCGCGTGACGAATCGCTTACTGCGATCGCATGCGGATTCGCACGCATGATTCTCTGCGCCGATTCGGCGATCGCTTGCTGAATCGTCTCGTCACTCCAGTAACCCTCGCGCACGTAGCGCGCGGAGAACTCGTCAGGGTAGGGACTGCATCCTTCGAGCATTTTCCAAGTGAAGCTATGCGCGGACGCCGATCGCGCCGGCGACCATGCGGAAGCATTCGTCCATGATCCGCCCACGCTGATCGTAATCGCGCGACGGCTCGTACCAGGTGTAGAACCAGTTCATCGCACCGAACAGCAGCGAGGTCAGGATCCGCGCCTGCTCGCGATCGAGCACCGTGCCGAGCGATGTCGCGTACTGATCGAGCAGCCGCCGGCACAGCCGCGAGTAATCGCGCTTGAGCCGCGCGATATCCGCCGCATAACGCCCGGTCAGAGAATCCGCCTCGCGCACCAGCACCTTCATCTCGGCCAGGTTGGTCATGTGATATTCGAGATGGTTGCGGATGAAGGCGCGCAGGCGCAGCTCGGCGTCGGCCGCTTCCGCAGCACGCTCTTCGGCGGTCGAGAGCAACTGTTCGAATGCGCGCTTCGAAATCAGGAACAGCAGCTCTTCCTTGTTGCGCAGGTAATAGTAGATGCGGGGGAACGAGATTCGCGCGCGGGCCGCGATGTCGCGAATCGAGGCGAGGCCGAAGCTCTTCTCCGCGAATACGGCCGCCGCGGAGCGCAGGATGAGATCGATGTTCGCGTCGTAGCGATCTTCGGGTTTGAGCGCGCGCGTCGCGGCTTTCAGCTTCACCACGCGCTTGGTTTCTTCGGCGATTGTTTTGCGCAAGTTATGATGCCCCCGGTGCGAAGAGTCGGTGTCGAGATAATATGCCCGACTCCTCGGCGCTGCTCTAGCTGTAGCGGCGTCCCGCCGTCGCGTCGGGAATCGGGATATCGAGCTTTGTTAGCAGGTTGTTGACCTCGGCCGTGAAGTCGTCGCGCATCTGCTCGTTGGTGCGTTTGCGCAGGCCCCATCGCACGTAATCGAACTGCCGCTTCGATCCCGAATTGCCGAACATGTCGAGCCCGGCCGGATACCATCTCGCCAGATGCTTGATCAGCAGCGCGCGGCCGCGGTCGCCCTCGCGCTGAATGTAGCGCCGCATCAAGCGATAACCGAGCGCGGCATGCCCGAGTTCCTCGCGATGCACACGGTCGGCAATTTTCGCCAGCGGCTCGTAGCTGCATCCGACCCATTCGCCGCCCATGTAGGCGCCCTGGCGATCGGCGAAGAAACTGAACAGGCCGTACTCGATCCAGTCCTCAGCCTGGTCGCGCAGCTCGAAGATATAGATCGGCATCGGAGTCGCCATAAACTTCGCGTCAACATTGGTGCCGAGGTCCTCGAGCAGCTTCATCCAGTAGCTGGCATGACGCACCTCGTCGGACCAGAACGCGGCGTACTCCGCCTTGTCCTCGGGCGTCGGTGCCATCGCGAGCGGCTTCATCAGCGTGCGCTCGGGCGCGAGCATGTATTCGGATTCGATCCGCGACTGGATCGAGAGCATCCTGACGAGCAGATCCTTGTAGTCCGGCGGCAGGCCCTCAGGACTCGTGAATTTGATCGGACTGGTTTCGCTCACCTGCTGACTCATGAACCCACCTTGGGCGACTACCTCGTTCTGAACTATCGTTCAGATATCACCTGCAATGCGCGCGGGCAACACGGTTTATCCCACCATCGTAAGCCCGCCGCTCACGCTGATGACCTGGCCGGTTGCGAAGTCGGCGTCCGATGAGGCGAAGAACGCGACCGCGCCCGCGAGATCTTCGGGCTGGCCAAGACGGCGCATCGGAATACCTTTCGCCATCGCGTTCAGCACGCCTTCGCGGCCAGCCATGGCAGCGCGAAGAAGGTTGGTCTCCGTGGGCCCGGGGCATACGACGTTGACGTTGATTTGATTGCGCGCGAGCTCGCGCGCGATCGTTTTCGAAAAGCCGATGATCGCGGCTTTGCATCCCGCATACACCGATTCGCCGGTCGAACCGACGCGGCCCGCATCCGACGCGATCGATACGATCTTGCCGCCTGCGCCGCGCGATTGCATGCGCGGCACGATCGCCTTGCACAGGTTCAAAACGCCGCGGTAGTTGATCGCGATCACCTTGTCCCAAAACTCCGGCGTCGTATCGACGAAAGGCTTGAGCTCGTCCCACCCGGCGTTGTTGACGAGGATGTCGATCGGACCCAGCTCGCGTTCGACGCGGTCGGCAGCCGCGACGGCGTCGTCGAGGCTTGTGACATCGAGCTTCACGCCGATCGCGCGCCCGCCCTGGCTCGTGATCTCGGCCGCAGTTTTCCGCGCTGCATCGGTCTGGATATCCGCGATCGCGATAGCTGCGCCTTCGGAGCCGAGCCGTAGCGCGATCGCGCGCCCGATGCCATTGGCGCCGCCGGTGACGATCGCGACCCTGCCTTCGAGCCGTCTGCTAACTAGTTGTGTTGCCATGATGACCTTCCCTCAGCTCGCGACCCATCCGCCGTCGATGATAAACGGGGCGCCGCTCGCGAATGTCGCCTCATCGCTCGCGAGGAAAAGCGCGGTGCGCGCGACCTCCTCGGCAGTGCCCACGCGGCCGAATACGGAGCTGCGTTCGATGAACTGCGGACGGATTCCGGCGGGTCCCGTGATGCGATCGACCATCGGAGTGTGAATCACCCCGGGACAGATACAATTGACCCTGATGTTGTAGCGGCCGTATTCGATCGCGCCGACGCGCGTGAGCGCGATGACGCCGGCCTTGGCCGCGCAATATGCCGCCGCGCCCTTGATTCCGACCAGGCCCGCTACCGACGCGGTGTTGATAATCGCGCCGCCGCCGCGATCGATCAGGCGGGGCAGGGCGTATTTCATCCCGAGCCACACGCCGCGCAGGTTGATCGCGATCACCTTGTCGAACGCTTCTTCGCTGAGCTGCGCGAGAAAACCCGACTCGCCTTCGATTCCGGCGTTGTTGTAGATGACATCGAGGCCGCCGAAGTCGCGCACCGCCGCATCTACCATCGCGCGCGCGTCCTCGGAGTTCGACACATCCGCGCGCATCGAGATCGCCTTGCCGCCCGCGCTCTTCACGAGCTGCGCCGTTTCAGCGGCCGCCTCGCCATTGATGTCGACGGCCGCGACGAGCGCGCCTTCCTCGGCGAAAATCTTTGACGCCGCCCGTCCCATCCCGGAGCCGGCGCCGGTTATCAACGCAACTTTTCCTTTCAGTCTCATTTTCACACTCGCATCGCGAAGTTGATCCCAGCTCGGCGAGCGTAGCGCATCCCCAAGCCGATGCGGTAGCGATTTTACAAACGGCCCGCGGCCTGCTACCGAGCGGATGGCGCCGCATCGACGCGGACGCGACGGAGACAGCGATGATGGAGTTCAACGGCAAGGCTGGATTGGTGACAGGCGCGGGCTCGGGAATCGGACGGGCCACGGCGATCGGGTTTGCGAAGCGCGGCGGCGCGATCGCAGTCGCGGATATCAACGGCGACAATGCCGAGAAGGTCGCGGGCGAGATTCGCGCCGCGGGTGGCAAGGCGATCGCGATCGTCGCCGACGTGACGCGCGGCGCGGATATCGAGATGATGATCACGCGGGCGCATCGCGAGTTCGGCCGCCTCGACTTCCTGCACAACAATGCGTTTGGAATGCCAGCCGCGCAGACGAGTACGACAGTCTCGTCGCGACTTGCTGACGTTGACGACAGCGTCTGGAGTTCGATGATCGACGTGGGGCTTACAGCGGTCTTCCGCGCGATGAAAGTCGTGATTCCGATCATGCGCGCGCAGCGCAGTGGCGCGATCGTCAATACCGCGTCGATCTCCGGACTGCGCGCCGATTACGGAATCGCCGCCTACAACGCGGCCAAGGCTGGTGTGATCAATCTCACGCGCGTAGCGGCGGTCGAATACGCGCGCGACGGTATTCGCGCCAACTGCATCTGCCCGGGTGCAATCAACACTCCGCTGCTCGCGCCCGCGCTCGAGCAACCGGGCTTCGCTGCGGCTTTCAACCAGGCGATTCCGATGGGGCGGCTGGGCCAGCCGGAGGAGATGGCCAACGTGGTGCTGTTCCTCGCTTCCGATCTCGCGTCGTTTGTGACGGGCGCCGCGTTCGTCGCCGACGGAGGTCAGACGGCAAAGACCGGCAGCCCGTCATTCATGCCCGAGTGATGTCGGTCAGTTTCGCGAAGCCATCAACTTGTTAGCTTCGGGATAGCTGACGGCATCGCCCAGAGCGGAGTAGGTGCCGCTCGTCAGCACCTCATTCGCGATGCGTCGCGTCACGGACAGTGCGGAAAGCGTGATCGCGGTGCCGAGGCTGAGCCGTGCAACGCCAAGCTTCGCGAGTTCGGCGACGGTTGGAATGCCGGGACGGAAGATCAGGTTCATCGGCCCATTGATCGAGCGAACGGCACGCGCGATTTCGTCGTTGCCGTTCAGACCGAGCGGGAACAGGCTGTCAGCGCCAGCCTCGCGAAAAGCGTTGGCGCGGCGAATCGCTTCGGCGAGAAGCGCTTCGCGCTCGCCCTTCATCGCAATCAGGGCGTCGGTGCGGGCGTTGATCACGAGCGGAACACCGGTGGCGTCGCCGGCAGCGCGTGCAGCTTTGACGCGGGTGACGGCGGTCTCGAGATCATAGAGCGGCTGCGCGGGATCGCCGGTCGAATCTTCGAGATTTATGCCCACGGCCCCCGCCTCGATGATCTGACTAACTGTTTGACCAACTTCACCCGCAGTCGTGCCAAAGCCCGACTCGATATCGGCGCTCAGCGGCACATCGATAACGCGCGTGATTCGCGCGATGGCGTTGACGATTTCCTCGCGCGGTGCGTATTCGCCATCGGGATAGCCGAGTGAGAAAGCCACGCCGGCGCTCGTGGTCGCGATTGCGTGCGCACCGGCTTCTTCGATGAATCGCGCGCTCATGGCGTCCCATGCGTTGGGCAGCACGAGCACTCGCGAGCGGTCATGCATCGCGCGAAACGCCTGGGCCTTCGCGCGCTGAGCGTCTTTCGTCATGTGAATCTCCGATACGTGCAGTTGGCGTTCGGTTGGTTCAACCCCGCACGCCCCAATTTGTGAAATACGCGATTAATGAAAATCATGCGAGGGCGGAATTGTTCCGGGCAAATGAATTTCCGCGAAGCGGCGCGCGCGAATCGCGGTGACGCCGTCGACCTGTTGCAGCACACCCTCGGCGAGCAGGATTCCGGCGCTGCGTAGCAGCAGGCGATGCTTCTGAAACAGGTCGGGCGTGACGATCAGATTTGCGATGCCGGTTTCATCTTCAAGCGTGATGAACAGGAAGCCCTTCGCGGTGCCGGGGCGCTGGCGCACGATAACGACGCCGGCGGTTTTGACCCACGACTCGTGGCGCGCATGGGGGAGCTCCTCGGCGCTCAGCACGCCGCGCACTTTCAGCTTGGCGCGTAGATAGGTCATCAGATGTGGCCCGGCGGTGACGCCGGTTGCGGCGTAGTCGGCGAGCGTTTCGTCGAGCGGTCCCATCGCGGGGAGATTGGACTGCGCCGGTTGGGGGCGTGCGCGCGCGAGCAGGCTTTGCGGATCGCGCTCGAGCGCCGCGGCGTTCCACAGCGCATTGCGGCGCGTGCCGCCGAAGGCGGCAAACGCGCCGGCGTATGCGAGGGCGTCCAGCTCGCGGCGGTTGAGGCCGACGCGAGCCGAAAAGTCGGCAATCGAATCGAAGGCGCGCGTATCGCGCGCCGCTTCGATTCGACTGCCGACTTCCTCGCGCAGGCCCGCGACGTAACGCAGGCCGAGCCGCAGCGCGTGGCGC
>Ga0335073_10007411_pt1 | contig 15388 bp, 13 predicted proteins | sample Lox_Sample_22_FD_207093 | JGI IMG/M metagenome (GOLD analysis project Ga0335073, IMG submission 207093) | Soil microbial communities from Loxahatchee National Wildlife Refuge, Florida, United States - Lox_Sample_2.2 | ecosystem: Environmental > Terrestrial > Soil > Wetlands | place: USA... | reverse complement strand
CTCGTCGCTGCCGAAAGATGAATCCATACTCGACGGACGGAGCATGCACGGGTGAGTCTCGCAGATGCTATTGCAGCGCCTCGTCGACGTCGTTACCGAAGGACCGGTCGCACTCTTCGCAGTCGAACACTCGAAGTAATCCTTCGGACCGCTTTACGCGCTTGCGGTTGCCTAAGAGATGAGCTCGATCACAAGAAGCAATTTCCGACCTGGTTGAATTCGGTGTTGGCTAGTTTTCCAGGACGATCTTGTCGGACTGAGGCTTGGCGATGTGACCGTTCAGGACACATTCTTCGGGCTTCCACTAAATGAAACTCCTTCACCATAAACACTAGATTCCCTATTTTCCTTGATGCTAATATACGGCCTCCACTGTCACTAGAGATCTCTCAATGCTAACCGTATATCGCTCTCAAGGATTTGTCTCGGCAGTAACTCCTAGTATTATAGGCAGCAGAGCCGTAATCATAGTGATTGATTATTGCATTAAGTTCGATATTGTTGATTATTGCATTAGGTTCGATGTTCTTACTAAGTACAAGTGTGTGGAAGGGTAAGATATAACCGTCACCACCGCTCCTGCCCTAACAGGTCTAACATTGTGCTTACGATTCTAACCATTCTGCACAGCCGCCTTCGGCCTTGCTTTGGCTGTTACTTTTAGCTGCGTCTCTCATTTAACGAGCAACATCCACATCATATCTGCGACTCCCTGTAATTTTTTTGTTGGTGACTTCGCGGGTCCAGCCGCATGCAACTTCACAATCCCGGGTTTTGACCTGGACGCCCTTCCCGATCGATACCTGTTTGGTATGAACGGTAAGAGAATTTCCCTAACTCCTAAACGCGATATAGCCTTCAGTAAATCAAATATCTGACCAAAAGAGCCCCCAAGCGTCTGTCGGCAATACTTCAGCGATAATACTGTTTCTTGCAGCCCTCGTTTCGGCCAAAATCCATCAATTTTGCCTATGCTCCTCGACGATCTCCAGAGCTCAACAGCTGGCCAAAACTGGACAGCACTCCTGAGTAGCAACGGCTTCTACACAGCAACAAACTAGGCTCTGGAGGAACCTTTCAATTGCTTCTGCCTCGTTGCTACTGTGTGCCGTTGTCGCTCCTTGCATCACAGCCATCTTAATCGTTATCTTCAGTCACCGTAAATGGCAAATTATCATTGTTACTGATATCTTTTCCGGTGTGATTGCCGTGGCTGCCGCCATAATGTGGACTATTATGTTTGCAACCTACACAATCAAGTACGCCTCTGGCACTGGTGAAGCTGTTAAATAACTAATTGATAACAGTGACGATCCACTAGAATCAGATTTAGGACATGCCTTCGTTAGAGAACCTGGGTTTCCCATACTATGGGTGACTGCGGGGTCGCACCTGAGTATTCTCGTTGTTTGTATCACAATAATCGTGTGTACTGAGCTAGCAGCGAAAGTCATATCCGAATATGAACCCTCACTTCGAGTCCATGTAGATAATTTGGAGCACGAATTAAGAGTAGAAAGGATGAAGGGGCGGTAATTTGGGTTTACAGTGGGGGGTCAGATTTCCGTAATATCCATTAACTACCGACATGTCTTGTTGTCTCTGTTGCCGTCGTAACTGAAAAGGATGTGGACTTTAGCTGCGAAGTTTAACTCAGTTTCTATTTCTAAAGGATGTAGAGTCAAGTTAGCTGGAAATATGTGGAGAATTCCGGGAATTAATGTTGATGTGGTGCCCGAACTTCAATTCAATGCCTCGATTCCTATGGTTTCTAAGAGCTTGGCTCTATCCTCATCCATCTGCGATAATTGGCGTGAGATTGGAAAATCGATTTTGCAAAAGACTGTATGACATCGAACAACTCCGAGGTACTGTGCCTCCGGATGACGATAAGATGTAGTTTGAGACCACCATAGTAACCGGCTGGATGTCCTTGTTCGTTCTCATCCATATTCCGGGTATTCAGTCCCGAAATTTCACTTCACATTCTTCACAACGTTATCATCTCATCCAGAAGCTATTTACGGCCAACCGAGGCTCTATTAGAGAACAAAATTGTCCATTGCTGACGAATTGGTCGCTAATGAAGTTACTCTCCTCCAGGGTGACCATTGGACGCGCGTGCATGGTTTCTGTTAGCACTACTTTTCAATCCATTGAAAACTAGCATCATGCCAGCTCAGCAACGTTGACCATCTCCACACACTGTTACTGGAAGCTAGAGTTGGTCCGAGCCAATGTGGGTCGATAGGGCTAATTGGTCGGCATTATCTTAATGATGGTACCCATGGGCCACCGCTCTTCTGCATCGTTAAAGTCTAGGGTAAGATCGTATAAGCAGCAAAATGCCTAGAATAGGTGGAACCCTATTCAGGCTGTAATTGCTAGAGTAAGCGAAAGCGGAACGTGTGGAGGCTGACAACAGGTGAAGTGATTGAAAACCTTCTCATCCGCGCGGTTGTCGGAAGCGAACGAGGTGAGACCTCGACACACTACGTACAGTCGGCGTCTTGGCGTCAAAGAACTTGAGAGACTGGTGTTGGACTTGATCGCTCCCTCGATTGTTTCACACGTCGCGAGAGACAGATCGTTGCCATACGAAATGTAGGCGCAAAATATGCTGCCGCTTGAATGGATCCAATATTGGGGCCAAAACCAACGTCGCGATCTGGAGCCACGCAGACGTGCTAATTCTTTGACTGAGACATGCGTATGGAAATAAATTAAGGAAGCGATAGAGGAAAAGACAACGTCATGATAAGTTTGCGCAAAGGGGTTCGCTCTACCTCCCGCAAGTGTCGTGGATGTGACGATATGGCTTTGAGAACTGGCACGATAAATTGAAGTAGGAATGGGAATCACAGGCATGCCAGGAATTCCGATGGCCTTATCTCGACAGCAGAAACTTAAGGCGATGGTATTTAGTCTTTGGCCATTCCCAACCACGTCGAAGAACCTTTTGTTTCGTGACCGCTGATGCTGACAGAAGGATGATAATGGAGAGACGGCCACATCAACCTTCCATGATCTCCTTCTCTCTTCAAGACTTGGCATAGAAAGCTCCACGCTGATGACGATTCAGGCCTCAACATATGTTTTCCGTACCACTTACTTCTGCGTTCTTCGGATCGAGCTCGGTCACATAAGAGGGTGTGGAAGGTCACGAATCGCAAATGCCCTCAAACTGACCTATCGGAAGCAGCCCAGCATTTGTTCGTAATCATTGCCCGTAGCCCTAAGAGGTGTACCGAGCAAACCCAGGAACACTTAATTGCTGCATTCCCTCCTTAAATTTACCGCACTCCTCTTTCTTTTTGTCATTCATCTGAACGGTCGACTTTTCCTTTCTTCAGCATTCAAGTGATCCCAAGGGTCATCATTAAGTTTGTGAGCTGAAGAAACGCAATAAGGTCATCCCAGCGAACAACTCGCGCCTTGACACCGCAAGACGTTAGTACAGTGGGAGAAACCGCTCGCCAGCAAACTTCCTTCGCAGCAGGTCGCCTCGGCCCCAGCAGAGCTCCATTCAATCCGTTGAATCTCCGGAGTCCCGACGATCCGGGGATATTTGCATTCTATTCCAAATCTGGGGTCGCCGTTGTCATGACTACTGCCATTCAACGTCCATCGACCCAAAGGCAGTGCAAGAGCTTGGACAAGAAGATACCGTTAACATGACCACTCTGTCTGTCTTAACGAATTCTCAAATCACTACCACATTGTTCTTCTGCCAAAACGTGTCCGTCGAACCTACCGTCCAGTGTTTTCCTTTAGCGAGGTCTCAATGGCCCCGCTCTAACATGAACCCATGGTCCACCAAACATCGATCCTTTCTCCGCATCGCAACAATACCTGGATTTGGCCACTTGCCTCGGTACTTTGCCGACGGCATATTTCCAGAACATTGCCACTTCGATCTGCCATACCATTGGTAGCCCGGTTGCCATTTTTCTCCTTTCGGCAGAGGCTCTTCTCGAATCGCAGCGCCGCAGTCCAAGCCATGACGTTGAATAGCTCCTTCATCTCCGCTACTTCCGCAACGGAACCTTCTGTGATCCTTGCTAACTCTGGGCACCCAGACGACAAGATTGAATCGCTTGCGGAACGCCTTCGAGCTGTAGGAGCATACTCGTGTCAGCCTCGTGATAAAATCTGTCATCCAACGGAATTTAAATGACGCGAAACTGCCTACAGACAAATGAGTTTCACTAACCATACTGCTCAGGGCGAAGGTGAACGTCTAGTCTCCAATATCTACCGTTCCGATGCACGCGGATGCGCATGGTAGACGTCATCAAAACGCCAATAGCATTTGCAATCCCCAGCAATCCCCACTCCTCTCCACGCTGGCCAGGTCGGCATTTGTCAACCAGTGATTCAAACCGTAGAGGCCTTGTACCGAGGTGATTGGCATTGGAGACTACTCGAACTCACCGTTGACGGTGCCAGGGACGAGGATTATTTTCTCTTGCCCGTTGTCATATAGATAGCTCAGCGTCCTGCACTTAGCTGTGATCATCGTCAAAAACCCAAAATTTTCTACGTTCCATTCAAGACCTTCCTACGGAGTCTCTCAAATCTAATTGTCATCTCATCTCCTGTTTCCTTTGAAAGGTTGACATAATGGCGAACGGGAATAGCAATGGCGATCTGCGTCGCCTCCACACTCATGAAATTGAAATTGGCACCTCTGAAGCCCTCGAGAGGCACATCTCCCGACATGTCATTCAACCGCCGCCTGTCTCGCAGAGGAAACTGGACTTTGAGCATGCCCGCCCGCGCATCCTTCGCGAGATGATGGCCGAAGCTACCGGCGTGTTTTTCTACGTCTTCCCAGGCATTGCTTCTGTGGCCTCTTTCACCGTCAACAGTGCCGGTGCACTGCCAGTCCCATTCTACGGTAACATCCTGCAGATTGGGTTCGCCTTTGCCATCGGTATCTCCTTCGCAATCATAACGTGTGCTCCTGTCTCCGGCGGACACTTCAATCCAGCCATAACCATTTGCTTTGCCATCTGGTCGGGCTTCCCGTGGAAGAAGGTGCCGCACTATATCTTCAGTCAGATCTTCGGAGCCTTCATGGCCGGTCTCGTCCTCATGGGTGCGTACTGGCCGGAGATCCAGGCTCTCAAGGCCGCTAGCATCGAGAAGTTGGGCACCGCCGTCTTCAACGGCGGACCCGCATCCATCCTATGCGTTTTCCCGAACCCCAACCAAACGAATCAGGGATTCTTGTTCTTCCAAGAGTTTTTCGTGGACAGCTTCATTGGAATTGTCATCTGTACGTATCCACGCTTTTCAATCCCAACCTCTAGCATCTCTCCACACGCTCCAAGCCACCTCACACAACCCACAACGCACTAACCGCAACAAGGGACGTGCCTGGACCCAGCGAACCCGTTCGTCAGCCCCGTAAGCGTGCCCTTCACGATCGGGCTGGCGTACGCGGCGATGATCTGGGGGTTCGCAGCGAACACGATCTCGACGAACCTGGCGCGTGACCTAGGGACGCGGCTGGTGGCCGCCATCTTCTTCGGCCGCGAGGCCTTCGCGTTCGACCATGGCTACTCGTGGATCTCCATCCTCGTCAACATCCCCGCCACCATCTTCGCTACCGGCTACTACGAGTTCCTCATGCGCGACAGCTTGATGAAGATTAACGCGGGTCATGCGACGCATGAGGGTGGTGCTGATGGCCTGAGGAAGCACCTTAGTAAGGTCGATCCTGAGTACGCCGTGAATGGTACTATTGAGCAGGGGTATAGCAATGCATTGAGAGGCGTTGGTGAAGGTGCCGTGAAGAGCGAGGAAGTGTAGTGAGTGTTGACTAGGCCATTGATGCTAGGTTTGGACTTGTTCGAATCTATTTGAACGTAGCTAGTAAGGAATAGTGTTTCCTTCAGTAGAAAAAGATTTCACAGCGGTTCTCAAGCTGTGTATTTGATGAGGTTGCTTTCCTCTACCACTGCACGCTTATTGTAGTGTATCTCCCACTCATGATCCAGATGTCATGTGCCAATCATTGCAAAGACTCTACGATCACAAACATATCTCGTACTTTGCCTTCTTCTAACCCTTTAGGCCCGGACCGTTTTGATACTACTGCCAGTTTTATGTTTCATGACTTCATTCATCCTGGCTGGCTACTAATCTTCGAATAAAGACTGGGTGTGGCGACATAACCATGACCACAGCACCCTCGCTTTACTTCGCACAGTCTATCGAGGATAATCACGAAACTGGTCAATTTCACATCTCCGTGGATTCTCTGTGCAGCTCGCTCCCAGGAGACCTGTCAAATCACGTGCCAACATAGTAGTTTGTCGACGGGGCTGAGCATGTTTGACAAGTAGTTACATGTAGGTACACGTATCTAATGTAGGCTAGATGGCGAGGTCGTGGCTCAGAACTCCTATTGAATCGCCCTGCATGAGAGAGGCTTGGCTCAGCCACTTCAGCCTGACTAGCAGCATCGAACTGATTTAATGTCTTCCTCTGCCTCGCTACTATCCCCCAGCACTTATTCTTAATTTTTTCTCTCTGGCCCTTTCATAGCTGCTCCGAACTCGAAGTTTTAAAAAAGTTGGTCAACATGGGAAGTGATGACGAGGAAACACTTCGCGTCCTTGGTTATAGGCAAGTTCTCGAACGCCGCTTCTACCCTTGGTCGCTTTTCGCATTTGCTGTTTGTGAATTAATCACTTGGGAAACCGTACTTGCATTGTTTGCCGAAGGATTAAAAAATGGAGGTCCCGCCGGCCTAATTTACGGATTTATATTTGCATGGGCATCGACGATGTATGTTTCAAAGTCCAGAAATCTTTTTCACGGCTAATCTTGTCCCAGATCTGTATATATCGTCATATCTGAACTAACGTCGATGATGCCGACTGCCTGTGGCCAGTATTACTGGGTCTACAAGCTTGCACCCTCGGATTACTACAGAAATTTCTCAAGTTACGTGATCGGCTGGCTGACGTCTCTTGCCTGGGTTGCCACGGTTGCGATTGAGACATTACTTGCAGGAACAATCGTTCAAGGCTTAATCAAACTCAATTATCCGACCTACGATGCAGAGCTATGGCAGGGTACCTTGTTGACATGGGCAGTGATTGCGTTTGCTATGGCCATCAATATCTTCAAGCCCGATTTCTTTCCGAAGTTGGAGATTATGATCTTGGTCCTTCATGTCGTAGGCTTCTTTGCCATCATGATTACTCTTCTTTCTTCTACGGACGAATTTGGCAGCCGATCGTCAGTCTGGCTTACCACTTTTAACGGAGGCGGCTGGCCTACAGAAGGGCTCTCACTATGTGTAGGCTTTCTCGGTAACATTGCGACATTCGTTGGCGCAGATGCCAGCGTTCACATGGCAGAAGAGGTTTACCATGCTAATGTTACCATCCCCAGAGCCATCTGCATGGGCATGATCTTCGACGGCATCGTCGGTTTCGCCATAATGGTAACAGTACTCTATTGCCTTGGTGATGCGAGTTCTGTCCGTGAAACGCCGACGAAATTACCGTTCATTCAAATCTTCTACAACAGGGTGAAAAGTGTCCGGGGGGCGACTGCTATGAGCGTAGTTGTGCTCTTCTTGACTTGGGGATGCGCCGCCGGCATTATGGCCACAGCCAGCCGCATGACTTGGTCGTTCGCGCGCGATAACGGGATGCCATTTGCTTCATATTTGAAAAGAGTTTCCGAAAGGAAAAAGATACCCATCGTGGCTATCGTGGTGACCACGATCTTTGCTGGACTTCTCGTTCTCATCAATATCGGCTCGAAAGTTGCATTTGACGATGTTATCTCGTTGACGATCACCGGGTTTTACGGATCTTACTTCTTGCCCTGCGCTTTCTTGCTTTACCACCGTGTCAAAGGGCACATAGTACGTCATGACAGTCATTTGCCACGAAGGCCAGAACAATCGGTGCCGGTACCATTAGCCGATGGAACTCTGGACGAAGAAGCCGAAATCCAGACAGTTCGGGATCAACAAGCCGAACCCCAGGCATCTCAGGAAAAAGGAGCCGAAATCGAGGTAAATCAGAACGAAGGGGACGATACTAGCACCTGGTCGGCTCCGCGCGAAGAAGTAGCCGAAACTCAAGCAACTTGCGGCATCAATAAGACTAATGAATTCGAGAAACCACAGTTTGTCTGGGGCCCTTGGTGTTTGCCGGGCATTTTCGGTACAATCAACAATGCGTACGCCTGCTTCTATATGATCTATGTCATCTTCTGGAGCGTCTGGCCTCCTGCTACGCCAGTATTTGCAAATACGATGAACTATAGCATTGTTGTGACGGGTGGGGTTCTGATCCTGAGTGGCCTTTGGTATGTAGTGAGGGGCCGTCGGGAGTATACGGGCCCAGGTAAAGAAACGTAAGAAGAGGAGGCCCAGATTTACAAATTTGAGAGTAAGGTTGGTTCAGTGGTAGGATACGTAGCTAGTTACGTTAATGGATATTTTCTATTTTCCGATAAGGTAGTTATGCCATCGTTGAAAATATCAACCCTTGACCATGCACGAACACCGATCTTCCCGCCTATCCAGCTACGGTCGTGTACACGCTCTCTGATAGGCCACACAGTTGACACGTGCTGCACTAGTCGTAACCGGGGGTGTTCTGCACGATCTTATTACGCGGCGGCTAGCTATCCCAGCCTTGTTGTTCCTTCATCCATCACCGTTGAGTGTTCACACTTGGCCTTCGAGCAACATGGCAGATCCTATATCATCTATCGTAGCATGTATTTCCCTTATCTCAACTATTGGCAGGACATCGTCCGGAATTGCTTCCTTCGTGCGCAGCTACCGAGCTCTGCCCTCCGATTTAGACAATATGTCTCGAGACCTCACCCCCCTCCGGAACGTCCTTAGCCTTCTCAAGGACAATTTCGCCACGGTAGATGACCAGGCGGTTCCAGAAACAATTCGAAAAGAGATTATCGATATTATCTCTAATTGTCGTAGAGTCTTAGAAGAGTTGGACGAATTGCTACAAAGGCACAATGGGGGACTCAGTCAGGCGCTCCGTTGGGCCACGACAGGAAGTCAAGATGCCGCTAAGTTGCGCTGGAACCTGGATGCATACAGAGGCACCTTGCATTTGGCCTTGGAGTTGCTTAAGCAGTACGTATACATACAAGACCATTGTTTAGAATAGTATGTAATACGTCATACAGACACAAAATCGGAGAGATTAAGCAGGATACTTCGCAGATTCTCGCAAAAGTCAGCCTCCTAAGCGCTCCCTTACCAGCTGAAGAATTTCGGACCCAAGGCCTTGAAGTCTCGAACGACATTAATGGCGAAAATGATCGTCGCGACTCCAAGAGGTATTCGATCCTTCTTATTGACTTGATGGTTGTTCTAATATAGATTAGCTCGATCCTTTCCTGCACCAGTGAAGATACACTGACTTCCTTTCCACCCGATATACAAAATGAAAAACGAAGAAACAGTGGAACTGGATTCGCAAGACTTTTTTCCTCCTTCAGAAGTAGTCCTAGTCCTATTCAGCTTAAGGACCACCGTCATTGGGTTCTGTCCGTCGCCTTCTCGCGAGACGGCAAGCTGATCGCGTCTGGGTCGCGCGATGGTACCGTCAGGGTGTGGGATCCGTTCAAAGGCGAGTGCCGTGGGACATTTGATAGCGGCTCTGGTTGCGTGCGGGATGTCTCTTTCTCGCCAGACGGTAAGTTGATCGCGTCAGCGTCGTTCGATAACACCGTGTGGCTATGGAATGTTGCCACGGGTAAGAAGCATGCGAGGTATAAGGGACACAAAGGTTCGGTACATGCTGTGGTCTTCTCGCCAGATGGCAAGTTAGTCACGTCCTCGTCAAGCGACCACACCGTTCGGCTGTGGGATCCAGGCACTGGTCTGACCCGCTGGACGTTCGAAGGGCACAATGGCTCGATTTGGGCTGTGGCCTTCTCGCCGAACGGCAAGCTGGTCGCCTCCGCGTCGCGCGACAAAACCGTAAGGCTTTGGGATGTGAACACCGGTCAATGCTACAGAACGTTTGAGGACCACGGCGACGAGGTTCGGGCCGTCACCTTCTCGCCAGATGGCAATATTGTCGCATCGGCGTCGCATGATCGCACTATGAGGTTGTGGGACCCGGCCACAGGCAGCGTCGGAAGAATTTGTAAGGGCCACAAGGGTAATGTTCATGCCGTCGCATTCTCGCCGGATGGCAAACTGGTCGCATCCGCTTCACTCGATAACACTGTCAGACTATGGGATGTGGCTACGGGACAGTTTCGTGGGATGCTTTTGGGCCATAAGGATTCAGTTCAAGCCGTTGCCTTCTCGCCGGACGGCAAGATAATTGCGTCCTCGTCGAACGACCGTACCATTAGGCTGTGGGAGCCGGCCATGGCTGAGATGTAGCGAAAGGGCACTAATCCCTCATTCTACCATGTATGTTTCCTTAAGCACCTGTTTCGGGGTCTTGTAAGCTAATTTAGAATGTAGCATGATAAGATGTTTTCCACTTTGTAAAAGAGAATGCCGTTACGCCCTACTGTATTCATGTTTGAAGTCCCTTGATGCAATCCGGTCAAATTCAGAACTTGGCTATTGACGTCGCAAGGCAAATTGAGGAGGATAAACTCAACCCAGTCAGGCGATTAAACAGTATAATGCACGAAATCATTACTCAATGTGGGCGTGACATATTGAGTTAATCGTCCTACTTCGCCGAGAGACGGAAGGATCTTCTCTAGATCAGCCACAGAGCGGCGTACCTATCAATCGCAAAGATATATCAGGCTATACTTTTACGTCTTTCTGCATGTGTTGGACGAAGTACATTGAAGATACGAGACAAAAGGCGCAGGAAAGAGAGTAGATGCTGGCCTAGTTCGAAGAGGAGAATGAAGAGGTGATTAGGTATGTGACGAGTCTAGCTATGCCGTTGGAAGGCATATATGAGATATACAGTTCCCCGGGGTGGCTGTCAACTCGTGGTAATGGTGCAGCATTTGAACTGATTTTTACAGACGCTGGTCTTGAAAGTGCGGGATCATCCTTTCACTTCGGCGAAGAAGAAAGCCACACCAACCATAGCACATTATGGCACATACACAGGAACTCTTGAACAAAGTAAGAATGACCCATTGCAATGGATTCATATTCACTATGAACTGGTAGCGGATTTGTTTTAATAGAGTTGTAATTTTGGCATAAGCGGTGCAACTTATCGATGGTCAGCTCGAAGTTGGAACGCAAGCACCTCCTTCAACCCTCCAAGCGGTCCCTCATTGCTCTTGGCCCAGTACGACTTGGTATTGCAACAGAACAATAACATCAAACAGTCCCGGCGTTTTGTTTGGCCCATTTCCCCTTCTCCATTCAATTGTCAGTGGAGCCATACTAATAGTAACTTGTGCAGTGGCGGTCATGACGACCATAATCGTGGCCATGGCATCGTGAGTGTGTTGACGAGGATGTCGGAGGTGTAGTTGCAGATGCAATACATAGGCCTTGACAAGTTTCTGTTTGAGTGCAGATAGCTCCCACAGGACATGGCGATCCTCCGAGCACGCATGGCTGAGTAGGCAGCCCACCGTTTGGCGCCGTAGTGAGGCAAAGGCCTCCACAAGTCATGGTCTGAGTACATGTAGACCCCGTCGGACAAGGTCCTCCTCCAACGATACACGATACCAGCGACGGAGCAATTGATGTTGCGATGCACTCTCCAGAACAGACTTCCGTTTGAGTGCAAATGGATCCCTCGGGACATTGTGAGCCGCCTAGGATGCACGCTTGTGTTGGAAGTGATCCATTAGGTGTCGTGGTGAGACAAAGCCCACCGCAAGTCATGGTTTGAGTGCAGGTGTAGCCCGTTTCGCATGGAGTGCCGCCTACGATACATGGAGTGATTGGAGTGCCGTTTGCAGCAGCACGGAAAGCCAATGGAAGAATGGCGAGTAGCAGGATAGTAATCATGTCGAGTAATTTCTGGAATGCAGGGTAAGTGTTACAAGTTATTCAATTGATTCTGTGAATGAGCAAAGTTTCGAAGATGTACTCAATATTTATACGTGACGTTTCTAAGATTAGAGTGCATTCTTTTAACGCAGTACTCCAAGTAATGCTGAGTCTCCCACCCATTCCAAGGATGTTCATTGGACAAATTTTCGATAGAAGAGGTCATAACTCGTATGAAATATTGGCTCTCGTGACATCGATCTTGGTTGTACGAGTGTATTGCATGTCCTAACCTCGTGTGGACATGTCATGAGGTGGGCGGAAACGTGCCAAGCCTTGCATTGCCGATTTGGGCAGTGATCATACGTCAGAAATATATTTTTTCGGCTACACAGTCACATCTTTTAGCAAGCCACACCACTGACAGATCAATCATAGTAACTGCATGATAAACCTAGAGTAGCACCACGCCGTACGTGGCGTAGTTCTTGCCCACACAGTGCATAATGCCGGGATCTTTGGTACTTCGGCGCTGAAACAGGATATCATAAGAAAGCAGCTAGCAGATCTATCAAGCACCGGTTTTGCATCTCCAAGGCACCAATTCTAGATGCTGCGGAACCTCATAGACTGGGATCCGAAACTGTCAGCCGATTGACATTGGTTATGGCTCGGATCTTGCCCGACATATGTAACCTAGCTAGTTTCTGTCTGCAACCATGCCCATCCATATTCGAATAACGACCTCCGGAGCATGCCGAGAGCAAAGCAAATGGTCAGAAATAGAACTATGGCCACCGAAGGCCGCATGCACGGCAAGGTCGTGGAGCAGAACAGAATGTAACCCGAGTTCTCTTCTCTCTCCGTCAGCCTCTCTTTGCCTATCCATGCTCATTCTCATCTGGTCCTGCATCTTTCGAAGCATTCTATAGTATAATGCTATTACCATTCGAGCCATCTCGCATCACCGATATCGTTTCCGCCCAGTGGTTGCAGGTGATCGATGCCTGGCATGGCGTGACAACTATTTGAGTATGTGGTCCGAGCCATTGCCTGAAGGAGTGAAGAAGGTTGTCATTGACCAGCTTGAAGAAGTCTGCCATCTTACCCTTTTCTTTCCGGTAGTACATGGCTGATGGGACTATCTCCAGCAGCTTGAGCGTCTTTACCTTTCCCAAGCGACCGAGCTGGTATGTATCCTGCATCCTTTCCGACTCTTTCCTTGCGTATGTTCGAGCTGCATTGTCACCACGCCAGTTGTCCGCCACTTGTTCGAATGTCTTGCAGACGATAGCCCAGCGCATGCGATCCTCATCTGGTGAGCTTTTGCGTGGCCGAGAGTAGTGATAGTGATCAAGATGGATGGTGACGCGCTTGAGGTTGGTGCAGAGTTCCATTAGATTTGCGTCCGGGTTGAACTCGTCGGTGTCGTATATCTCTTTCGTTACGGAGTACTCTTGAAAATCGATCGATCGAACGCAGTGGTATAGACCTTCTCTCCTTTCAAGCCAGGCTTGGAACCATATGTTGCTAGTGACTCGATCTTTGGATGTTTCTCGAAGGCGAATCGTGTTCACCTCCAACATGACTGGGACCGTTTCGTTGTAGATGAAGTGACTGGCCAACATGATGGGTGCAAAGAGAGGATAGCTTGCGGCCATATCCGTGTACTCTTCCTCACTGTCTTCTGTCTCGTCCATAATCTCTGAAGATTCTTCGCTGGCGGAAGGCGTATCAGGTTCTGATTCGGCGTAGCTGCTATCTTCACACTCTGGTTCACCGATGATGATGCCTTCTTCGTTGTAAAGCACATAGGCCCAAATCTTCCTTCTGATCTCCACTGGCAGTCTTCCAATCCACGGACCTAAGGAAGATTCAAGTCCACTGAATTCCGGAATCTTCTTTGGCCACTCCTTTTCACGTCCATATGGAGTGTCACACCGGAATGTATCCTCCCACTGCTTGTCCAAGTCGCAGGCGACAAGTGTGGTAGCCATGACGGAGGGGTAGTTGTTGAATGGCATTCCTTGGATTGATTGGCGAGACTTTTGTTGTAGGTTCTAGTCGTTATGACCAAAGGGAGGATCAAAGTTGAAATGGTGTGATAATGGAAGTGCCGGGTGAAAGATGGAAATCCACGGGAAGCGCAATCCAGCGTTTGCTGGTTCAAAGCCACAGCTACCCGTCTCGGAAGGAGGCAGCCTCGTGCGGCGTCAAGCTTTGAATTCGAAGATATCAATCTAAAAGTCAGTTATAGGTTCTTAAGACAGGCTTATTGAAGTCTTGGTTTTGTGTTTGCAAGACGGACAGAAAAGTAATTAAGGGTGCCTTCTCTCTCTGGTAACGTCTTCTGTTCCTTGGTTCACATTCCGTCGTTTAAGGCACCTATGCTCCTATGCGGACTTTCTTATGACGGTGTCATTAACAAGTGGGCCTCGAGCAAGACGATACAATATCTCTTGCTTAATATCACAAACGCTAAAGATCCCTGATCACGAGTTTTCCCTCGCAGTTCGCTCATTCCGACAACAGTGAATTACTCTACACCCTTTTCAACTTCTTCCGAACAATACGTTCTCTTCGCGAGTATTACTAGTGAAGCACTTTTGACGGTACACTAGACCCATGGTACTGAAACCATTGAGAAACAGGAAGGTTTCGTGAAAAGAGTGTGGAGTGGACAAGATACTGGAGTTTCCAAAGTCTGGAGGCATTAAGAAAATACAAAGGATTCTGGCCAGACGGAAGCCCAAGAAAAAGCGGCATACTATATTGTGAATTTGGGCTTTTAGAAGAGTCCGCTTTGAAAGGACGTAGCTTGGAACCTTACCATTGGATGAGCCGTTGGACGAGACAGCCTCACATAAATGATGAAGGCCACTCACGGGGAATTTTTAGGTGGAGGAGAATGCCATTCTTTTCTTTACCGCCATATGATAGCTTTTGCAGGATGCCAAAACTGATCCCCTAGCTCTAGTCGACTGGAGCTTTTCGTCTTTGGAGGCCTTCATCCTACCTGACTATTCAACTCCTCGGCACCAAGCGCACTGTACGCCGTACCTTCTTCTTGCCGACAAACTGTCTCGGCTAGTCACTAGAGCTAATGGGACGGCCCTTGCCGGCATCAAAGCGATGGTGCCTTCGTAGCACCGTGGCTGACAATAGATGGGTACGGAAGCGCTAGTTCACCGTTTGTACTAACGTAGTAAGACGCTGAGGCATTTCGACGGGACGACAAAATTTGACATTGCGATCAGCTCAAGGTATTGCCTCGCCTCACACTAAGGTGAGCCAAGAAGTGACGAGTTGTCGGCGATATGAATGAAAAAGGGGAGGGTTCGCCGAACAAGCAGATATGATATTGCATAAGCATCGCCGACAAAGCAAGCATCCCGTCTCAGCTCCACCGACTCCGTGCTCACCGGTCGTTCGATTTTACAG
>Ga0335073_10007408_pt1 | contig 15391 bp, 10 predicted proteins | sample Lox_Sample_22_FD_207093 | JGI IMG/M metagenome (GOLD analysis project Ga0335073, IMG submission 207093) | Soil microbial communities from Loxahatchee National Wildlife Refuge, Florida, United States - Lox_Sample_2.2 | ecosystem: Environmental > Terrestrial > Soil > Wetlands | place: USA... | reverse complement strand
GCGCGATTGCTCTATGTCGTGCGGATCTTGCTCGACTATGGCCGCCATCTCGCCGCCACCATCGAGCGTCGCGCTGCCACACCCGGCTTCTGGCTGTTTTCCGCTGTGTTCGGCACCGCCAGACTGCCCGTTATCCTGGCTCACCTCCATCGCGGCATGCTGCGCGCCAGCATGCTCGAATCCCTGCTGCTCAACCGCGCCGCGACCGGCCGCGACGTAGCGATGTCGCACACCGCGCCCGGCCCGGACGCCAACGCCGATGCGCCGGACGAACAGTTCGATGCCCAGAACGCGCGCCTCGCCGCCGAGCGGGCGCAGCATGACACGCCGGTCGATCCCGACCATCCCGCCACGCGCGAGGAGATCGAGGCCGAAGTTTGCTCCCGCCCGATCGGCCGAACCATTGCTGACATCTGCCGCGACCTCGGCGTCGTCGGCATCATGTGCACCATCGAGTTCTGGGCCGCGGTAACGCAGGCAATGTCCTGTTATCAGGACAGCGCGGCGGTGTGCCCCGAACACCCGCCGTGCGAGCCGGAAGGCTCGCAACCGGAGCGACCGGACGATTCACCCCCGGATCAGCCGGATCCGAGCCCGACCCCGTCCCCATGCCACACGCCGGAATTCGAATCCGGCATGCGTCCCATTGGCTCGCACCGCAATGCGCCGGCGCCGCCCGCGCCACGCAACGACGTTACGGGATCGAACGGACGTAGCGTCCTGGCGGCAGACGCCACAGGTCCGCCGCGCACCGCCATGAGGCCTGGCACGGCAATCAGGCTTGGCACGGCAATCAGGCTGGCAGCCTGAACCTAACGGAAACGATCGCACACTGACCGACCGGGCTGGGTCACGGCCAGCTTCACGGTCCGGATTCACGACATTATTGTTGCTACTTCGCAATAAATTGCCCGCCGCAACGCCGCCCGGCGCGCTGAGCAATACGGTGCGCGCCTGTCTCACGGCGCGCGAAACAAGACCGCCGCAAGACTCCCCGCGTCACACCCGCGTCACCCCGCGCCTGCCCCGCGCCTGCCCCGCACCTCGCGCCTGCCTCGCGCCTGCCACCCCGCGCCTGCCCGCCCGACACCGCAGCGCCGACATCGGCTGCCCGCCCGGCCGCCCCCGATCGATCGTGCCCGCCCGATCGATTGTGCCCCCCGATCGATTGTGCCCCACCGCCCCGATCGATTGTGCCCCCCGCGGCCCGCGCATAGGCTGGCATCCCTCCCCCTTCGGAGTGACCGCGGATGAAGATCGCCCGCATCGAGACCTTCCTGTTCGATCCCGGCACCGCCAAGAACCTGCTGTTCTGCCGCATCGAAACCGACACCGGCCTGCACGGCTGGGGCGAGGCCTATGTCACCCCCGGCAAGGAACCCGTCATCGAGCATTTGCTGCGCCACATGGGCCAGTACATGCTCGGCCGCAGCGCGTTCCAGATCCGCCACACGGCGCAGGTGATGTTCGACGACTTCGCCATGCGCCGCGCCTCGCTGGATTTGCTCTCGGCCTGGAGCGCCATCGAACTCGCGCTCTGGGACATCGTCGCCAAGCACGCGGGCATGCCCCTCTACAACTTGCTCGGCGGCGCCTCGCGCGAGCGGGTGAAGGTCTATGCCAACGGCTGGTCCAGCGGCAGCGAAACGATCGAGCAAAATGTGGAGCGCGCCCTGCAGGTGAAGGCGATGGGATTCACCGCGCTGAAATGGGATCCGTTCCCCGGCCCCTGGCGCAGCTTCATCCATCGCGAGGACGAGGACCACGTGGTGCGCTACGTGCAGGCGATGCGCCAGGCGCTCGGCCCGGATTTTTCCCTGTTCGTGGAGGTGCATCGCCGGCTGGCGCCGATGCACGCCATCCGCATCGGCAGGCGCCTCGCCGAATTCGACATCGGCTGGTACGAGGAACCTTGCCTGTGCGACAACATCCAGCTCGTCGCCGAAGTACGCCAGGCGCTGCCCGGGATTCCGATCGTCACCGGCGAGGCGATCTACTCGAAGGAGGCCTGGACCCAGGCGCTGGCCGCGCGCGCCGCCGACATCATCAACCCCGACATCTGCAACTGCGGCGGCATCTCCGCGATGCTGGACATTGCCGCGATGGCGCAGCCGCATGCGGTGGCGGTGGCACCGCACAATTATAATTCGACGCTGGTGGGGGCGGCCGCGACGGTGCAGCTCGCGGCGCTGATTGCCAATTTCTACATCGCGGAGTTCTTCATCAATCTGAAGCCCGCCTGCGATGCCATCGCGGTGACGCCGCTGACCGTGCGGGACAGCTTCGTGGAGCTGCCCACCACGCCCGGCCACGGCATCGATATCGACGTGGCGAAGCTGAAGCAGCATCCGTATCGCGACATGGGCACGCGCACCGGCAAGGGGTTTCGCTCCCACACCGAGGAGTTCCCGCGCAAGAACTACGTCGTCGGCGCGACCCGCACGGGTTACTGAACGACAATGCCCGGCGCGTCAGTGCGAGGTGCGCGACGCGGCAGCGATCTCGTTCAGCTCGACGCGCAGCCGCCGCCACGCCGGCACGACCGGGGCTGCGTCATCGCAACACACCGCGCAATGACATAACGGCCGTGGCGTGCGCGCTTCGACGGCGGCCGGTGGCTGCACCACCGCCCCGCCGTCACCGCCCCGCCGTCGTGCCCTGCCATCCGCGGTTCGCTCAGAAAATGTTCTCGGGCGGCTGGCCAAGCAGAAGCTGACCGACCGTTTCGTAGTGCAGGATGCGTCCCTGGCCTTGCTGCGCCACCGTGTGGATGTCGCGCAAGCGCCGCTCGAACGGGTTCTCCTCGAATACCGCCATCGAGCCGCAGTCGTGATACAGCGTATTGACGATCTCGCGTGACGACTGAATCGCCCAGGTGGAGGCCAGCCGCAGGCGCGCGCGTTGCTCGGGCTCCATGGCACCAGTCTCCTCGATCGTCTCCAGCGCCTCATCCGCGGCCGCGTGCAGAAAATACCGCGCGGACCGCCACCTCGCCTCGGACTGGGCTACGTGGGACTGGACAACGTTGTTCTCCACCATCGGCTTGGCCGCGCCGCGGCGGGTCTTTTCCCGCGGCAATTCCAGGAACGCATCCATCGTCCCGCGCGCGATACCAAGTGCGACGCCGCCGAACCCGATCGAATAGAGCTGGTTGCTGCTGAAACGATACAGCGGGCTATTGCTCCGCCGGTCGCGCGGGTCGTCGCGATAGATCGCGCGCTCGTGCGGAATCAACAGGTCGTCGACCGAGTACTCGTTGCTGGCAGTGCCACGAAGGCCAAGCGTGTGCCAGATGTCGTGGAAGGTGGCACTCGATTTGGGATACAGGAAGGTCTTGATCTCCCTCGTGCCCGCGACCCGAAGATGCGCTCCCAGCCAGGTGGCGTTCTGGCTGCCGCTCATGAAGCGCCATTTGCCGGTGATGCGATAGCCGCCATCGACCGGCGTGGCCTCATAGGGCGAACCGGGCGGCCCCCACGCCACAATTCCGTCCGGTCGCCCGAAAATCTCCTGCGCCATGTGCGGCTCCAGATAAGCACTCGTGGTGGAGCAACCGTTGCTTTGACACACCACCCACCCGGTCGATCCATCCGCGCTGGCGATCGCCTCAGTCACCTGGGCGAAGATCGAAGGCTTCAGTTCCATCCCGCCAACCGATTGCGTCTTCAACATGCAGAAGAATCCGCCGTCGATCAGGGCTCGTACCACAGGTTTGGTGAGCTTGCGGATCTCGTCGTTCTCCGCCGAGGCCGCAGCGAAGAGTGGCATGAGATCGCGGGCTTTCTGAACCTGCGGATGGACGGTCTTCACGTGCGTTTCTCCAGGTCCGCGAAGGTGCGGTGTTGCCGCATTTACTCATCCACGCCGCGTTCCGGTCAAGCGAGCGCCGGCTGATCGCCACGGCCGTCGCATTCGCCACCCGGTTCGATCCAGCGAACGGCACCACGCCCTGCGGCTCGTTCTGCCACCGGTCCCATCCGGCAGCATCCGAATATCCGCCGCCGGAGCATGGCATGAATGCACACCGCCTGCTGGCGTTGACCTTGCTGACCCCCGGCCTCGCCCCCATTATCAGCGACGTCCTGCGCGGCTGGCCACGCGGCCGAGCGACACCCTGGGCCGCGCCGCGCCAGTCACATTGCCTTAACTTCGAACGGGAGGAAACCAATGATCGATCTGTATTTCTGGCCCACCGGAAACGGCAAGAAGGTGGTGATCTTGCTCGAGGAACTGGGGCTGCCTTACACCTTCAAGCCGATCAATATCGGCCGCGGCGACCAGCTCACACCGGCTTTTCTCAAAATTTCTCCCAACGGCCGGATGCCGGCCATCGTTGACGACGAGCCGCTGGGCGGCGGCGAGCCGATCGCTATTTTCGAATCCGGCGCGATCATGACCTACCTGGCGGAAAAGACCGGGCGGTTCTGTCCCACGGATCCGCGCGGCAAATACGATGTCGCTCAATGGGTGAGCTGGCAACTGGCCAATCAGGGCCCCAAGCTGGGCGAGCAAGGCCACTTCCGCCGGGCACTCGAGGCCGGCACCAACGGCGATCTGTCCTACGCCATTCGCCGCTTCGACAATGAGGCACACCGCATCTACGGGGTGATGAATCTCGGCTTGTTCAACAAGCGTTATCTTGCCGCCGGCGAATACACGATTGCCGACATGATCTGCTATCCCTGGGCCTCGAGCTGGGCGACCCGCAAAATCGACATCGACGAGTTTCCCAACGTCAAGCGCTGGCTGGAAGAGATCGGCGAACGCCCGGCCGTCAAGAAGGCGATGGCACTGGGCCCCGAATTCCGCGAGGACCCCGCTTCGATCAGCGCCGAGGAGCAAGCGCGCCGCAGGAAACTGGTCGCGGACCAGCGCGCGCAGCCGATCCCGGCGGAATGGTTGGCTGCCGCGCAATAAGGTTCGCGGTGCGGGGAATGCCCGCGGTGCCGGGAATGCCCGCGGTGCCGGGAACGCTCGCCGTGCAGGGAACGCTTGCGGTGCGGGGAATGGTCGCCGTGCCGGGCATGCTCGCCGTGCGGGGAACGCTTGCCGTGCCGGGAATGCCCGCGTGCGGGGAATGCTCGCCGTGCGGGGCATGCTCGCCGTGCGGGGCATGCTCGCCGTGCGGGGAATGCTCGCCGTGCCGGGCATGCTCCGCCGTGCGGGGACGCTTTCCTGATCCTCCCCGCACCGCGGCGAAAGCAACAAGATCAACAGCTTGTGCGGTAACATTCAGCAATAATGATTGACTGGCGACGATCTCGCCCGCCACCTAGCCTGGATGTCTGGGCGCGGGCATGCCCGCCGCCCCGCCACCGGCGCGGAACATCGACTCAATGGACGGTATGTCGCAGACGCCAGCCCCCTCCGCCGCCCTTTGGCAGCGCACTCTGAAGGCGCCGATCGGCTGCGTGGGCGTGGGGCTGCACAGCGGCCGGCGTGTCAGCCTCAATCTGCACCCGGCCGAACCGGGCCATGGCATCGTCTTCCACCGTACCGATCTCGGCCGCTCCATTCCCGCCCGCTTCGACCGCGTGGTGGACACCCGCCTCGCCACCGTGCTCGGCGATGAGCAATGGGGCTCGGCCCGCATCGGCACCGTCGAGCATTTGATGGCGGCGCTCTCCGCGCTGGGCATCGACAATGCGCGGATCGAGCTGGACGGTCCCGAAGTCCCCGCCCTCGACGGTTCCGCCGCGCCCTTCGTCTTCTTGCTCGATTGCGCCGGTGTGGTGGAGCAATCCGCCTCGCGCAGCCAGATCGAGGTCCGCCGCCCGATCCGCGTCTCCGAGGGCGACGCCTTCGCCGAGCTGCGCCCCGCAACGGTCCATGGCATGCCTGGGCTGGAGATGGCGCTGTCGATCGATTTCGCCGCGCCGGCGATCGGCCGCCAGGCGCTGTCCCTCCGACTGACCCCCGACAGCTTCCGCACCGAGGTCGCCCGCGCTCGCACCTTCACCCTGGCCGGGGAAGTGGCGCAGCTCCGCGCCGCCGGGCTGGCCCAGGGCGGCAGCCTCGACAACGCCGTGGTGGTGGATGAGGCGCGGGTGCTGAACCCCGGCGGCCTGCGCATGCACGACGAGTTCGCGCGTCACAAGCTGCTGGATGCGGTGGGCGACCTCGCTCTGGCCGGCGCGCCCCTGTGCGGGCGGTTCATCGCCCACCGCTCCGGGCATGCTCTGAACAATCGCTTGCTGCGCGCCTTGTTCGCCGACGCCTCGGCCTGGCGCGAAGCGACGCCGGCGGCGGTGCCGGCCGCGGCCTGAGCAGCCCCACTCGCGCCGCGGGACGGTGATGCTATAAGCCGCCCGATGATCGCGAATCGCTTCCTGCCGTCAGCCTCCGTCCGGCGCTCCGCCATGGCCCTGGCCGCCGTCGTGCCGTTGCTGGCCGCCTGCGGCGGCGACAGCGACAAGAAGCAGGAGGACCAGATCGCGCTCGACGCCAGCGCCCAGACCGCGTCGGTGGAGACGCTCTACAACAACGGCATGGATGCACTGAACGCCAAGCGCTACACCAGTGCCGTCGATCAGTTCACCGCCATCGAGGCGAACTATCCCTATTCCTCCTGGGCGCAGCACGCGCTGCTGATGGAGGGATATTCGCAGTACATGGAAAACCACTATACCGACGCGATCGGTACGCTGAACCGCTTCGTGCAGTTGCATCCGACCAGCAGCGACGTGCCCTACGCCTATTACCTGCGCGCGCTCTGCTATTATGAGCAAATATCGGATATACAACGAGACCAGCAGGGCACGGTGGATGCGATGAACGCCTTGCAGGAGGTGGTGAACCGCTTCCCGGACTCCACCTATGCCCGCGATGCGCGGCTGAAGATCGACCTGTGCCGCGACCACCTCGCGGGCAAGGAGATGGCGATCGGCCGCTGGTACCAGGAACAACATTTCTACGAGGCGGCGATCGGGCGGTTCCAGGCGGTGGTGAACGATTACCAGACCACCAATCACGTGCCGGAAGCGCTGGCGCGGCTGGTGGAGGTCTACCTCGCCCTGGGCCTGTCTGATGAGGCCAGGAAGACCGCCGCCGTGCTGGGCTACAACTACCCCGGCAATTACTGGTATGCGGTGACCTACGCGCAGTTGGACCGCGACCATCTGGTGACCGGCGCGCCACCCCCGCGCGGCAGCGGCCCTGGCTTCCTCTCCCGCACCTGGGACTGGTTGTTCTAGGGCGCGCGGCGGGGCGAGGCATTGCTCACCGCGCTGTCGATCCGCGATGTGGTGCTGATCGAGCGGCTCGACCTGTCATTCGGCTCCGGCCTGACCGTACTCACCGGCGAGACCGGCGCCGGCAAATCCATCTTGCTCGATAGCCTGGGGCTGGCGCTGGGGGCGCGAGCCGATACCGGGCTGGTCCGCGCCGGTACAGAGCATGCGAGCGTCACCGCGTGCTTCGCGCCGCCGCCGGGTCACCCGGTGCAGGCGCTGCTGGAAGCGCAGGGCCTCGAGACCGAGGATGAGCTCGTCCTGCGCCGCACCCTGGGACGCGACGGCCGCTCGCGGGCGTTCGTGAACGACCAGCCGGTGGGCGTGGCGCTGCTGCGCCGCGCCGGCGCGTTGCTCGTGGAGGTGCAGGGCCAGCACGAGCAATTCGGCCTGGCCGATGTCGCCAGCCACGCCGCGCTGTTGGATGCGTTCGGCGTGCCGGCGCCGCTGGGCACCGCGGTCCGTGAGGCGTGGCGGAGTTGGCGCGCCTGCCTGGCGGAGCTGGACGCCGCCCGTGAGGCCATCGCCGCGGCGGAGCGCGACGCGGATTGGCTGCGCCACGCCGTTGACGAACTGGCCACGCTGGCCCCGCAGGAAAGCGAGGAAGACCGGCTGGCCACCGAGCGCCAGCGCTTGCAGCAGGGCGAGCGCCGCGCCGAGGCCATCGCGTCGGCACTGGCGGAGATCGCGCCACATGACCGCCGCCATCCCGGGCCGGCGGCGTCATTACGGGCGGCGTCGCGGCTGCTGCAACGTCTGGTGACGCCGGGACAGCCGGAGGCGGACAATCCCGCCGCCCCCGCTCTGGCCGCCCTGGAGCATGCAGAAGAGGCGCTGGCCGAGGCGGAGACCTTGCTCACGCGCCTGGCCGCGGAATCCGAGGCCGATCCGCGATTGCTGGAGCAAGCGGAGGAGCGCTTGTTCGCGCTGCGTGCGGCGGCGCGCAAGCACGCGGTGGCGGTGGCGGATCTGCCGGCGCTGCTGGATCGGCTGGCGGCGCGGCTGGCAGCCCTGGACACCGGGGCCGCCGAGGTAGTCGCGCTGGAACAAGCGGCGCGTGAGGCTCGGGCGCGGTATGTGGACGCCACGGCGGCGCTGTCGGTGGCGCGGCGGGATTCGGCGGCGCGGCTCGACAAGTCCGTGGCGCGGGAGCTGCCGCCCCTGCGTCTCGACAAGGCGCGGTTCCACGCCGAAGTGGCCGAGGTCAGCGAGGCTGACTGGGGTCCGGGCGGCGCCGATGCGGTGCGCTTCCTGATCGCCACCAATCCGGGGCAGGAACCGGGGGCGCTGGGACGGATCGCTTCCGGCGGCGAGCTGTCGCGGCTGATGCTGGCGTTGCGGGTCGTGCTGGCGGCCGGCTCACCGGTGCCGACCCTGGTGTTCGACGAGGTGGATTCCGACGTTGGTGGTGCCACCGCGGCGGCCGTCGGTGAACGGCTGGCGCGGCTGGCCGCGCGCGTGCAGGTACTGGTGGTGACGCATTCGCCTCAGGTCGCCGCACGCGGGGCGGCGCATCTCCTGGTGGCAAAGCAGGCAGCGCGAGGGCGAGCCTCGACGCGGGTCGATGCACTGGAAGCGGCCGCGCGGCGTGAGGAGATCGCACGGATGCTGGCAGGGGAGCGCGTGACCGAAGCCGCGCGAGCTGCGGCGGACGAACTGCTGGTCGGTGCCGGCGCGGGCTGAGGTACAAAGTTTGGATCGAAGCATCGCACGATACGTCAATCCGAATGGTGCAACATATCGATCGGCAACAGCGTTGCCTCCGCTCGCCATGGCGGGTTAGCGTCCCGCCACGGGACAAAGCCAAGAAACCGCCGACGGGAGGAGCCTGAATGCTGGAGTCACTGGAGCAACAAACGACGCTCACCGCAAATCAGTGGAAGATTTTCACCGCGTCGATCCTCGCGGTCATGCTGGATTTCTTCGATTTCTTCCTGATCGGCTTCGTCCTCGCCTTCTTCGTCCGCGGTTGGCACCTCACCTACGGACAGTCGGGCATGATCCTGTTCTCGTCCGGCGTGGCGGCGATCCCCGGCGGCATCTTTTTCGGCTGGCTCGGCGACAAGATCGGCCGGCGCAAAGTGTTCCTGATCACGATCCTGACCTTCTCGCTGGCAACCGGCGCAATGGCGCTCACGCCCGAACGCGGCTGGGTCTACCTGACCGTCATGCGCTTCATCGTCGGCTTTGGCGTGGTCGGCGTCGCGTCGGTGGACATGCCGCTGTTGCAGGAATTCTTGCCGGCCTCCAAGCGCGGCTGGGTCAGCGGCCTGTCGATCGCGCTGGTGCCGGGCGGTGCGTTGCTCGCCGCGACCTTCTCTGCGTTCTTCGGCAACATCGTCGGCTGGCGCGGGCTGTTTGCATTGGGTTTGCTGCCGGCGCTGCTGGCGTTCCTGATTCGGATCTGGGTCCCCGAGTCGCCGCGCTGGCTGATCAGCCGGGGCCGGATCGCGGAGGCGCGCCGTTCGCTCGCCTGGGCGCTGATGCGAGACCCGGAGACGATCGCCTTGCCGGCGGTCCCGCCCGCACCGGAGAACGCGCGCTGGCTCGAATTGTTCCGGTTCCCCCGCAGCATCGCCGCCGGTGCACTGGTGGGGCTGAGCCAGACCGGAGCGGTCGGCCTCGCGCTATGGCAGGTGACGCTGCTTGTGCTGGTGCTCCAGGTGTCGCCGGCCGAGGCTTCGTTCCTGGCGATCTGGATCAGCCTCGCGCAGATCCTCGGCCGCGGCTTCGGCGCGTGGATCACCGACATCATCGGGCGGCGCACCGCCGGCGCGCTGTGCTGCCTGCTGGCGGCGGTGACGATGTCGGCCGCCGGCTACCTGCACAGCGTCTATCTCGGCACCGTGCCGGTGTTCTTCGTATTGCTCTTGATCCAGGGCTTCTTCACCAATGGCAATTCGGCCATCAGCTATCCCTACATGGCCGAGATGTGGCCGGCGCGGCTGCGCGCGAGCGGCTTCGGCCTGGTTTACGGCATCTCGAACCTCGGCAAGTTCATCGGCCCCGCCGGGTTGGCCGTGATCATCGGTGCATCGAACTATGTGACCCCGAAAGCGACGGTCGACGGCATCGTGCCGGGCTTCAACTATTTCGCCGCATGGTTTGTGCTGGCTATTGCCGCATATCTGCTGATCGGCATCGAGACGCGCGGCCGCACGATCGAGGAACTCGACGCAAGCTTCGCCCGGCCGCGGCCGGCGGCGGAATAACTCCGCTCTGGCGGACCCGGCAGTGGCGGGCGACCGGACCTTTTCCCGCCACGCCACATGCGACTTTCAGAAATGGGTGGCAGGCATGGTCGCCCACGGGTCGCCGGTTGCGCCAGCCGAAGCCATAGCGGTCAGGCTGGCAAACTGCGGGCAGGCTGGCAAACTTGCCGTCGGCGTGATTTTCGGTCAGGCCCGCGACGGTCGGATGATCGGCGCCATTGCCACTCGCTCCAGTCATGTCCGGTGCGCCGCTGGTGCCGGTGGTGTCCTGCGTCACCGTCGCAGCATTGGCGCTCGACACGTCGTTCAGCGCCGGCGTGCCGCCTTGCAGCGCGACGACATCAGCGTCACCGACAGCACTCGTCGAATTGCGGCAGCGGATGGAGCACGACGCGCCGCAACAAATTCGACTGTCATGGATCCGTGTGTCGATCTGCTTCCGCCTTGGCAAATGATCGTTTGAGCCAGCTCCTTGGTGGGTGTGGCATAGTTGTTTGAGGCAGCCGTTCGCAGTGCTGCCATGAAAGCAGCCGGTACATTGCCGGAGAACCGAGGTACCTCGCCTCACCGCCGCTTGCCGACTTTTCATCTGCCGCCCACCTCCCAACCCATTCCGCCTCCCGCGACAAGCGCCCATAAGGCGCCGATGGATTTGCTCCGCATCCTTGCCCTCTGGCGCAGCCGCGCCGGGTGGCTCGCCGCCGGCCTGCTGATCTCGCTCGCCGCCCTCGGATGCGGCGTCGCGCTGATGGCGGTCTCCGGCGCCTTGCTCGGCGCTGCGATCGCGACCGGCGTCCTGATCGCCCCCCTCGCGTTGCGCTGGCTCGGCATCGGCCGCGTCGCCGGCCGCTATTTCGAACGCCTCGTCACCCACGCCGCCACCTTCCGCGCGCTCGCCGACCTGCGCGTGTGGTTCTTCCGCCACCTCGCCCGCACGGCCGCTGGTGGCCTTGGCTTCCGCCACGCCGGCGACGTGCTGGCCCGCCTGGTCGGCGACGTGGAGGCGCTGGACGGCCTGTACCTTCGCATCATCGTCCCCCTCGCCGGCGCCGTCGTATTGCTCCCCGCCCTGCTGATCGTGATCGGCCGAACCTCCGCCGCGCTTGCCGCCGCCATCGGCATCTTGTTCACCATCGCCGCCGTGCTGCTGCCCTGGCGCGCTGCCCGCGCCGCCACCGAGGCGGGCGGCCGCCTCACCGCCACCGCCAGCGCGCTCCGTGTCGCAGCACTGGACGCGCTCACTGGCCTGCGCGAGGTTCGTGCCTTTGGCGCCGAGGGCCGCATGATCGCCGCGGTCCAGGCCCGCGAATCCGCCTTGCTCTCGGCTCAGCACGACCTCGCCCGCCGTACTGCTCTGGCCGGCGGCGGCAGCTTCCTCTGCGGTCAGGCGGCGATTTTCGCGGTCCTGCTGGCGGCCGGCACCAATCCGGTGGGCGCGGTGGTCGCCGCCTTCCTGGTCACCGCGGCGTTTGAGGCAATCGGCGGCCTGCCGCGCGCCGGCGCCCTGGCCGGCCATGCCGCCGCCGCCGCCCGCCGCGTATTGGAAGCGGCCGAGGCGCCCGTCCCCGTCCCGGATCCGCCCAACGCGGCGCCGCTCCCCACCGGCTTCACCCTGCGCTTCGATGGGGTCCACTTCCGCTGGTCCCCCGACCACACCCCAGTGTTCGATGGCCTGACACTCGAGATCCCGGAAGCCGCCCGCGTCGCTGTGCTGGGCCCCTCCGGCGCCGGCAAGTCCACGCTCGCCGCCATGGCGCTGAAAGTGGTCGCGCCGCAACAGGGCCGCGTCCGCCTCGGCGGCACCGACCTCGCCGCGCTCTCCGCCGCCGAGGTCCACGCCCGCTTCGCCTGGCTCAGCCAAGCCACCCACCTGTTCGACGACACCATCCGCGCCAACCTGATCCTGGCCCGCCCCGACGCGGACGACGCCGCGCTCTGGGCCGCCATGGATGCCGCGCGCATCGGCGACTTCGTGCGCGGCCTGCCGGACCGGCTGGACAGTTGGGTCGGCGAGGGCGGCACGCAGTTTTCCGGCGGCCAGGGACGCCGCCTCGCTCTCGCCCGCACCCTGCTGTCCGATGCGCCGATCCTGGTGCTGGACGAACCCTGCGCCGGCCTCGATGCCGAGACCGAGCGCGCCTTCCTCGCCACGCTGAACGACGTGGCGCAGGGCCGCACTCTGCTGCTGATCGCGCACCGGCTGACCGGGGTGGAGCGGCTCGATCGCATCTGGCGCCTGTCGGGTGGCAAGGCCGTCGCCGCGGCGGCGTAATCGCGCGAACTCATTAAGGCGCCGCTCGACGCCGCATCGCGATTGACGGAGCCTTTACCCGCCGGCAGGAGAATGCCTCGTCCTGCTGGTGAGGGAATCGGCGATGCGCCGCGTCATGCTCTCGTTCCTGGTCTGTTTCATCGCCACGCAGGCCCGCGCCGATGACCTTCCCGTGCCGAAATACGTGGTGTTCTTCCAGCAGTGGTCGGCGAAACTCGAAGACCCGGCACTCACTGTGATCACCCATGCCGCGGACTATGCCAAGGCGCATCCGCGCCAGACCGTGCATGTCAATGCGTTCGCCGATCCCACCGGCAGCCGCCGCGCCAACATCCTGCTGACCGATCTGCGCGCGGTGATGGTGATGGACCAGTTGCAGGCCGATGGCGTGCCTAATAATCGGATCATCGGCCGCGGCCACGGATCGGTGCAATTCGCCCTCACCTCGCAGGAAAGCAGACGCGTGGAGATCAGCGTGGGCGGACGCTGACGGTGCTGCAATCATTGCTCGATACACCGCAGATCGCCGATCCGCATGCGGTGCTGCGCCGCGTGTTTGGCTTCTCCGGCTTCCGCGGCGCGCAGCAGGCGGTGATCGACCACATGCTCTCGGGTGGTGATGCGCTCGTGCTGATGCCCACCGGCGGCGGCAAGAGCCTGTGCTACCAGGTTCCCGCACTGTGCCGCCACGGCACCGCGGTCGTCGTGTCACCGCTGATCGCGCTGATGGACGACCAGGTCGCCGCACTACGCCAGGTCGGCGTCGCCGCCGGTGCGCTGCATTCCGAACTCGATCCCGCCGAGGCGCGCAGCGTCACCCGCGACCTGATCGAGGAGCGATTGGACTTGCTCTATGTCTCGCCGGAGCGCCTGCTGGCGAATGGCACGCTCGATCGTCTCTCGCGTTTGCAGCTCGCGCTGATCGCGATCGACGAGGCGCATTGCGTCTCGCAATGGGGCCACGAGTTCCGCCCCGAATATCGCGAGCTCGCCTGCCTGCCCCAGCATTTCCCCGCCGTACCGCGCATCGCATTGACCGCGACCGCCGATTCGCGCACCCGCCGCGACATCCTCAGCGCACTGCGCATGGACGATGCCGCGGTGTTCCTGTCCAGTTTCCATCGGCCGAATCTGCATCTCGCCGCGGCACCGAAGATCAGCGAAACCACGCAGTTGCTGGAGTTGCTGGCGCGCCATCCCGGCGAATGCGGCATCGTCTATTGCGGCTCTCGTGCCAAGACTGAACGCGTGGCCGCGCGGCTGTCGGACAAAGGACTGCCGGCGGTCGCATTCCATGCCGGCCTCGACCCGGAGCATAAGCGCAATGCTCTTGGGCGCTTCCGCTCCGGCGAACCGCTGGTCGTGGTGGCGACGATCGCTTTTGGCATGGGCGTTGACCGGCCCGACGTGCGCTTCGTCGTGCACCTCGACATGCCCGACAGCCCGGAGGCCTGGTACCAGCAGATCGGCCGCGCCGGCCGCGACGGCGATCCCGCCGAGACGATGCTGTTGTTCGGCGGCCAGGACGTGGCGCAGGCGCGCCACTGGCTGGCACAGTCCGCCGCGCCGGAAGCCCAGAAGCGAGTGATGCGCACGAAACTGGAAGAAATCGTCGCGCTCACCGAGGCGGTGACCTGCCGCACCCGCGCCTTGCTCGCCTGCTTCGGTGAAGAGTTTCCCGCCGATTGCGGCCATTGCGACAATTGCGATGCGCCCCCGATCACATTGGACGCCACCGTGGATGCACAGAAGGTGCTCTCGGCGGTGTATCGCACCGACCAGATCTTCGGTGCGCTGCACATCATTGCGGTGTTGCGCGGCGAGACCACAGAAGCCGTGTTGCGTCATCGTCATGACACCTTGCCGACTTTTGGCGTTGGCAAGGATCATGCGGCGCCGTTCTGGCGCGGGCTGATCCGGCAGTTGATTGCGTTCGGCGCGCTGGACGTGGACACCGCCGGCCATGGCGGTTTGTTCCTGGTGCAGGATAAGGCGCGCCCGATTTTGCGCGGCGAGGCGCGCGTGATGCTGCGCCAGGACGCGCCGCGCCGTCCGCGCGAGGTGGTGCGCCCGGAGCGCCACCACGGCCCGGTTGCCGCCACCGCACCGACGCACCTCGAACCTGCCGCCACCAGCCTGTTCGAGTCGTTGCGCGCCTGGCGCGCGGCGGAGGCGAAGATGCAGGCGGTGCCGCCCTACGTCATCTTCCACGACACCGTGCTGCGTGAAATCGCCGCTGTACGCCCCGAAACCTTGGATGAGCTCGGCCAGATCAAGGGTGTCGGCGCTTCCAAGCTGCAACGCTACGGCGCCGCAGTCCTTCGCACCCTCGCGGCAAATTAGCGCCCGGGGACGACGCGGAAGGACGCGATTGAGTCGCGCGGTACACATCAGCGTCGCCCGTAACACGGAGCCGGGGACTGCAGCGGACAAGCATTGAGACGCGCCGCGCCGAGGGCGAGGCTTCGGCCGGTGAAGGCCGGGAAGCATCGAGTGCTCTGGAAGCCCGCATCATACCAGATTGAAAGCTTGTCCATCCGGCAACCGGTACCGGCTGAAGTCCGCGACATCGACCGTCAAAATGTCGGCGATGCCCGTATCCACGGCGAGCCAGTAAAGCGAGGCATCCGCAAAATCCGTTTCACGCTTGCCGGTCTCGGTAGAACGCCGCATCCAGG
>Ga0335073_10007406_pt1 | contig 15392 bp, 17 predicted proteins | sample Lox_Sample_22_FD_207093 | JGI IMG/M metagenome (GOLD analysis project Ga0335073, IMG submission 207093) | Soil microbial communities from Loxahatchee National Wildlife Refuge, Florida, United States - Lox_Sample_2.2 | ecosystem: Environmental > Terrestrial > Soil > Wetlands | place: USA... | reverse complement strand
AGACCATCTTCGCGCAGAAGTCCACCCCGACCAGGTTCTCCTGGAAGATGTTGTGGTCGAACATGTACTCGGCGGACTCGCCCAGGTTGATGATCCACTCGCCGAGGTGCGGCGGGCGGACGCCGTAGGCCATGTTCTGGTTGTAGACCGAGCAGGTCGCGTGGTTGTCACCGCAGATGCCGCAGATCCGGCTGGTGATGAAGTGCGCGTCCCTCGGGTCCTTGCCCTTCATGAAAATGCTGTAGCCGCGGAAGATCGACGAGGTGCTGTGGCACTCGACGACCTTCTTCTGCTTGAAGTCAATCTTGGTATAGATACCCAGGCTGCCCACGATCCGCGTGATCGGGTCCCAGGACATCTCCACTAGGCCGGTGTCTTCGACCGTCGCCACTGTCTTTCCCCTTTTCCTTGGTGCCTGGGACCCCTCACCAGCTCTTCTGGTAACCCGTTAGCAGTTCGTCGCCCTTCTTGCGCCACTTCGGCTCCTCGTCGGCGGTCTTCGCCGTGAACCCGCGCAGGGTCCGGATGACCGTCCCGTAGAGGGTGCTCGCGGTGGCGGACACCTTCGACCCGGGCGGCTCGTCCATGAACGGCATGAACTTGTCCGGGAACCCCGGCATCGTGCAGGCGATGCAGATCCCGCCGACGTTGGGGCAGCCCCCGACGCCGTTGATCCAGCCCCGCTTGGGCACGTTGCACTTGACGACCGGCCCCCAGCAGCCCAGCTTGACCAGGCACTGCGGCGAGCCGTACTCGGTGGCGAACTCGCCCTGCTCGTAGTACCCGGCCCGGTCGCACCCCTCGTGCACGGTGGCGCCGAACAGCCACGTCGGGCGGAGCGCCTCGTCCAGCGGGATCATCGGCGCCTGGCCGGCGACCTGGTACAGCAGGTACAGGATGGTCTCGGACAGGTTGTCCGGGTGGATCGGGCAGCCGGGCACGCAGACGATCGGCAGGCCCGCCTTGGACCGCCAGTCCCACCCGAGGTAGTCGGGCACGCCCATGGCCCCGGTCGGGTTCCCGGCCATGGCGTGGATCCCGCCATAGGTGGCGCAGGTGCCGACGGCCAGAATGGCCGTGGCCTTGGGCGCGAGCCGGTCGAGCCATTCGTTGGTGGTCATCGGCTGGCCGGTGGCCGGGTTGTTGCCGAACCCGCACCAGTAGCCTTCGGGCTTGATCGCCTCGTTCGGGATCGACCCCTCGACCACCAGCACGAACGGGTCGAGCTCGCCGCGGTCGGCCTTGTGCCACCATTCGATGAAGTTGTCGGCGCCCTGCTCCGGACCGCACTCGAAGTCGATCAGCGGCCAGTGCACCGCGATCTTCGGCAGGCCCGGAAGCGCGCCGAGCGCGATCTCCTCGATGCTGGGCTGGGTCGCGGCCGTCAGCGCGACGGAGTCACCGTCGCACCCCAGTCCGCCGTTCATCCACAGGATGTGCACCAGGGGCTCGGCCCCCGCGTTGGCCTGCGCCGCGTCGTTGGCTTCTGTGTCAGTGGCCATGGCAAGGCCACCTCCTCGCTTCCGGGTCGGCTGGTGACCATGCCCGCACCTCGCATTCGTGATGCGCGGACGCCCGCCACGCTATACCTGTGACGAACGCCTCACAAGACGAAACAGTCAGTCAGCCGGACAGTAATGTCTGTGTCCTCGATAACAAATCCGTACTCTCTGTGACGTTCCTACCCATCTAGTGACGGGACGTGCACGCGGGGGATTCCCGTTTCCCGGCAAGTTCACGTACGCTGACCTCAACCTGCCGCAGCGCCGCTGGAGTCTCGAGACCAGCAGCTAAGGGAGACAACCGTGGCTGAACCAGCCGAGGTGACCGGCGTCGACCCGATCGAAGTCGTCCCCGTCGTTGTGCTCTCCCAGGTGTTCCCCGCGCGGCCCTCGTCAATCCCGGACATCCGCGTTTTCGTCCGGCGATGCCTGGCCGAATCCCCACTCACCGACGAGGGCAACCGCGAGGTGGGCGAAACGGTGTTCCGCGCGCTGCTCGACGCGGCCGGGCCCACCGGCTCGATTCAGGTGGCGTTCCGCATCTTCCCTGAGCACGTCGAGGTCGACGTGCTGCACTCGGACAACCAGATCCCGGCCAACTACCTGAGCAACGGATCCGGTCCGGCCAAGCAGACCAGCCGCCAGATGCCAACCGCCACGGCCGCCACGACGGCCGGCGATGGCGCCGCCCCCGGCTTTGGCGAACGCGCGCCCGTCCGCGCCGACATGGCCGCGCACGCCGGGCAGGCTCCGGGTCCGGTCCCGTCCGAGCCGGTCGTGCTGGGCCAGCCCGGGCAGCCGGCCACGTTCGCCGAGTGGATGTCCACCGCGCTGCGCCGGGAGGGCCTGACCCAGGAGGCGGCGGCGCGCCAGCTCGGCGTGTCGGTGAAGACGGTGAGCCGCTGGGTCGGCGGCGCCACCGAGCCCCGGATGCGGGACCTGCGCCGCATCCAAGAGGTCTTCGGCCAGGTGCCCCTTCCTTAGGGATTTCCCTTGGAACGCTCCAGCGTGTCGCTGCGACCGCGCTTAATGTCCCCGCGAGGGCCTGACCGGGGGCGACATGGCCAACCCTGTCTTGTCGGACTACTGGACGTCCCCCCACATGTGTCCTACGGTGCTCCCATGGCGGTACATGCTGGACGCCACCAACTCAGCACCGAGCGTGGCCGCATCATGCTGCACACCTACCGTGACGGGCTGGCGGCGCAGGCCGGGCACGACCTGATCATCGAGATCGGCCGGTGGTCCGGCGAGCTGACCGTCAACGACGACCTGAGCCCGGCCGGACTCGAGGTGCGGATGGACATGGGCTCGCTGATCGTGCGCGAGGGCACCGGCGGGGTCAAGCCGCTCAGCGACCGGGACCGCCGTGAGATCGCGGTGACGGCGCGCAAGACGATGCACGCCGACCGCCACCCCGAGGCCACCTTCTCCGCGACCAAATTCGACCGCGACAACGGCGGCGGGACGATCGCCGGAACGCTCACGCTGGCCGGCCAGTCCCGGCCGATGCGGTTGCAGGTCACCGCGACGGGGGAGGACCGTTATCACGCCACCGCATCGGTGGTGCAGTCCGAATACGGGATAAAGCCCTATACCGGTTTTCTCGGCGCGCTCCGCGTCCGTGACGCGGTGAGCGTCGACGTCGACGTGGATCTCGCCGAGCCGGGCCGCGGGGCAGGAGCGCAACAACCGTGACGTCGAATCCGGACCTGCCGAAGCAGGCGCCGCCCGCCGCCGGTGCGGCGGCGATGCCGGACGGCCTGGCCGGGCGGCTGTTCGAGCTGCGCGAGGATCCGGCCGCGGACTTCGCCGATCAGGCCGGGGCGGTGGCCGACGCCTGCCACGCCATGGCGGTGCGGTTCCATCAGGGCGGGAAGCTGATCACGTTCGGCACCGGCGGGTCGAGCACGGACGCGCAGCACGTCGCGGTCGAGTTCGTGCACCCGGTGATCGTCGGCAAGCGGGCGCTCCCGGCCATCTCGCTGACCACCGACGTCGCCACCGTGACCGGCGTGGCCGCGCGCGAGGGCGTCGCCGGGATCTTCGCGCACCAGATCCGCTACCTGGCCGAGCCGTCCGACATCGCGCTCGGCATCTGCGCCGACGGGGACTGCCCCAGCGTCCTGGCCGGGCTGCGCACGGCCAAGGCCGCGGGCCTGCTGACCGTCGCCCTGGCCGGCGGCGACGGCGGGGCGATCGCGGTCAGCCCGGACGTCGATCACGTGATCCTGGCCCGGTCCGCCGACCCGCGGATCGTCAAGGAGATGCAGGTCACCGCGTATCACGTGCTGTGGGAACTGGTGCACGTGTTCTTCGAGCAGCCCGGGGTGCTGGCGCCGGGGGTGGTGGCATGAACGGCACGGGCCCGCAGTGCCACGACGACGTGTGCGTGACGTGCTCGGACACGGCGGTGCCGGTCACGATCGTGCGCCTGCTCGACGACGGACTGGCCGTGGTGGAGACCGGCCAGGGCCAGGAAGAGGTCAGCGTGGCGCTGGTCCAGGCCGGGGTCGGTGACACCGTCCTCGTGCACGCCAAGGAAGCCATCGCGGTCGTTCCGGGCGCTGGGAGATGACCGGGATGACACGAAGCCAGCCGGACGCGGGATCGGTGGAGTCGCTCTACCCGTTCCTGTACTCCGACACCTCTGACCTGCCCGCCGTCCTGGAAGAGGTCCGCCGCTCCACCGTGGCCAAGGCCGGCGAGATCACCGAGTTGCGCCGGGTGATCAGCGCCAGGGACGGCGCCCGCCTGACGGCCTGCGCCGCCGACGCGGCGGCCAGGTTCGCCACGGGCGGGCGGCTGCTGGCCTTCGGCAACGGCGGCAGCGCCACCGACGCCCAGGAACTGGCCACCCTGTTCCTGAACCCGGGCGGCACCGCCCGGCCGCTGCCCGCGCTCGGGCTGGCCAACGACACCTCCGTCGTGACCGCGCTGTGCAACGACATCGGCGTGGACGTGATCTTCGCCCGCCAGGTCGCGGCGTTCGGCCGCGCGGGCGACATCGCGGTGGGCCTGTCGACCAGCGGCAACTCCGACAACCTGTTGCGCGCCTTCGACGAGGCCAGCCGGCGCGGGCTGCTCACCATCGGCCTGGCCGGCTACGAGGGCGGCAGGATGGCCGAGCTGGACAGCATCGACTACCTGTTCGTGGCCCCGTCGTCCTCGGTACACCGGATCCAGGAGGCCCAGACCACCGTCTACCACGTGTTCTGGGAGCTCACGCAGGCCGCGCTCGCTGACCGGACGGAGCACGACCGGACGGAGCACGACCGGACGGAGCCCGACCGGACGGAGGCGGCCCGGTGACCGGCCGCATGACCGGCCGCATGCTGATCGCCGGGGTCGGCAACATCTTCCTGGGCGACGACGGGTTCGGGGTCGAGGTGGCCAGCCGCCTGGCCGACGCGGGCCTGCCCGACTGGGTCCGGGTCGCCGACTACGGCATCAGCGGCATGCACCTGGCCTACGACCTGGCCGAAGGCTTCGAGACCACGGTCCTGGTCGACGCGTCGCCGCGCGGCGAGCCGCCGGGCACGGTGTACGTCATGGAGCTGAACGCCGACGGTGACCAGGCGGCCGATCGGGCGGCGGATAGGGGTATCCCCCTACTTGACGCGCATGGCATGCAGCCGGACGTTGTGTTCGGAATGCTGGATCTGCTCGGCGCTGAGGCCGGGCGGGTGCTGCTGGTCGGCTGCGAGCCCGCCAGCACCGAACCTGGGATGGGGTTGAGCGCGCCGGTCGCTGCGGCAGTCGATGAGGCCGTACGGGTCGTGCATGACCTGGTACGCGCGGCGGAAGCCCCTGGGCCCGGCAACGGCAGTCAGGCCGTGGCCGAGGGCGGACGATAACGACGAAGGGGTTGATCCTATGTGCCTCGGCATACCCGGTGAGGTGATCGAGTTCCTCCCGGATCAGCCCGACCTGGCCCGGGTGGATGTGAGCGGCGTGCGCCGCGTCATCAACATCGGCCTGCTGGCCGACGACCCGCCCAAGCCCGGCGAGTGGGTGCTGATCCACGTCGGCTTCGCCCTGTCGAAGATCGACGAGGACGAGGCGGCCTCGGCCATGCAGTTCCTGGAGGGGATCGGTCAGGCCTACGACGACGAGCTCGCGGCGCTGGCCGAATCAAGGATCGAGTAGGGGAGCGGTCATGCGATTCGTCGATGAATTCCGTGACGCCGACACCGCGCACGCGCTGTCCGCGAAGATCACCGCGCTGTGCGAGCCGGGCCGCCAGTACAAGCTGATGGAGGTGTGCGGCGGGCACACCCACACCATCTACAAGCACGGGCTCGAGGACTACCTGCCGGAGCAGATCACCCTGGTACACGGCCCGGGCTGCCCGGTGTGCGTGATCCCGATGGGCCGGGTCGACGACGCCATGGCGCTGGCCTCCGAGCCCGACGTCATCATGACGTCGTTCGGCGACATGATGCGGGTGCCGGGCAGCCACGGCTCGTTCTTCGACGCCAAGGCCCACGGCACCGACATCCGCATGGTGTACTCGCCGCTCGACTCGCTGAAGATCGCCAGGAAGAACCCGGACAAGCGGGTCGTCTTCATGGCCATCGGCTTCGAGACCACTGCCCCGTCCACGGCCATGACCGTGCTGCGGGCCGCGGCCGAGGGCCTGACCAACTTCTCGATCTTCTGCAACCACGTGACGATCGTCCCGGCCATCAAGGCCATCCTGGACTCGCCCGACCTGCGCCTGGACGGCTTCCTCGGGCCCGGGCACGTCTCGACGGTGATCGGCTGCCGGCCCTACGAGTTCATCGCCCGCGACTACGGCAAGCCGGTGGTCGTGGCCGGGTTCGAGCCGCTGGACATCCTGCAGTCCATCTACATGCTGATGCTGCAGCTGTCCGAGGGCCGGGCCGAGATCGAGAACCAGTACTCGCGGGTGGTGCCCTGGAACGGCAACACGGTCGCGCTCAAGGCCATCGGCCAGACCATGGAGCTTCGGCCCTACTTCGAATGGCGTGGCCTCGGCTTCATCTCGCACTCCGCGCTCAAGGTCAGGGAGGACTACGCCGCCTTCGACGCCGAGCGGCTGTTCTCGGTGCCGGGCGTGCGGGTCGCCGACCCCAAGGCCTGCCAGTGCGGCGAGGTGCTGAAGGGCGTGCTCAAGCCGTGGGAATGCAAGGTCTTCGGCACCGCGTGCACGCCGGAGACCCCGATCGGCACCTGCATGGTCTCGCCCGAGGGCGCCTGCGCCGCCTACTACAACTACGGGCGGCTGACCCGCCAGCGGGTCAAGGAGGCGAGCGGGACATGACCGCCGACCAGGGCGGGGGCGCCGGCCCGGCTCAGGCGGGCTGGGTGGCCGAGGCCCTCCGCGTCCACGAGCAGGAGGAGCAGCAGCACGAGCGGCGCGGCTCGCCGCAGCCACTGCCGGGAACCGTGCGCGAGGAACTCGTGCTCGAGCGCATCGACCGGGCCCGCCGCAGCCGCCCGCGGATCAAGGAAGACCGGATCACGATGTCGCACGGGGCCGGGGGCAAGGCCACCCAGACCCTGATCGAGGCGATGTTCCTGAGCGAGTTCAGCAACCCGCTCCTCGAACCGCTCGAGGACGCCGCTCGCCTCAACGTCGGCGGAGCAAGGCTGGCGCTGACCACCGATTCCTTCGTCGTCTCGCCCCTGTTCTTCCCGGGCGGGAACATCGGCGACCTCGCCGTCAACGGCACGGTCAACGACCTCGCCACCTCCGGCGCCACCCCGCTGTACCTGTCGGCCGGCTTCATCCTGGAGGAGGGCTTCGAGGTCGCCGAACTGGGCCGGATCGTCGCCTCCATGAAGCAGGCCGCCACGGCCGCGGCCGTGCAGATCGTCACCGGCGACACCAAGGTGGTGGAGCGGGGCAAGGCCGACGGCTGCTACATCAACACCGCGGGCGTCGGGGTGATCGAGCACGACCTGGACCTCGGCGTCGCGTACGCCCAGCCTGGCGACGCGATCATCGTCTCCGGCCCGATCGGCGACCACGGCGTCACGATCATGCTGGCCCGGGGCGAGCTGGATATCGAGGCCGACGTGATCTCCGACACCGCCCCCCTGAACGGGCTGGTCGCCGGCCTGCTGGCGGCCACGGACGGGGTCCGGGCGCTACGGGACGCGACCCGCGGCGGGGTGGCGACCATCCTCAACGAGATCGCCAAGTCGGCCGGCGTCGGCGTGCTGGTAAACGAGAACGACATCCCGGTGCGGACCGAGGTCCGCGGCGCCTGCGAGCTGCTCGGCATCGACCCGATGTACGTGGCCTGCGAGGGCCGGCTGGTCGCGGTCACCGCCCCCGAGGCGGCCGATCAGGCGCTGGCCGCGCTGCGGGCGCACCCGCTCGGCGAGCGGGCGGCCGTCATCGGCCACGTCACCGCGGACCCGCCGGGCCTGGTCCAGTTGAAGACCGCCTTCGGCGGTACCCGGATCGTCGACCTGCTGGTGGGGGACCCACTCCCCCGTATCTGCTGACGCGGAACAGATTGTCGCCGGAGCGAGACGAAAGCGAGACCGAGGTGCACGAGCTGGCGATTACCGAGGGCGTCGTGGACGCCGTGACCGAGCGTCTGCCGGACGCCAGGATCACCTGCGTACGCCTGGAGATCGGCGCGCTGTCCGGCGTCGTGGCCGACTCGGTGCGGTTCTGCTTCGACCTGGTCACGGAGGGCACCAACCTGGAGGGGGCACGCTTGGAGATAACCGAGACGGCGGGTCAGTGCCACTGCAAGGTCTGCGGCCAGGACTTCGAGCCGGACGGGCCGATCGCCATCTGCCCGTGCGGGAGCATCGAGGTCAACGTGGTCGCCGGGCAGGAACTCAAGATCTCTTCGGTGCAGGTGGCCTGAGCATGTGCGCGACCTGCGGCTGCTCGGGGACGGCGGTGGTCCGGCTGTTCCCGGCCGACTGGGCCAGTCACGTCGATGACCGGCCCCGGCACGAGCACGCGCATCGCGTCGCGGGCCACGACCACCACGACCACGACCACCACGACCACGACCACGACCACGACCACGACCACGACCACGACCACGACCACGAGCACGAGCACGATTACCAGAACGGGGGCGAGCGGATCCTGCGCCTGGCCGAGGAGCCCGACGAGCGGACCATCCGGCTGGAGCAGAAGGTGCTGGCCAAGAACGACCGGCTGGCCGAGCTCAACCGCGACTGGCTGCGGCAGCGCAGCGTGCTGGCCATCAACCTGATGAGCTCGCCCGGCGCGGGCAAGACCACGCTGCTCGAGCGCACCGCCCGGGAGCTGGCCGGCAAGGTCTCCATCATGGTCATCGAGGGCGACCAGGCCGCGGCGCTGGACGCGACCCGCATCCGCGCCGCCGGCTGCAAGGTCGTGCAGATCAACACCGGGGCCGGCTGCCACCTCGACGCCGAGATGGTCGCCCAGGGGCTGCGCGCGCTCGACCCGCCCGGCGGCAGCGTCGTGATGATCGAGAACGTCGGCAACCTGGTCTGCCCGTCCCTGTTCGACCTGGGCGAGCAGGCCCGCGTGGTGCTGGCCTCGGTCACCGAGGGCGATGACAAGCCGCTGAAGTACCCGCACATGTTCCGCCGCGCCGACCTGATCCTGGTCAGCAAGACCGACCTGCTGCCGTACGTGGACTTCGACAGCCGCCGGCACGCCTCCGATGTGAGGAAGACCAGCCCCGACGCGCTGATGATGCAGGTGTCGGCCGCGACCGGGGCCGGCATGCAGGAATGGTACGACTGGCTGCGGCGCCGCATCCTGCCGCCCGACGACTAGCTCAGCGCCCGGCAACCGCGGCGGCCACGACCGCCTGGCCCAGGCTGATCCCGCCGTCGTTGCACGGCACCCGCGCATGCACCAGCACACCGAACCCGGCCGCCTCCAGCCGGGCCGCCACGCTCTCCAAGAGCAGCAGGTTCTGGAACACCCCGCCGGACAGCGCCACGGTGCGCAGGCCGTGCCGCTCGCGCAGCAGCACGCAGCCATCCAGGATCAGGTCCGCCACGCCGTTGTGGAACCGCGCGGCGATGACCGGCGGCGCGACACCGGCGACCAGATCCTCGGCCGCGGCCCGGACGAGATCCGCGCCGGCGACGACGAACGGCCCGGGCCCGGGGCCCGGCTCGGCCGGCGCCCGGTAGGCCCCGCGCTCGGCCGGGTCGGCCAGCTGCTCGAGCTCCACCGCGGCCTGGCCCTCGTAGTTGATCTCGTCGCGCACGCCCAGGATCGCGGCGACCGCGTCGAACAGCCGCCCCGCGCTTGACGTCAACGGCGCGTTGACCCCGCGCCGGGCCATGGCCAGCACGCCCGGCCACAGCCGCTGGTTACGGCGAGCCACCGCCAGCCCGTCCGGAGGAGAGCCGCCGAACGCCGCGTCGAGGTAGACCGCGGCCATCCGCCACGGCTGCCGGATCGCGGCCGCGCCGCCGGGCAGCGGCACCGCCGCCAGGTGCCCGGCCCGCGAGAACCCGGCCAGGTCCGCGACCAGGAACTCGCCGCCCCACAACGTCCCGTCGGTGCCGTAGCCGGTCCCGTCGAACGCCACCCCGATCACCGGCCCGGCGGCCCGGTTGTCGGCCAGGCAGGACGCGATGTGGGCGTGGTGGTGCTGCACGCCGACCAGGTCAAGCGCGGCCGCTTCGGCCAGGTCCAGCGCGTACTTGGTGGACAGGTACTCCGGGTGCAGGTCGTGCGCGACCACCTCGGGCGCGATGTCGAACAGCCGCCGGAAGTGCTCGATCCCCTCGGTGAACGACCGGAGCGTCTCGGCGTTCTCGAGATCGCCGATGTGGTGCGACACGAACGCGTGCCGCCCCCGGGCCAGGCAGAACGTGTTCTTCAGCTCGGCGCCGCAGGCCAGCACCGGCCGCGCGAACGCCCACGGCACCTCGATCGGTTCCGGCACGTACCCGCGGGACCGGCGCAGCACCATCTCCCGGCGCCGGAACGGGCGCGCCACCGAGTCGTCGGTCCTGGTCTGGATCGGCCGGTCGTGGGTGAGGAACGCGTCCGCGATGCCGCCGAGCCGCCCGGCCGCCTCGCCGTCGCGGTACACGATCGGCTCGTCGGACACGTTGCCGCTGGTCAGCACCATGGGACCGCCGACGCGGGCGACCAGCAGATGGTGCAGCGGCGTGTACGGCAGCATCAGCCCGAGCTGCCGGTTGCCCGGCGCGACCGCGGCCGCGATGCCGCCGTCACCCCGCCGGGGCAGCAGCACGATCGGCCGCCGCGCGCTGGTCAGCACTCTCGCGGCGGTCTCGTCCACCTCGCACAGCCGGGCCGCCGCGGCCACGTCGGCCACCATCACCGCGAACGGCTTGTCCTCGCGGTGCTTGCGGGCGCGCAGCGCCCCGGCCGCCGTCTCGCTGGCCGCGTCGGCGGCCAGGTGGTACCCGCCCAGGCCCTTGACGGCCAGCACCTTCTCCGCGCGGAGCAGGTCCGCCGCGGCCTCCAGCGGCGGCCCGGACAGCTGCGTCCCGTCCGGGCCGAGCAGGGCCAGCCGCGGCCCGCAGGCCGGGCAGCACACCGGCTGCGCGTGAAACCGCCGGTCCGCCGGGTCGTGATACTCCGCGGCGCACCGCTCGCACATCGCGAAGCCGGCCATCGTGGTCAGCGGCCGGTCATAGGGCACGTCCCGGACGATCGTGAACCTCGGCCCGCAGTTCGTGCAGTTGATGAACGGGTAGCCGAACCGCCGGTCGCCCGGATCGGCCAGCTCGGCCAGGCAGTCCGCGCAGGTCGCGGTGTCCGCGGACACGAGCGTCCGGCGCTGCGGGCCCGGCTCGCTGGGCGCGATCGTGAACGAGGCCGTGCCGTCGGCCGGCATCGCGGCGGTGGTGATCCGCTCGACCCGCGCCAGCGGCGGCGCCTCGGCGGCCAGCGACTCCAGGAACGCCGCGACCGCGTCCGGCGGCCCCTCGACCTCGGCGAACACCCCGCCCGAGTCGTTACCGACCAGGCCGCCGAGGCCGAGCCGGGTCGCCAGCGAGTACACGAACGGCCGGAACCCGACGCCCTGGACGATCCCCTCGACGCGGACCGCGGTCCTGATCCGCTGACTCATGTCTCTATCGTCCCGCAATCACTCAAGGACAAGTGTCTTTTACGCCCCGTCACCGCCGGATGCCGGGCGCACAACGCCGTGGAGAGTCGGGGCGTAAAAGACCATAATCCGGATCAAGCCGGAGGAAGGGCGCGCGATGGCGGCCATTGATCAGCCGGGCACGACGTCAGGTGTGACGCAGGCCCGGGCTGGCCCGCGGTGCGGTCCTGGTCTACGGGGTGTACGAGTTCGTGCAGCCCAGCCAGCCGCCGCCGGCCAACGTGTACTGGGTGTGGATACTGGCGATCGTGGTCGTGGCCGTCGTCGGCACGGCCGTCGTGTACGTGCGGCATCCCGCCGCGATCGCGCGTGCCGTTCGGTGGGGCCGGAGTTCGTACGGGAGGACGCTTGACGGAAACTGACGGTCAGCCCGCTCAGCCCGGTCAGCCCGGTCAGCCCATCGGGCCGGTCGACACCACCAAGACGCCCCGGTTCGCCGGCCCGCCCACATTCGCGCTGCTGCCCCGGCGCGACCAGGTCGGCCGGTGCGACGTGGCCGTGGTGGGCGTGCCGTTCGACTCCGGTGTGTCCTATCGCCCGGGCGCCCGGTTCGGCCCCGCCGCCGTCCGGCAGGGATCGCGGCTGCTGCGGCCCTGGCACCCGGGCCTGGAGGTGGCGCCGTTCGGGGCGCAGCAGGTGGCGGACGCCGGCGATATCGCGTGCAATCCTTTCTCCATCGACGAGGCCGTGGCCCAGATCGAGGCCGGAGCCTCGGAGCTGATGCGCGAGGCCGGTCATCTGCTGACCATTGGCGGCGATCACACGATCGCGCTGCCGCTGCTGCGGGTGGCGAAGCGGAGGTTCGGGCCGGTGGCCCTGGTCCACTTCGACGCCCACCTCGACACCTGGGACACCTACTTCGGCGCGCCGGTGACCCACGGCACGCCGTTCCGGCGGGCGGCCGAGGAGGCGCTGTTCCTGGATGATCGGTCGATGCACGTCGGGCTGCGCGGGCCGATCTACGCTGCTCGGGACCTGGTCGAGGACGCCGAGCTGGGGTTCCGGTCGGTGCCGGCCATGGAGCTGGAGCGGATCGGGGTGTCCGGCGTGGTGGAACGGATCCGGGAGCGGGTCGGCGACGCGCCGCTGTACATCTCGATCGACGTCGACGTGCTCGACCCGGCGCACGCGCCGGGCACCGGGACCCCGGAGGCGGGCGGGCTGACCTCGCGGGAACTGCTGGGTATCCTGCGCGGGCTGGCCGGCATGCCGCTGGTGGGGGCCGACGTGGTCGAGGTCGCGCCCGCCTACGACCACGCGGAGATGACCACGGTCGCGGCGTCACACGTCTGTTACGAACTGCTCGCGCTGATGGCCCTGGCCGGCGGGTAGACGTCCCGGTCGCGGCGCGGCGCCGCCTCCGGCGGTGGCCCGTTGGCTGGCGAGGCGATGAGATCCGGGCGCGCGCAACGTCATCACTCGCAGCGCGCGGACAGGCCGCGAAAATCCCCGGGAGGAGCACGGTGCCAGACACGAGCCCGCGAAACGGCAAGGTGATCGTGAACCGGTCGATGTCGCTTGACGGCTTCATCGCCGGTCCCGGTGACGCGATGGACTGGATCTTCGACTTCATCGCACCGGACGCGCCCTGGCTGACCGAGACCGCCGCGGCCACCGGCGCCATGCTCATCGGCCGGCGAACCGACGAGGTAGGCAACCGGATGGAAGCCGACCGGGAGCGGGGGTCAGCCGCGAAGGGGGAAGGGTATCCCTTTTCCGGACCGGTGTTCGTGCTGACCCACGAGCCGCCGGACCCGCCGGACCCGGAGGTCACGTACCTCTCCGGTGACATCGGGGAAGCGGTCGCCACGGCACTGAAGGCGGCGGGCGGCAAGGACCTGGAGATCCTCGGCGCCGACGTGGCCGGCCAGTGCCTGCGGCGACGGCTCGTCGACGAGATCCAGGTGTACGTCCTGCCGGTGCTGCTCGGCGACGGCGTCCGCTTCTCGTCCCCCGGCCTCGCCCGGATCGACCTGGAACCGGTCAGCAGCACGCAGGCGGGCGCCGTCACCATTCTCCGGTTCCGCGTTCGCAGGTAGTGCCGGCGCGGGTTCCAGGCCGCGCCGCGCGTTTCCGCCGGCCGGCTACTCCGCCGGGTCCGCTGGGAGGGTCGGTATGTTGGCCCGGTACAGGCAGAACAGCAGGCCGTGCGGGTCGCCGTGCTGCTCCCCGCCGCCGGCCGGGAGCTCGTCGCCGGCGTAGCGCTCGATCCGCGCGGCCACGTCGCGGGCCTGAGCGGGGGTGAGGCGGACGTGGCGAAGCACGGCGATGTCCTCGTCGCCGGGCTGGTGCGGGAGCATCTCGTCCAGTGCCGCCTGGACCAGGAACGCGGTCCGGTCGGCGGCGTCCGTGCCGTGGCGCAGGTCGGTGCCGACCGGCTCGTAGTAGCGCTCGGTGCCGCCGCGCACCCGGCGGGTTCCGGCCAGGCGCACCAGCCCGGCGTCGATCATGAGCTGCACGTGGTAGCCGACCGTGCCCTTGGTTGATCCCAGCGCCGACGCGAGCTGGGCCAGCGTGGCCGGGCGCTGCCGCAGCAGGTTGAGCAGCCGGTGCCGCAGCGGGTGGGCGAGCGCCCGGAAGTGGGCGGGCGAGTTCAGCACCAGCCGGCCGTGCGGCGGCGTGCCGTCCCCGGCCGGGCCGGGACCCGCCGGGCCGCGCGGGTCGCCCGGGTCGCCCGGGTCGCTTCCGCGCGGGCCGCTCCCGCGGGTTGCCGACCCGGTGACGCTCTCTGCCGCCGCGCGCGGCGCGTCCCTCTCCGCCGCCGCGCGCGCCGCGTCCCTCTTCCCGGTCGCCCGCCGTGCGTTCATTACTCAAGCGTCTAGGAATCTAGTTGCTTTAGCAAGCCAGCTGCCGATAGTGTCGAGAACTGTCGACACTTAAACCTGTGGACGCTCAGCGCCAACTCTCTGGAGGGGACCGTGGACATCCTTGAACCGGCCGTCAGCGACTACCTGCTCGCGCACAGCACGCCCGCCGACGATCTGCTGCTCGAGCTGGCCGCCGAGACCCGTGAGGCGTACCCCGGTGCCTCGGGAATGCAGGTCTCGCCCGACGAGGGGCAGCTGCTCACCATGCTCACCCGGCTGACCGGGGCGCGCCGCGCGGTGGAGGTGGGCGTGTTCACCGGCTTCTCGTCGATCTGCATCGCCCGCGGCCTGGCCCCCGGCGGGCACCTGCTGGCCTGCGACGTCAGCGAGGAGTGGACTGCGATCGCCCGGCGCTACTGGCAGCGGGCCGGCCTCGCGGAGCAGATCGAGCTGCGGATCGCGCCGGCGCTGGACACCCTGCGCGAGCTGCTTGCCGAGCCGGTTATCGACATCGCGTTCATCGACGCCGACAAGGGTAACTACCCGCTCTACTACGAGGAACTGGTCACCCGGCTGCGCCCCGGCGGCCTGATCGTGATCGACAACGTGCTGATGGGCGGCGAGGTGGTGGACCCGGCGGTTCGGAGCAAGTCCGTCGAGGCCGTGCGCCGGATGAACGAGATCATCGTCGGCGACGACCGGGTGGACTCGGTGATGCTGCCGGTGCGCGACGGCGTGACGCTGGCCCGCAGGCGCTGAGGTTCCCCGGCCGCGCTCAGTCGTTCTCAGCTCGCCGGGTCGCCTAGGCCGCACCTGTCCTTCCTTGCTCAGCCTGTCCTTCCTTGCTCAACCTGTCCGTCCTTGCTCAACCTGTCCGTTCTTGCTCAACCTGTCCGTTCTTGCTCAGCCCGCCCGTTCTTGCTCAGCCCGCGTTTCCGTCCGCGTTGGCCTTGGCCGCGAAGGGCCAGCGCAGCCCGATGCCGACA
>Ga0335073_10007405_pt1 | contig 15392 bp, 13 predicted proteins | sample Lox_Sample_22_FD_207093 | JGI IMG/M metagenome (GOLD analysis project Ga0335073, IMG submission 207093) | Soil microbial communities from Loxahatchee National Wildlife Refuge, Florida, United States - Lox_Sample_2.2 | ecosystem: Environmental > Terrestrial > Soil > Wetlands | place: USA... | reverse complement strand
GAGCACGCCGGTAAGGCGCAGCGTGGAGCCGGCCTGCATGAGCTTCGGCGGCAGATCGCCGGCAGCGCTGTCGCCGGCGAGAATCGCGGAGAAGTTCTGGTGACCTCCGCTGAGGTTGAGGCGAACGCCGGTGAGGCCGGCAGGCTGCGCGTTGAGCAGCCTGCCTTCGGTCTGAACCAGGAACAATTCGTTCTCCCCCTCGGCAGCCTCGTCGGGGGTGATGGCCAGGGGCAGAGGCATGGAGCCATTCCACAGGCGGCGAAGCTCGCCGTGCAGGATACGGGGACGCTGCGCGAGCACCATATCGCCGGTCACTTCCACCTCGTCGCCGAGAGCTGTGGGACGAGCAGATGAGAGCTGAACCTCGGTGGCGCCGGTGCGATCTTCGATGACAAGGCCGTCGTGATTGAGAATGACGATGCCGCGCACGACAGCGGGAACCGGCTGCTTGGTGGAGCGAGTCTTTTGAATTGCAGCTTCGATCGATTGCAGGTTCGGGGCCTGCGGGTCGCGCGCGCCACCGGCTTGCGCGACAGCCACAAGCGTGCAGGCGAAGAGTACCCACACGCCGATGAGACCGCTGCGCGGGAAGGTGCAGCACGCGAGAGAAATCGTCCATCGGAGCGGATGCATCGTGGAATAGCAAGCCCAGTCGAAAACCACTATACTTGCCGGGCAGAACATGGGAAATGCGGGCAGGTACAGGCTGATCGCGGGGGCAGCGCTGGGATTGGCGGCGCTTCTGACTGCGGGCATGTGGCACCGGCATACGGGCGGAGCGGGTGAGCGCCGCAGCGGTTGGCGGCCGATCAGCGGCAACTGGACGATCCACTCGAATGTCGTTTCGAACGCGCATTACGGCCGCGGCGACATGATGATTGTGGATCGGCCGGGCGGCAGCGATTACAGAATTTCCGCGGACGTGCGCTTCGACCTGCTGTTTGAAGATACGCACTATGGGGATGCCGGATTGATCATCCGCGCGACTGATCCCGAGCCCGGAGTGGATTCGTATAAGGGCTATTACGCGGGGCTGCGCCCGGACAGCCAGACGGTGGTATTGGGGCGAGCGTCGTACGACTGGCGGCAGCTGGCAGAAGCCAAGCTGGCAACGCCGCTGACCTCGGGACAGTGGTACCACCTGGAGATCGCCGCGCGCGGCTGCGAACTGGAGGTGATGGCGCGGCCGGTGGGCGACGGAGCGGATACGCAACTGCACTATCACGATCCGGACTGCCTGACCTCCGGAGTGGGGGGATTGCGTTCGTTCTATGCCGACGCATCGTGGCGCAATGTGAAGATCGGCGCGTGGTGAACTGTCAGTGAGTCAGGAGACTGACAATGGGATTCTTGTCCATCGACGCGCGGTCGATGATCTGCACGGGCAACTGGGTGGAACCGGACCCGCTGGAGGCGCCGGCGAGGGCCGCGCGCATGGCCTGCATGGCGCGGCGGCCAAGTTCCTGAGGATCGCTGACGACAAGGGCGTCGATTTCTCCATCGTGCAGAGCGCGCAGCTCATCGACTTCTTCCGAGACACCGATCAAAGCGGGACGGCGGCCGCTTGAGGATTCAAACGCGACGGCTGCGGCATGCGTGGAGAACTCCGCGGTGGTGAAGATGCCGCCGATCCTGGGATGCTCGGCGAGCAGATCAAGGGTGGCCTGACGCGCGCGAGCCCAGTCAGAGAGGCCGTACTTGACGCCGACCAGCTTGAGCTGCGGGGTGCGGGCAATCTCGTCGGCAAAACCTTCCTCGATGCGCGAGCTGCCTTCGACCGTGGGGCTCACACCGACGACTCCGACTTCGCCGCGACCGCCCAGCAGCGTAACAAAGCGACGCGCCGCAAGCCGCCCGGCCTCTTCCTCGTCCCATCCGATAAAGGCAGCGTAGTCTTTCGGAGGCAGAGCGATGGGCGTGCCGACCACAACAACCGGAATGTGGGAGAGCTCGGCTTTGCGCAGGACGGAAGCGAGAACCATCTGGTGCGAGGGGGAAACGATGATGCCAGTCACATGCGCGGAGATGGCGTTCTCCACCAGTTGCGCCTGCTGGGTGTAGTCGGTGACCGACTGCGGCGCGGCCGTCTGCACGCGGATTCCGGCGGCACTGGCATCAGATTCGACTTCGCGGGAAAAAACCTCCCAGTAGTGAAGGCCTCCGGTGGGCATAATGACGGCGATGACTGGCGGCTGGCGATGGCAGCCCACAGCGGTTCCGCTGAGCGTGAGCGCACAGGAGCAGAACACTGCGCGGAGCAGGTGGATGGGGGAGCGCATCAGCAGAGACTATATACCGTTTGAGCCGCCCATCCGTCTAGTGCGCGGGCTTGGCGCCTGGCGTGGCCGCGGCCGGTTCTTCAACGCGCAGGTATCGATCGCCGGTGACGTTGGCGAGCGTCTGCACGATTCCGCTGGGCCAGCGGATCTCCACGGTCTTCGCATGGGTGTCGGCGCCGAGGCCGAAGTGCGCGCGCACATCGCTCGAAGACAAGTAGCTGGAGGAGGTAGTGACGGTGACCCACTGCGATCCCTTTGAAGTTTCGACGCGAATGACGGCGCCGATGCCGTCGCGATTGCTCTTGTGCCCGACGAGTTTAAAGCCCAGCCAGTGATTCGCGGTCGGGGTGCGGTTCATGAGGATGTGGGCGGGACCTCCGTTTTCGGTGATCACAGCGTCGACGCGGCCGTCGTTGTCGATATCGCCGATGGCGAGGCCGCGGCCGACCCACCTTTGCGTGAAGACGTCGCCCGAGATGGGTCCGATGTTAACGAATTTTTTGCCGCCGAGGTTGCGCATGAGCAGAGGAGGCTCGCGGTAGTGGAGGTCGGGATAGGTCTTCTCGATGGTGTCGAGATCGTGGCCCTGGGCGATGAGCAAATCCTTCCAGCCGTCGTTGTCATAGTCGAAGAAGCGCATGCCCCAGCCGGAGTGGAGCAGGGTCATTCCTCCGACGCCCGTGACATAGCTGTCGTAATTGAAGGTGCCATCGCCGCTGTTGCGATAGAGGGCGTATTTCTGGTTGGCGAGATCGTCGATGATCAGATCGGGCCAGCCGTCATTGTCGTAGTCGGCAAAATCGACGCCCATTCCGGCGAAAGTGCGCCCATCGCCATCGACGGCGACCCCCGACTCAAGACCTTCCTCTTCAAAGGTGCCATTGCCCTTGTTGTGAAAGAGGAACTCGACCATGGAATCGTTGGCGACGAAGATGTCGGGATGGCCGTCGCGGTCGTAGTCCGCGATGGCAATGCCGAGCGCTTTGCCGGGCTTGTCGAGCCCCAGCTGATGCGCTTCCTCAGTAAAGGTGCCATCGCCGTTGTTGTGATAGACGAGCATGGAAATGGGAGGAAAGACATCGGGGTGGCAGTAGCCGCGATTGTCTTTTGCGCCGCACCACACATCGTCCCAGTCCCATGTGACGTAGCGGAGAACGACGAGATCGAGAAATCCGTCGTTGTCGAGATCGACCCACGCGGCGGAGGTGGACCATCCGCTGCCGCCGACACCCGCTTTGGCGGTGACATCAGTGAAGGTACCGTTGCCGTTGTTGTGATAAAGGTGATTGCCGCCGAGGCTGGTTACATAAAGGTCCTCGTAGCCATCGTTATCGTAGTCACCCGCCGCAACGCCCATGCCGTAGCCGGCCCCTTGCAGTCCGGCCTTCTCCGTCACGTCTTCGAACGTTCCATCGGGCTTCTGATGGTAGAGACGGTTCCAGAACCGCGGGCCGGTTTTCTGCGGAATGGTTCCTTTGGGCACGAAATCGGGAAACGGTGCGCCGTTGACGAGGAAGAGATCGAGGCGGCCATCGTTGTCGTAATCGAAGAGCGCGACGCCGGAGCCCATGGTTTCCAGCAGGTATTTGCGCGAGCTGTGGGGCGCCTGATGGACGAAATCAACGCCCAGGCGCGCCGTATCGTCGACGAATTTAGCCGGCACCAGATCGTCTGGAGGCGCCGGCGCGGATTGCGCGAAGCCCGCGAACAGAGCGGCGGACAGCGCACACGCCGCAGCGACAACGGACACGCGCAGAGCGGCGCTCATTTCCCTCCCTTTGCGCAGGCGACGCAGAGGGCCCCGGTGATGCCTTTGCCTTCCTCGATGGTGAAGATGCGATCGACGGAGGTAAGAGTGAGCTTTTCCACTTTGCCGCTGGGCCAGTGAATCTCAACGCCATCAACTTTGGCGGAGTCGCCGAGGCCGAAGTGCACGCGCAGATCGCTGGAGGACAGATAGCTGCCGCCCGAGAGGACGTCGCCGCGCTGGCGCAGGCTCCCGGCGGTGAGCCAGACGGTGGCGCCGATGGCATCGCGGGGACTCTTCGGGCCACCGATGAGGCTGAACTCAACCCAGTGGTGACGATCGTCGCTGACGTTGCGCAGAAGCGTGGGGACGCCGTCGAGATTGTTGATGACCACATCGATCCTGCCGTCGTTGAACAGATCGCCGAAGGCCGCGCCGCGGCCCACGCCAACCGTTGCCAGTCCGGTACCCTCGACGGCGGGAACGAGCGAGAACGTGCCATCGTGCTGGTTGTGAAAGAGCAGAGGGCGCTGGGCGAAGCTCATGCCCCATTCGGGATGCTCATCGGCCTGCGGGTAGACGTTGCCGTTGACGATGAGCAGATCTTTCCAGCCATCGTTGTCGTAGTCGAGAAAGCCGTCGCCGAATCCCACAAAGGGAATGGTGGGTGCAGCCACACCAGACTTGTAACTTAGGTCGGCGAAATTTCCGGTGCCATCGTTGTGAAAGACGATGTCGTAGTCGTCGGAGAAGTCTGTGCTGACCAGGTCGAGATGACCGTTGTTTTCGTAGTCGCCGGCGGCGAGGCCCATATTCGCGACCTCGCGCCCGTCCTGATTGAAGGCGAAGCCGCTGAGATAACTTTGATCGTCGAAGGTGCCGTCGCCCTTGTTGATGTAGAGATAGTTGGGCGTGGAGTCGTTGGCGACGATGAGGTCGGGCTTGCCGTCGTTGTTCACGTCGGCGAAGAGCGCGCCCAGGCCGTAATAGCCGTTGGGATCGCTCACGCCGGCCTTGACGCTGACATCGGTGAAGGTTCCATCGCCGTTGTTGTGCAGGAGGTGGTCGCCCGCGCCCTGCAGTCCACGCGGTCCGCACATGACGCTGACGCCGCGGTACTGGCACAGCGAAGCGCCCGCTCCGGTTGAGCCTGCGACAGGAGGGTGCTGATAGTCGTAACGGATGTAGCCGGCAACGAAGATGTCGAGGCGGCCATCGCCGTCGTAGTCGCCGAAGGTGACGCCGGTGTGGTCGACGGCGATATCGGGCGAACCGCTGTCGAGGGTGACACCGGCTTTGGGCGCAACGTCGGTGAAGGTGCCGTCGTGATTGTTGTGATAAAGCCGGTTGGCGCCGACATTTGTGACGTAAAGGTCGGGCCAGCCGTCGTTGTCGTAGTCGCCGACGGCGCAGCCCAGTCCCCAGCGATCGTTGGCGACGCCGGCTTTCGCCGTAACGTCGGTAAAGGTGCCGTCGTGATTGTTGTGGAAGAGCGCGGCGTGGGGCGATTCCTCTTTGCCGTCGTGAGCAGCGAAAGTGGAACCGTTGACGAGGTAGATGTCGAGCCAGCCGTCGCGATCGTAGTCGATGAGGCAAACTCCGGAGCCTTTGGCTTCGATGATGATGCGCTTTTGAGGACTGCCGGTGTGATTGCGCCAGCGCGTCAGGCCGGCCTGGGCGGCTACATCCTGAAAGACGATGGGACCCGCCTTGACGAAGCCGCCGGCGGTGATGGGGCGGTGTTGCTCGTCGAACTGCGCCTTCTGCGCGGCTCCCGTGGCGGAGCCCATTTGTTGAGCGGCGAGCGGGAAGGATATGGCCAGAAATAAGGCGAGCGCGAGCGTCTGCACGCGTGGAGAGGGGGACGAGCGATGCGCGGGTATTCCGAGCGCCGGCGATCGATCGCTGCCTTCACCTCTACTTTTCGTCGCGGATCCCGGAGTCATTGCGAAATTGCATTCTACGTCGCGGACGCAAGCACGTGGGCGCCCCTTTCGCTTCCCCGAATAATTCGCGCAGAGGCAGCTCCGCACCCGATCATTGCGGCGGCGCCGTGTCTTTCGACCCGTAGAGCTTCGCGCTCAGGTCCATTTCCGCTTTGGCCTGATCCATCTGGCCGGCTGCGCGATAGGCCCTTCCCAGATCGTAATGCAGCTTTGGATCCCTGGGCGCGAGGTTGACGGCCTTGCGCAGTTCCGCGATGCCCGCGTTCGCTTTGCCGGTGAGCGTGAGGGCGCGTCCAAGTTTGCCATGGCACTCGGCGCAACCGGGGGCGACAGCGACGGCGCGACCGAGCGGCGGCAGAGCATCGGCGGGGCGATTGTGCTCGAGCAGGAAGGAGCCGTAATCGAGATACGGCCACTGGTCGGTGTGCGGGTCATTGTTGGCCAGCGTCACCGCAGCCTTGTAGGCATGCTCGGCATCACCGGGGCGGTTATCCATCTCGTAGGCCAGGCCGAGATTGGCCTCAGCCTTCACGTCGAGCGCATTCAGCGCCAGGGCCTGGCGGAATGCCCTCTCGGCATCGGCAAATCGGCTTTGCGAGTAATAGCACCGGCCCAGGCCGTACCAGGCTTCCTCATTCTGCGGATCGAAGACAACCGCCTTTTCCATCCAGTGAATCGCGTCGGGATAGTCGTCGAGCAACACGTAGTCGAGCGCGACAACCTTCAGGTCATCGGATTTCGGCGTAGCGAGACGCGCGGCCTGGGTGTAGACCTTCAGCGAGTCAGCGGCCCTGTTTTCGCGATTCAGCACGAAGCCCAGCATGAAAAACGCGTCGGATGAGCCGGGGTGCCGGTCGAGGTATGCGCGGAGGGCCCGATCGCTCTCAGCGAAGCGATCCGCATTGGCGAGCGACTTGGCTTCCATCAGCAGCGCGTCCGACTGGCCGGGGTTGCGGGAATCCGCCCGAGCGAAAAACGCAGCGGCCTCGGGAAAGCGATGAGCGGCAAAGGCTGCCTGGCCCTGCTGGTAAGGATCCGCAGGCGAGGCCTGACCTGCCGCAGACTGCTTTCCCAACATCAGTGCGAACGCGAGTCCCGCGACCGGAAGAATAACCGCCATACGAGGGCCGATTATACGAGAGCGCGCATTGCCACCAGGCCTTTGGATTGCGGATACTGCTTCTCGATGGGCCAACGTGGATGGACGCTTGCGTGGATTCTGGCAGCTGCCGGGGCCGCGGCACAAAACGCGGCTCCGGATGGAAACGCGCTGCTCGCGGCTGGCCAGTTTGCGCAGGCCCGCGATGCGTTTGAGGGGACGCTGGCGGCGGATTCGAGCAACGCGCAGGCGCAAATCGGAGAGGTCAGCGCGAGCGAGCATATCGCGCTCGACCAGCGCGCCTCCGGTCATCTGCCTGATGCGCTCGCGACACTGCTGCGCGCGCAGAAATTTGCGCCGCAGGCGGCGCGTCTCGACTACGACATCGGCATTCTGGAAGACGAGATGCAGTTGTACCCGGATGCGCAGAAGTCCCTGGCTGCCGCGGAGCAGCTGCACTACGAGGATCCCGCGCTGCTGTACGCCGAGGCGAGGGTGCTCCTCGACGAGCAGCAACTGGAACCTGCAAAGGAGAAGATGACCGAGTATCTGAAGCTGCGGCCGAACGATGCCACCGCGCACTACGGGCTGGGCCGCATCGAGCAGATGGGGCTGCACTTCGACGAGGCGCGCGCGGAGTTCGAGGAGTCGATCCGCCTGCAGCCGCAACAGACAGAGGGTTGGTATCAGCTGGGGGCGATTGCGCTCGAACAGAACCAGTTCGATGAGGCGCTGGCGGATTTCGGCAAGGCGCTCGGGCGCGATTCCAAACACGGCGGCGCGCTGGCGGGATCAGGCCAGGCCTGCTATCGGCTGAAGCGCTATGCCGAGGCTCTCCAGTGGCTGGACCGGGCAGTCGCGGCCGCGCCGGACTACCAGCCGGCGCACTACTACCGCGGGCTGACGCTGGCCCGGCTGGGCCGCAAGGAGGAATCCGAGCAGGAATTGGCGGAGGCCGCAAAGCTGGCGGATGCACAGAACAAGAAGGATCGCACGCGCTATCAGCTCAGTGTTCCGCCGGGCGGGTGAGATTGCCCCGCTCCCTCGGAAAGAGCCACCTTACGCAGAACTGCCGACCTTCTCGATGAGCCATCCTTCACCGCACGGTTTATTTGGAGCCGCTATGCATCACATGCCGGGCGGGGAGCGAAATCAACTCGGGGATGTGGTACCCCGGAGCTGGAGACTGGCGCCTTTGACAACACCTATCCGCCACGCTTCACCGAAGGCAGGACGACCGTGGGCAGTGGCGCTGAGTTTCTTTTTCTGCCGGATGGGCGGGCTGTTATCCGAAACCTGCAGAGACCGGTCGTAATCCACTGACAGGGAGGAGCTATCAGATGGAGTTACGCCATCTTCGCTATTTCACGGCGGTGGTGCAGTGGAAGGGGTACCGCGAGGCATCGCGACGGCTCTACGTCGCGCAACCCTCGATCAGCCAGGCGGTGGCAGATCTCGAAGAAGAACTGGGCATCAAGCTGTTCGTGCGCGACGGCCGCATCGCGAAACTTACACCGGAGGGGCAGATATTCTACGAGGAGGCGCTGAAAACGCTGACACAGGCCGAGCGCTCGGTGGCCGCGGCGCAACGGGCTGCGAGCGGCGAAATCGGCAGGCTAGGAATCGGTTTCATGGGTTTCATCGCCTGCCCGTTTCTCCCCGACCTCATTCGCAAGTACAAGGAGCGCCACCCGGGCGTAGGACTGCGCCTCGTGGAGGATGTGCCTCGGGGACTGGACCTCGCGTTCGATCGCGGGGAGATCGACATCGCATTGACGCGTCCGCCCTCCGCCGAACGCCGGGCCAGCTATGAAACACGGCTGCTGTTCGGCGAGCCACTGGTTGCAGCTCTGCCGAAATCTCGCAAGATACGGTCGAAACAGATCAGGATCGCCGACCTGGCCGGAGAACGCTTCATCGTTTTTCAGCGGGCCAGCTCTCCCGAGGTTTTCGACACCATCGTTCGCGCCTGCAACGAGAATGGATTCTCGCCTCGCCTGTACCACGAGCTCAATAACATGAACTCGGTCCTGGCCACCGTGGAAGCCGGAGAGGGAGTCGCCATCATTACAGCCTCAGCCCGCAATTTGCGCGCGGACCATGTTTCCTTCTTCCGGTTGCAGCCGGACGAGGTGCGGATCGACTTTGTGGCGGCATGGCAAAAGAGGCAGCTGCCGGTCGCACTTAAACTCTTCCTCGACCTGCTGGATGAGGAGATTCCCTCTATCCGCGAGAAGTCCGGGTTTCACTGATTTGCGCGGGGATCGTCCCTGCCTATCAGTTGATCGGAATTTGCGATAATCCCGGACGAGGGCCAACGAATCTCTTGTTGTGTTTGGCGGCCAAGGCCGTCAGAAGACAGGAGAAACAAGATGGCAAGCAGCAAAACAGTGATCGTAACCGGAGCATCGCAGGGCATCGGCGCCGGCGTGGTGCAGGCATTTCTCGAGCGCGGCTATAACGTGGTCGCCAACTCGCGCAACATCACCAACTCGGGAGCATTCCGCTCATCGGCAAAGCTCGTGCTGGTGGATGGCAACATCGGCGATGCTGCGGTGGCCGCGAGGGTCGTCGCGACGGCGATTGAGAAGTTTGGATCGATCGACGCGGTGGTGAATAACGCCGGCATCTTCTTTACCAAGCCCTTCACGGAGTACACGGCGGAAGATTTCAAAGCTCTGTCGTCAGTAAATCTCGAGGGGTTCCTCTACGTCACGCAAGGATCGGTCAGGCAAATGCTGGCGCAAAAGAGCGGCGGCAGCGTCGTGAGCATCACGACTTCGCTGGTCGCCAACCCTATTGCCGGCGTAACGGCGTCCGTGCCGATGATTACCAAAGGCGGCCTGGATGCGGTGACCCGCAGTCTGGCGAGCGAGTATGCGAAGGAGCATATCCGCTTCAATGTTGTCGCCCCGGGAATCGTGGATACGCCGATGCACGCGAAGAATCCGAAAGACTTTCTCAGGACGCTCTCGCCCATGGGCACCATCTCCAGCGTGAGCGATATCGCGAACGCGGTTGTCTATCTGACCGAGGCCGGCAATGTGACCGGTGAGGTCGTGCACGTGGATGGAGGTTCGCACCAGGGACGGTGGTGAACCGCACGGGTCCGCAGCCAGCGATTCCACAAAGCCGGCTGCGGCGCTCGCTCGACGCAGAAGTTACGGCGGCGGGCTCTTCGCGTGGCCAGAGGGTGCCGGACCAGACTTGTCAGGCAACGTTGGGCTGGTGCGGTCCGGTAACGTGGGCGGGGTAAGTTCTTGCGGCGCGAACAGCCGTGGTCGGGTGTAACTTACCGGCCATCCTGACCAGGTCTGCGAGCGATTCCGCCCCCATTTTCTGCATCACGCGCCCGCGATGGGCCTTGACGGTGATCTCGCTGATGCTGAGGGCGCCGGCAATGAGCTTATTCGGCTGCCCCAACACGACCAATTGCATCACCTGCTGCTCGCGGTGAGTGAGGGTCGCATAACGGCGCCGCAACTTTTCAAACTCAGTCTTGTGGCTGAGGGCGTTTTGACTTCGCGCGAGGGCGTTGCGGACGGCCGGCAGCAGCAACTCTCCATTGAGCGGCTTGGTCAGGAATTCGATGGCCCCGGCCTTCATGGCCTGGACCGTTTTGGGGACGTCGCCGTGGCCGGTGATGAAGATGATCGGCGTGACCTTCCATTCGTCGGTAATCAGGCGCTGTAGCTCGAGCCCGCTGATTCCAGGGAGCATGATGTCGAGGACCAGGCAGTTCGGAACGGTTGCCGGCGGCCGAGCCAGATATTCCTGAGCGGTCGCAAAGACTTCGGGCTGCCATCCTTCGCTCAGCATCTGCAGGCTGAGCGATTCGCGTACAGAGATGTCGTCGTCCACGATGAAAACGATGGGCCTTGCGGGCGGCAGCGGTGAACCAAAGGGGGAGCTAAATGTGAACGTGAGGCTCATGGCTTTCTCCACAACCGGAATGTTTAATTCGCGTGAAAGACCGAGTTGAGTGCATCCAGCAGATCCGTGTCGCTGAATGGCTTGATCAGGCACCCCACCGCGCCCTTGGCTAACATCTGGGCGCGAAGAGTTTCGCTCATCTGAGCGGTGATAAACACGATCGGGATATGCCTGCTGCGGCGGCCTAGCTCATCCTGAAGCTCGGGTCCGCTCATGCCGGGCATCATGATATCCAGAATCAGACATTCGGTGTCTGATACAGATTCGGAGTCAAGAAACTCTCGCGCCGACGCAAAGGCCTGGGCCGTAAAGCCCAGCTCCCTTACGAGATCAGGAAGCGACTCACGGACAGACTCGTCGTCGTCGACGATGGACACCAGAGGACGTGGGATTGCCTTCAAATGAGGCTGCGCTGCGATGAGCGGAGCGGGCGCCTGGGCTCCAGGTCCCGGATAACGATTTTCCACTCGAATCATGTCTGTTCCTTTGAACAAGATTCGCGAAATCCAGAGGAGCTTCTCATACCCGCCTGCGTTCGGAGGGAATTGAGAAGGAAAAGGTCGCTCCCGAGCCGTCGTTCAGATCAGCCCACAAGCGGCCGTGATGACTGTCAATGATAGACCTGCTGACCGACAATCCAAGGCCCATGCCGTCGGCTTTCGTTGTGTAAAAGCTCTCAAAAAGCGTTGCGGCGGCGTTCGGTGCGAATCCAACGCCGGTATCGCTTACGCTCAGGCGCCTGGCGATCTTCATCTCGTTCCGTCCTGATGAGCGGTTGTCTCGAACGATGCCCTGTTCTCTTTCTCAAAGTCGGGAGAACGCGACGGACGGTGCTGCAATCTCTCCGTGCGCAGAATTGTTTCCAGTGACACCGAGGCACCGGAACCAGACGCTCTCACGGGCGGGACCATGACTAAAGCACCGCGATCACTCAATTTCGCACCTCCGCGCAGACGGAATTCAGGTGGCTCATTAACCCGGCGGAGTCAGCGCGGCTACTGAATTCGCTCGCAAGATGACAAAATCTGCGTGCAATAGCCCGGGGAGAGCCAAGAGTACCCCGCGACTCGAGGGGTGCCAATTGTACTTTGGTATCGGCTTTTTCCAGTGCAGCATGACACAGTTCCCGGCATTTGAAGGCGGGGAGATGATGCGGTGGAGGCAGCACCTTCCCGGCGACCTGGCGCCATGCTGCGTCGACTTCACCGAGCGGGACAGAAAAGATCAACCGATGGAGCAATGCTGGTGGATGAGGGCGGTGGTTGCCGGCAGAGAGTCGCAATCCTGCCAGATTTCATCCCCGGATTCCCAATCGGATGTCAGGGTGTTGGCGAGGTCCCGGCTGGATACGACGGCGGCGACACTGCAATCAAGCATGGTGGCGCACTCCTCCACGGAGTAGCCTTCGAGAACGGAGAGAACGAACACGAACCGCTCGAAAGCGCCGAGCAACGTGATGGCAGAAAACGGCTGATGCGCAGCGGAAAGCAGGGGCCGTCGGCCATCCGCGAATGACCAGCAATGCACGGATTTCGGCACTGGGCGTATCAGCTGGACCGCACGCCGGACGACCGCCGCCTTTCCGTGACCCCACACCCAGTCAGACGCGACGAGGGCGGAGCTGCCGACGTACTCGTCCATCGCACCGGAAAAGCACTGCTCGGCGAGCGCCTTGTCGGCGGTGAGCAGAAACGAGAGCAGGTAGAGCTTGCTGACCTCATCGATCCAGGAATCAGCGAATTCCGCCGCAATCGTGACGACAGGGCGTGAGCAATCGATTTCACAGGTAGTTTGAGCGATGCTGGACATAGCGCCTCCTTGTTGTTGCGCCGGTCCGGGACGGGCGCAAACAGGACCACAGCGGCCGCTGCATTCGCAAAGGATGCAATTCGCCTGCCAGTTGCAAAACACCTGGTCACGGCAAAGGGACGCATCGGGTGGGCGCCAGCAAACCGCAGATATCAAGGGGTTCCTGCAGCCGTGGCGCGGTCTTGGCGCGGCGTTGCGGCAAAGATGTCAAACCTGACGCCACCAGCTGTCGTCGTCATTGACACAATTGACGACGCCGGAGCCGAGCTTCATTCTCAGATGAAGCCCGCCAATTACCTGAGAGCCTGAGTTTGGACGCTCGATGGCGCAGGAGTGGCTGCGGTGGCAAATCGATAGTCGCGGTATTCAATGGTAAGAACCGCTGTGCCGCCGAGGCGGACCTTTGTTTCGCTCCAGTCATTGCCGGGGAGCCAGAAGTCGCCGGCCTTCGCGTATGCGCGATTGATCTCGGTGTCGCGGATCCAGAAGGACGGGCTTTTCGCGGGGTGAGCTTCGACTTTAACGACGGCATAGTCAGCCGCGTCCACCCAGATCTTTCCCCGATAGAGCAGAGCGCGCGGAATTTTCGGCTCAACTGACAAGATGTACAGGAGGCGTCCTTCCGCCTGCTCGGTTCCCACCAGGCTGAAGGTGTAGTTAGCGGGCGTCAAAGCGCTGTCCGCGCGATGCTGCGCGTCGTCCTGCTCGGTCTTCAGAAGCTTCTTCAACACATGGTCGCGCAGAAGACGCGAACCCGATTCGGAAACGATGTCGAAGTGTTTCGAATTGGGCCCGTTGCAAACTGCATCGACTACCATGTCTGCCTCCGCGGCATGCGGAAAACCCACATAGGCAACGTGATAATGACGGCGGGCTGTGTAAGACCCCAGGTTTTGGGCGCGCTGCTCATTTTCGGCTACAAGACGCTGAACAATTTCGGAGGTTACAGGCTGCGCGGCCGCCGATTCATCCTGAGGCAATGCCGCGGAAGCGCGGAAAGCAACAAGAGAGAGGCCAAGGCAGAGGCGAAGAAGTTTAGTCACCAGCGGCAGCGAGCTCATATTCTTCCTCTCTCCGGCTCTCCTTGCGCAGCGACCGTTCGAAGGCAGCCAGTTGTTCTCCGATGAGACGCTCTTTGTTGTGCCGTGCGACGATGTCTTCGCGATAGCGGCGCAGGAAATAGTCAATGGTCTCGACGCGGATGCGAATCGATCCCGACGGCTTGTTCTCGTCGAGATCCTTGAAGGAGAAATAGGGCGTTCCGGACCGCTCGATGATCCCTTCGATCACGCCGTAGATCGGCGCGTCGTGGCCGCACTTGAAGCTGGAAACCTCCAGCGCCACCAGATTCGGATGGCGCGCGGTGAATTTGGCGGCCCAGACCTTGTGGTTCGTGCTGGTCGAGTAGCGGTTCTTCCAGACATCGCTGATGTCGAGCGGGTGCGTGATGATGCCGGCGCGGACTTCGTCGCCGAAGAGGCGCTCAAGCAGATCCTCGTCCAGAGGCAACGTGCTCTGGGAAAAGACGGGATAGCCGAGCTTCTGAAACTCCTCCATGATCTCGTGATTGAGGCCGGGGTCGTGGTGGTAGACGCGGCCGAGCATCACGATACCGATGCGGTTTTCGCGCTCCAGCTGATCGAGTGTCTGGCGCGCCTGGCGACGAATATCGTTCTCGCAGTCAGCCAGAGCGTCGAATCCGGCGGCGATGGCGCGATCGTTCTCTTCACGTGACAGCCCAAGAATCGGCAACCACGCCTTGTACATCTGGTCCGCGCAGATCTTCTTATCCTGCAGGTTCAGAATCGGATCAAGGTAGACAATCCCGTTCTCACGGAAGAGATCGCTTTCCTTCGTGAATGCGGCCTTCACTGCATTGGGCGTGGCGGTTACGGTGGGGCAGGCATTGGAGCCGGTGAGATTCACCAGCGGCGTATGCAGCACGTCGTACATGGGGAACCAGATGGCGTGCAGCGGCGCTTTGCTGTGCTTCACGGCCAGCAGGTTGTAGACATGAGCGATGCCGATCTTCGAGGGGTAGCAGGGATCGACAGCGCCCCGGCTGGCGCCGGCTCGATAGAGTTCCGGCGTGGTGTAGTCGGAGTAGACGATGTTTTCGGATTTGATCCCGAGGCTGGCGAAATAGGCATTGAACAGGGGCGCGTAGGTGTAGGTGTTCAGCAGGCGCGGAATACCGATGCGGAATTCCCCGCGGCGCTCCATAAGCGCGGCACGCTGTTTCGCCTGCTTCGAAGCGAAGAAGCCTTTGGCGCTCGGGATCGGATCGGCGACATTCGGAACCTCGCGATGCCGGAAGACGTCGCGAGCCGCGACATCGACAAAGTTGGGATTCGCCGCCTTGATCCTGTCGATGTCGGCTTTGATCCCCTTCATGTCGTTAAGGTCCTCGACCGTGCCCTTCTCGCAGGTGGCGATGATGAGCCGCTGCTCGCCAATGCGGAGCGGGACTTTTGTTTTTCGCGGCTGGAATTCGCCGGTGGGCTTCGGCGGCTCGACCGGCTTCTTTGCACCAGGCGCGGCCTGGATCTGGATCAGCGGGTCGATTTTGGCGCGCAGTG
>Ga0335073_10007404_pt1 | contig 15392 bp, 11 predicted proteins | sample Lox_Sample_22_FD_207093 | JGI IMG/M metagenome (GOLD analysis project Ga0335073, IMG submission 207093) | Soil microbial communities from Loxahatchee National Wildlife Refuge, Florida, United States - Lox_Sample_2.2 | ecosystem: Environmental > Terrestrial > Soil > Wetlands | place: USA... | reverse complement strand
TCTTGTCGCCGTTTTCGCGGAGCATCTTCTCCACGCTGTAGACCATGCTGTCGAGCTGGTTTTTCGCCTCAATCGACTCGCGCTGCGCCTTGTCCTCGGCGGAATGCGATTCGGCCTCCTTCGCCATGCGCTCGACTTCTTCCTTCGACAGGCCGGAAGACGAGGTAATCGTGATCTTCTGGTCTTTCTGCGTGGCCGTATCCTTCGCGGTCACGTTCAGGATGCCGTTGGCGTCGATGTCGAACGTCACCTCGATCTGCGGCACGCCCCGCGGAGCCGGCGGAATCCCGGTCAAATGGAACTTGCCCAGCGTGCGGTTCTGCGCCGCCATCGGACGCTCGCCCTGCAGCACATGCACCTCAACCGACGTCTGGCTGTCGGCCGCGGTCGAGAACGTCTCCGTCTTCTTGGTCGGAATCGTCGTGTTGCGCGGAATCATCGGCGTCGAAACTCCGCCGAGAGTTTCAATAGACAGCGTCAGCGGAGTTACGTCGAGCAGCAGCAGGTCTTTCACCTCGCCCGCCAGCACGCCACCCTGAATCGCCGCGCCGACTGCCACAACTTCATCCGGGTTCACGCCCTTGTGGCCTTCCTTGCCAAACAGCTCTTTCACCAGCTGCTGGATGCGCGGCATGCGCGTCTGCCCGCCAACCAGCACCACTTCATTGATCTTGCTGGCATCCACGCCTGCATCTTTCAGGCACTGCTTGCACGGTCCAACCGATCGCTGAATGATATCTTCCACCATCGACTCCAGCTTCGCCCGCGTCATCTTTTTGACCAGATGCTTCGGACCGCTGGCATCGGCGGTAATAAACGGCAGGTTGATCTCGGTTTCCATGGTCGTGGAAAGTTCGATCTTCGCCCGCTCCGCCGCATCGCGCAGCCTCTGCAGAGCCATCTCGTTGCCCTTGCCGCGCAGGTCGAGGCCTTCATCCTTCTTGAACTCGTCGATCAGCCAGTCGACGATGCGCTGGTCGATGTTGTCCCCGCCCAGGTGCGTATCGCCGTTGGTGGCCTTCACTTCGATCACGCCTTCGCCGACTTCCAGCACGGAAATATCAAAAGTTCCGCCGCCGAAGTCGTAAACCGCGATCGTCTCGTCTTTTCCTTTGTCGAGCCCGTAGGCCAGCGCGGCCGCCGTCGGCTCGTTAATGATTCGCTTTACTTCCAGCCCAGCAATCTGCCCGGCATCTTTCGTGGCCTGCCGCTGGGCGTCGTTAAAATATGCCGGGACGGTAATGACCGCCTCGGTGACTTTTTCGCCCAGATAATCTTCCGCCGCCTTCTTCAGCTTCTGCAGAATCAGTGCCGAAATCTGCGGAGGCGTGTACTCCTTGCCCTGCGCCAGCACGGCCACGTGATCTCCCTGACGCACCACCTTGTATGGCACCATCTTGATTTCTTCGGTAACTTCGTCGTAGCGGCGTCCCATGAACCGCTTGATCGAATAGACCGTGTTCTCGGGATTGGTGATGGCCTGCCGTTTCGCCACCTGACCCACGAGCCTTTCTCCGGTCTTGGTGAACCCCACTACGGAAGGCGTGGTCCGCCCTCCTTCCTCGTTCGAAATAACCTTGGGCTCGCCGCCCTCCATCACAGCTACACAGGAATTGGTGGTGCCCAAGTCGATTCCGATAATCTTACCCATAAAACGTCCCTCCTGATCCTCGTAAGTGCTTTGTAATCAGTGCATTTATGATTGCGCCCAGGTCTATGCTAGGACTTGAGTGGAATGCTGTCAAGGTTTGGATGCGGGAAAGAGGCCTCAGGATGCGACCAGAATGGGGCGAGTAAAGATACTTTATCTTTGGCTGGGAAAGAGAAAAGTGAGCCAGCCGTAAAGAAGAAAAGAAAATGCAAACCCACATGGACGCATCCCTGCTTAGGGAAAGAGGGGGGCTGGCCCACCCTTTCGCGACGAAATAAACACAATGGCTGCCCCATCCTTGTCGCGCTTTCGGCGGCAGGATGGGGAATTTGATTTCTTATAATTCAGCACGTACCCTTAACCCTATGAACATCGAAATCCGCGACGCTGCCCTCAAGGCCAGGATTCAAAAGCAACTCGAAGCTACCGGCTCGTCGAGCCTCGAAGAAGTCGTGGCGCGCCTGCTCGAAACCCAGGAAGAGCAAGACCGCTGGCTCATGGAAAACCGCGACGAAATCAACGCCAAGATTCGGCGCGGCATCGAGCAACTTGATCGCGGCGAAGGAATTCCTGAAGACCAACTCGACACGTACCTAGCGAACCTGAAGGCCCAGCCTGAATGAGGAGGCGGTACGTCCTGGCTCCCGAGGCTGCGCACGATCTGGCAGCAATCTGGCGCTACATCAGCGAGCAAAGCAGCACGGAAACCGCAGAGCGGGCCGAGTCGATCATTCGTGACAGGATCGTATTTCTGTCGAAAACCCCAGGCGCTGGTCACTCGCGCAAAGATCTCACCGACGAATCAGTAAAGTTCTTTCCGATATATTCGTACCTCATCGTGTACCGGCCCGACACAACACCCTTGCAGGTGGTTGCAATCCTGCACGGGCGGCGAAACGTCAAGAAAGTGCTGAAACGGCGGTTCTAGCACGAACTCCGCGTGAGTGGGGTCGCCGGCCCACCTCGGGTCTCGCCGGCATCACCACGAATGACGGTGCCCCATCCTTGCCGCCAATAAACCGCCCACACCAGCACACCCTTGAAGCAGCAAGGGTGGGATTCCACGAACCCCTGCTTCCACAGCCGATGTTACGCCGACGCTTCCAGTGCCCTGCCATCCCGAGCGAACGCGCTCGTTCACGTGAGTGAACGAGCGCCGGGCCGTCTCCCGATCAGTCCGTCAATCGCCAGCGGCCCCGAGCCCCCAAGGATCAGGGCTGCCAGGCAGGCAAGATAGAGCAGATCAACCTCGTAGCCCGGCGCGCCGAATTGCGCACCCGCAGCCGTGACTCCCAGCAGTTTGATGGCAAGAAGGCCGTTCGGCAACTGGGTTGTGAACATCGCGGTCAGTAGAACCGCCGCCATTAGGAATGCTGACCACGGGCACGAAAGCCCCCAGCAGCACTGCGGCTCCGCCCACGACCTCAGTGAGGATCGTGACCCAAGCCATCAATTCGGGCGCCGGAACACTGAGAGCGTGCAAAATCGCGCAAAGTGCGAAGGCCCATGGGCAAGTTTGGAGTATCCGTGCGCCATGAAACCATAGCCGACAATCAGACCTAAGGGGATCGCCGCCCAGGGCCGAAGTTTCGGCAAAATTTCCGCGTAACCACGCATATGACAGACCCATAATTGTGATGCCTGGTCAAAAGGAAAGTTACGCTCCGTACCCCGTCGGTCGCCCCCTGCGAAAGGCGGGAAATCTCAAAACGCGGCCCAGCAAAATGTTTCCCTTCTGTCAACGTCGAAAGGCACAAAAATTGCATCATTTGACCTTGTGAAAATCCCGGGGCGCGGCTTTCGCCGAGCGGCTGAAAATGTTACTCTGTTGCGTAGTCTCAGGGAATTTTTCCTCTCCCTTTTAGCGGTCCGCAAATCGTTCCACTCCAGTCCCCGTTAGGTTGTGAACGCAATCTAGCTCAACAGAATAGGATTAGTAGACAATATAAGATCTCAGGAGGCAAACGCACTTGACCGCTTCGACCAGCCATCTTGTCCCGCCCCACGGCGGCGAACTTGTGGAACTCATCGCCTCTCCCGAACGGCAACAGGAATTGAAGGCGCATTCCAAGGAGTGGCCCTCCTGGGACCTCACACCGCGCCAGCTTTGCGATCTGGAGTTGCTGCTGAGCGGGGGATTTTCGCCCTTGCCCGGCTTCATGACGCGCGCCGACTACGAAGGAGTCTGCCACAACATGCGCCTGGCCAGTGGAGTTCTCTGGCCTATGCCCATCACCCTCGATGTTACCGAGGAATTTGCGAAGAAGCTCACGGCAGGAACGAGCAAGGTTGCCTTGCGCGATCCTGAAGGAGTCATGCTCGCGGTATTGCACGTAGAGGACGTATGGCAGCCGGACCGCAAGGCGGAAGCTCAGGCGGTATTTGCCAGCACCAGTCCGGCGCATCCCGGCGCCGATTACGCAATCAACAGGGCGAACCCGTGGTACGCCGGCGGGCGACTGGAAGGAATTCAAGGGCCTTCGCACTACGATTTTCGCACCCTGCGCTTCACTCCTTCGGAATTGCGCAGCGAGTTCGTCCGCATGGGGTGGCGGCGGGTGGTCGCATTCCAGACGCGTAACCCTATGCACCGGGCACACGTCGAGCTGACTTTCCGGGCGGCCAAGCAGGTTGAGGCCAATTTGCTGATTCATCCCGTGGTGGGCATGACCAAGCCAGGTGACGTGGACTATTACACCCGCGTGCGTTGTTATCAGCTGCTTAGCTCAAAGTATCCGCAGGGAACGCAAAGGTTGTCGCTTCTGCCTCTGGCCATGCGCATGGGTGGGCCTCGTGAGGCCATCTGGCATGCCCTGATTCGCAAGAATCATGGCTGCACTCACCTGATCGTGGGACGCGATCACGCCGGCCCGGGCAAGGACACCAACGGCAAGCCTTTCTATGGCCCCTACGAAGCGCAAGAAGTATTCAAGAAGCACGAAGCGGAGATCGGCGTGACCATGGTTCCCTTCAGCATGATGGTTTACCTCGAGGGCCAGGACCGCTACGTGCCCGATGACGAAGTCAAGCCCGGGGACCGCGTTCTGAACATTTCGGGCACGGAACTGCGACAGCGCCTCAATGAAGGCCGGGAAATTCCCGGATGGTTTACCTACCCGGAGGTGGTGCACGAACTGCGGCGCAGCTTCCCGCCCCGCGGCCGGCAGGGAGTCACGATTTTCTTCACGGGACTTTCGGGTTCCGGAAAGTCGACCATCGCCAACGTGCTGCTGACGAAGTTCCTGGAGGTCGGCGGCCGTCCGGTCACCTTGCTCGATGGAGACCTCGTCCGCAAGCACCTTTCTTCGGAACTGGGCTTTTCCAAAGAGCACCGCGACATCAACATCAGGCGGATCGGCTATGTCGCCTCCGAAATCACGAAGAACGGCGGCATCGCTATCTGCGCGCCGATCGCCCCTTACGACGCAACCCGCAAACACGTCCGTCAAATGATCGAGCCTTACGGCGGATTCGTCCTGGTGCACGTGGCCACCCCGGTGGAAGTCTGCGAACAGCGCGACCGCAAGGGCCTTTACGCCAAGGCGCGCGCCGGCATCCTCAAGGAGTTCACGGGGATCTCCGATCCCTACGAGGCGCCAGCCGACGCTGAAGTCACCATCAACACCTCGGAATTGTCGCCCGAGGAGGCGGCACAAGAGATCATCCTTCACCTGGAACGCGAAGGATTTATTGGAGCCAACGGAGCGTCGGCGTGACCGGTAAGCTCTGCAAAGTAATGCGCGATCTCAGGCCCCTGCGGCGATGGATCAGCTACTGAAAATCCTGGTGGGCTTCGGAGTCGGCACGCTGATCGGCATGACCGGTCTGGGTGGGGGCGTGCTGCTGCTCCCCATCCTGATCTTCGGCCTGGGCATCCCGGCGATGCGGGCCGTGGGCACCGACGCGACCTTCAATTTCGTCACCAAGATCGGCGCCAGCGCCGTGCATCTTCGCAAGGGCACGGTGCGGCGCAAAGTAGTGCTGGCCCTGGCCGCGGGCAGCGCTCCGGGGTCCTACCTTGGAGTGAGCGTTTTGGCCCATTTGCGTCGTGTTCACGGCAACGGCGTAAACCATTTCATCACCGTGGCTGTCGGAATTCTGCTGATCTGCATCCCGATGTTTCTTTTTTTTCAGAAAAAGATCGAAGACAGCGTTACCAGCCGTCCGCCCACGGCCAGATCGTTTTTTGGCATGCTGGTGATCGGCCTGGTCGCCGGTTTTCTGGTAGGCATGACATCTGTGGGGTCAGGCAGCATCGTCATGATGCTCTTGTTGCTCTTTTACAGTTTTCATCCCAACGTAATGGTTGGTACCGACATCGTTCACGCACTGATTTTGACGGGGGTCACCAGCTTTCTGCATTTCCGCTTGCACAATGTAGACACGAGGTTGGTGGCGTCGCTCTTGATAGGATCGATCCCGGGTGGTTTGTTCGGGTCTTACCTGAGCACTCGCGTGCCTGTACCCTGGTTGCGCCGCATTCTATGCGCGGTTTTGCTGGCGACGGGCGCGCGCATGCTGCTTGCATGATCGGAGATTATGAGCAAATCGCAATCCTACGCAGGGATTCTCTCTCGTATTCAGGCGGCACTGGAGTCAGCACGCGCGGTTTTTTCGCGCTACACCCCCGGAGCGATTGAAGCGCAATATAAGGCCGGGCACGACCCTGTCACCGAAGCGGATCGCGCCCTCGACGCGGTGCTGCGCAAAGAATTGCTGCGCGCCGGAGAGGGGTGGCTTTCGGAGGAAAGTGTCGACGATCCCGTCCGACTCGAGTGTTCCCGGGTTTGGGTCGTCGATCCGTTGGACGGAACGCGGGAGTTTGTGCAGGGTATTCCCGAGTTCTGCGCGTCGGTGGGGTTCGTAGAGAACGGCCGGCCCGTGGCAGGCGGAATATTAAACCCCGCTACCAACGAAACTTTCCTGGGCTGCCTGGAGGCGGGAGTCACTTACAACGGCGCACCTGCAACTCCCAGCCAGCGCGATCATTTGGACGGGGCGTTGCTGCTCGCCAGCCGCAGTGAGGTGAAACGAGGGGAGTGGAAGCAGTTCGAAGGCGCTTCGTTCAAAATTCGGGCGATGGGCTCGGTAGCCTATAAGCTAGCTTTGGTCTCGGCCGGCCTGGCCGATGCAACGTTCACCTTGACACCCAAGAATGAGTGGGATGTGACCGCCGGCGCAGCGCTGGTGGCCAGTGCCGGAGGTTATGTTGCGACTCTTGACAACACGCCTCTCCGGTGCAACAACAAGTCGCCCTTGTTGCGCGGCCTGGTGGCATCCGGTCCGAAGCTGCGCCAGGAGCTGCTGGCCTTGCTGCAGCCGCATTTAAGAGCCGGTTCCACTGCCCTCGTCGACTAGCTTCCATGCCTGAACGCCGCACAGTCTTCCTGATGTACCACGAACTGGAGCTACCCGGACGGCCCTTGTGCCTGGACGATCCGGGTTATGTGCGTTACGCGGTTCGGCTCTCCGATTTTCGAGCGCAAATGGAGTCCCTCCGCCACGATGGATGGTGCGGCGTGAGCGTCGGGGAGGCCATCGAGTTCTCCACCGAAGTGTCCAGTGTAGCCATCACCTTCGATGATGGCTGTGAGACTGATCTCATGTATGCCGCTCCGATCCTGCGCGACTTCAACTTCGGGGCCACCTTCTACGTGACCGAGGGATTTCTGGGCAAAAGAGGCTATTTGACTTCATCGCAATTACAGAGCCTGGGTGCGCTGGGCTTCGAGATTGGCTCTCACTCCATGACCCACGCCTACCTGACCGATCTCCATGACGGGCAACTGCATCATGAGATTGCCGAGTCCAAAGTCCGGCTGGAACAAATCATGGGCAGGCAGATCGAACATTTCTCTTGTCCCGGCGGGCGCTGCAACCCGCGAGTTCTACGAGTGGCTCGTGAGGCTGGCTACCGCACGGTTGCGACCAGCGGAATCCATGCCAACGGTGAGCGCTCGAGTCCGTTCGGACTGGGCCGGATTGCCATCATGCAGAACACTTCTTTGAAAGACTTTCGGGACCTCTGTCAGGGCCGCGGCCTCTGGCAGCTGAACATGAACGTCCAGCTCCGCAAAGCCGCCCAGCGATTGATGGGCAATACCTTTTACGACCGCCTGCGCGGTTCCCTCCTGCGATAAACGCTTTCCATTCGGATTCTCAGTTTGTTCAACGATTCCAAGCAGGTCACTGTCAACGAGACAGCATGTACCACTGGTCGCCTAGTGGTCACAGCCTTCCGTTATCTAGAGCCGACTGGTTACCCACAGTAGAGTTCAGGGCGAGGGCTAGAACGTCCGGTCCCCCAAATCAATTCCAGGACGGTCACCGCTCATGCGCCTGCACCCCCTAGATTCTGCGCGCCAACTGGGCAATTCCAATCAGATGGCGCTCCGGCAATCATTCGTCGCGCTGATCATGCTGCTGGCAGCTGTGTTGTTCAGTTCTTCCTGTTCATCTTCATCGCTTTCCGGCCAGAACGCGGCCCAAGCAACGACCATTCCATCGGATATCAGCGTTCAAATTTCCCCGCCAGATGCGAATGTGACACCCGGTGCGTCCATGCAATTCACTGCGACGACGAAGGGAAGCAGTGACTCGGCTGTCAGATGGTCCACGACCCAGGGAGCGATCTCGAATACCGGGTTCTTTAGCGTTCCCCGGACGAATCCGGCGGCCCTCATCGTGGTTACCGCAACCAGCGTGGCCAACCCGATGGACCATGCTTCCGCACTGGTGACCGTGGCACTCACAAAATTGTCGATCGTATCGAATTCCTTGCCTGCCGCCCAAGCAGGCGTCGCCTACACCGCTAGTCTGCAGTCTTCGGGAGGCGTGGCGCCGTACTCGTGGACGATCACTTCCGGGAGCCTGCCGTCTGGCCTGACCTTAAGCAGCAATGGAAGTATCACCGGTGCGACAACGCAGTCGGGAGCCTTTCCGTTCTCAGCCAAGGTTACGGATGCAAGCTCGCAAACCGCTGCCGCAACATTGAACCTGACGGTTGACGCGTCGAGTTCCGGCTCGAATTACACAGGATACGACGGCCCGGCTCAGTTGCCGCTGGCTTATATGAAGACATCTATGGCGGATTCTCCCGCGCCGGGAACAGTTATGAGTGTCAGTGCCGGAGGAGATTTGCAGAGTGCGCTCGATAACGCCAACTGCGGGGACACCATCCAGCTACAAGCCGGAGCCGTTTTCGCGGGAAACTTCACCGTGCCCGCCAAGAATTGCGATGACGGACACTGGATCATCGTCAGAACCAGCACGCCGGACGCTCAGCTTCCTGCCGAGGGCACTCGAATGACGCCCTGCGATGCGGGAGTTGCCTCCCTGCCCGCGAGGCCCGCGTACCCGTGTGCGAAGCCGCAGAAACTTCTGGCGACCATCGCCCTCGACAAAACTGGAATGATCTCAGGGCCAATTCAGTTTCTTGCCGGCGCCAATCACTACCGGTTTATCGGTTTGGAAATCACCAGGTTACCCGAAATCGGCAGCACCGTAGACCTGGTGGCGATGCAGGATACGACGAAAGGATCGGGCGACCACATCATTTTGGACCGCTGCTGGATACATGGCACGGCGCAAGACGAGACCCGCAGAGGGGTCGCGTTAGGCAGTATGAGCTACGTGGGAATCGTGGATTCATATTTCAGCGACTTTCATTGCACGTCGATCTCGGGAACGTGCACCGACGCGAGCGACATTGGAGGCGGCGCCGGCAACTACTCGCAAAGTGTCTGGAAAATCGACGACAATTTTCTGGAGGCTGCCGGCGAAAGTATTCTCCTCGGAGGATCCGCAGCCACCATCGTCCCCAGCGATATCGAAGTCCGGTTCAATCATTTCTTTAAGCCGCTGACCTGGATGAAGGGAACGCCGGGATTTGTGGGGGGTGCCGACGGGCATCCCTTCGTGGTGAAAAATCATTTCGAACTGAAGAATGGGACACGGATTCTGCTGGAAGGAAACATATTCGATGACAGTTGGGGTGGCTTCACGCAGCATGGGCACTCGATTGTCCTGACGCCGCGGAATCACTACAACCGTACCACTCACCTTTTTGATTGCGGCGTCTGCAAAGTTACCGATATCACCATTCGCTACAGCACGATCAGCCATGTGGGAGCTGGCATAAACCTCGGCAATCCTCTTTCCTTTGGACAGCCCGCTGCTGGCGGAGGACGCTACAGCATTCACGACATTACGATCGACGATGTCGAGAAACAGCGGTTCAATGGCGGGGGCGGCCTGTTTATGATCATCAATGCCTGGCCGGCGAACGAACTCAACAATATCCAGATCACCCATGTCACTGGTTTCCCGGACCCCGACGGCAGAATTCTTGCTCTTCAGGATGTGACGCCCAACCCGAAAATCCCAGGATTCGTCTTTACCGATAATATCGTCACCGTCCCGGCCATTCCGGTGTTTGGCGCTGGCGGAGGATCAGCGAACTGCGATAAGAATGGCCAGCCCATCTCCGGCTTGGATGGCTGCTTCTCCAACTACGTTTTCACTGGCAACGTGCTGGCTGGAACTCCGAAAGACGCAAATACTCAATGGCCCGAGGGAAACTCTGTTGCAAATTCCCCTGCCGCCGTCGGATTCGTCAAGTACGCCAACGGAAATGGCGGCAACTATGCTCTCTCCTCCTCCAGCCCGTACAGGTCTACCAGCGGCTCTGAACCTGGCGCAGATATCGCTACCATCAACGCCGAGATCGCCGGGGTTTACTGATCCATACAAAAGTCGCGCTTTCTTTCCCGAACAGGCGCACGGTTCTTCTGATCCGAATCGTTCGCGCTATTGCCTCACCGGTCAAGAGATTGGTCAGCGGTAGGGCTGCTGCGCTACTATATCTACATCATCACCGCGCCGGGGTCTCGATTGTTTGACAAGAATCGAGAACCTTGGCGCTTCCGCAAGCAACTAATCCGCTGTCCGGGTGTTTCAGGCCATCATGGTCGATCCAAATACAGTACTGGGTAAAGCCACACGCCTCGCTCTGCTTGCCTGCCTGTGTTCCCTGCCGGTATCTCTGAGCGCGCACCTTTCGCCAGCATCTGCGCAAGGCGCCGCGATGCCCGCTGTTCCCACGAGCGAGAACGCATATTGCGCGAAAGGCGATGTGGCTCAGTTCGGCGAAAGAGATGGGCCAGCTGAACTCCCTAAGACCTGCTTCTACACGGCCCTCGACGCAACCCCCTCGCCCGGCGACCAGATTCGGGTGACCGCGGGCAGCGATCTTGAGGAGGTGGTGGAGAAAGCCAAATGCGGAGACACGCTATTGTTGCCGGCAGGAGCAAGCTTTCCGCTACGCGAATTTCCTCGAAAGAATTGCGACGATCAACATTACATCACGATCAGAACGGATGCTCCCGATTCTGACTTGCCGCCGGAGGGTACAAGAATTTCTCCGGCCTGGGCCGGCATTGCGAGCCTCCCCGGGCGACCCCCGTATGCCCAGCCGGCGGGCGGCGCAGCCAAGCGGATGGCGGCGATCGAGACGCTTAGGCCAACCGGAATCGAGTTCGGCGACCACTACCGTTTTATTGGTATCGAGTGGAAGGCGGCTCCGGACAGGGGAGTCTTGCGGTTACTGTTCACCAAAGGCGGCGATCATCTTATTTTCGACCGCAACTGGATGCACAACGAGGATGGAGAGGAGATGGTGGCCGGTCTGGGTATCGCCCAGGGAGGGACTTACATCGCAGTCATTCACTCCTATATGAGCGGGTTTGCCTGCCTGGCAAGGATCGGCCGATGTACCGACGCAAAAGCGATCGGTATCGGCGGTGGCAGCTCTCCGATCCACACTATCAAGATCGTGGACAACTATCTCGAGGGCAGCGGCGAGAATATTCTGTTGGGCGGTGCGGCCGGCAGCGGCAATCCGGAGGACATAGAGATTCGCCGTAATTATCTTTTCAAGCCGACATTCTGGAACCCCAACTCGCCCGATCACCGCGGTCCCACGCCGATCGTAAAGAACCTGTTCGAACTGAAAAGCGCGAACCGATTACTGTTCGAAGCTAACTATCTGGAGAATTCCTGGGGGGGCTTCTCGCAGGTGGGTCCAGCCATCGTATTGACCCCCCGAAACGGTGCGAACAAAATCACCAACACCCCTACCTGCCCGCTCTGCGCAATCACCAACGTTACAATCCGCTATATTTGGGTGCGCAAGATGAATCAGCTCTTCGTGCTGGCAAATCCAAAGGATTCCAACAAGCCAGCGCCAGGCAACCACTATTCCATCCATGACGTGGTCGCAGAAGGCTTGCGGTATCCCGAGTGTGGGAAAGCTTGCGGTGGGGCGGAAAATCAGATTTCCGGGGGCGGCGCTGGTATGCCGGCGGAGTCTGTGCTCCACGACGTTTCGGTGGATCACGTTACCCTCGTCTCCATGAGCACCCCTCACAGCCTGTTTATTTTGAACGGGCCACCGGCCGGCGCCCCACCCGGTGTGCAGATGTCTAACATCTCGTGGACCAACTCGCTGGCCGATGCCGGAGTGCATGGCGCCTATCCCACCGGGGGCGGGGAGGCGAATTGTGCCTCCCTGGGCGCCCACGCTTCCGCCAAAGACCGGCTTAAAGCTTGCTGGAACCCTGGGGTTTTCAAAGGAAACGTTATCGCGGTCGGATCGAATGCGGCGCCCGAGGCCGAAGATTGGCCACAGGGGAATCACATCGCCAAGAGTCAGGAAGCGATCGGCTATGTGAACCTGAACCATGGCCTCGACGGGGACTACCACTTGGCCGCATCCAGCAAGTTCAAAGGCATGGCGACAGATGGCAAGGATCCGGGAGCCGATATTGATGCCGTCCTGCAAGCCCTGTCTGGAGTCAGGTAAGAGCCTCGAAGCTAGCGGTTCTCCATGGCTTCCTCAAGAGCCGACTCGTGCCGAGATCTGAGCTGATGTTCAAGCTCCTGAAAGCGGCGAGTCACCGTGTGGAGCACGAGCCCGACCGAAATTAACAGCATTCCGGACAATACCAGTCCCACCGCGAGCACGGCCGATGGAAGACGTGGAACCAGGCCGGTCTTGAAAAACTCAACGATCACGACGATGCCGGGGACGAATCCAAGGGCCACAAGGAATAATCCCATTGCACCGAAAAAGGTCAGGGGTTTGTAATCGCGAAAGAGGGACAAAATGGTGTTGAGAATGAGAAACCCGTCCTGCAAAATGCGTATCTTGGAAAAGCTCCCCGCCGGTCTGGCTTTCAGACTGACCGGCAGCTCAACAATACGATAGCCTCTGGCCAAGGCCTTCATGGTCAACTCAGCTTCGGTTTCAAACCCTCCACCAAAGATGGGGATGTTTTTTACGAAGGCACGATTGAAGGCGCGATAGCCGGAGAGTATGTCCGTCAATCGGACCTTGAAGATCACATTGACCGCATATAGGAAGAACTGGTTACCAAACCAGTTCAACGCGCGGAAATCACTGCCGGAGTCGCGCATCAAACGCGAACCTACCACCATGTCGGCCTCATCGAGCAGGATGGGTTTGATCAATTTGTGCACCTCGGCGGGAGGATACGTTCCGTCGCCATCCACCATCACGTAGATGTCCGCCTCAACCTTCTGAAACATCGATTGCACAACGTATCCCTTCCCCTGCCGGCGTTCATAAAGGACGCTGGCGCCCGCTTCGCGAGCCAGTTCGACCGTCCGATCCGTGGAGTTGTTGTCGAAAACATAGATCTCGGCTTCCGGTAATTCGCTGCCAAAATCCCGGATCACCCCTTGGACCGTAAGTTCCTCGTTGTAACAAGGAATCAAAATAGCTATTTTCGGTGGTCGCATCACTTCCATCCTGCAGCATCCTACGCTATTTTGCAGATTTGCGGAGAACCGGGAGCGCCTGAAAATTCCTTACGGATAACTCAGCTCGTAAACACGATAAACCTCGTTGGCGAATACGCAGCGGAACCCAACCCCATCGACTATCTGGCTTCCATTCCCGGGAGTCAATGTCAGCGAATCGCGCAAGGTGCCCTCATCGGAATACACCAGGAAGCGTGGATGTTCGGCCGCAATGTACGCATGTACCGTGATGTTGTTCTTCCGGCCGGCCAAGTATGCCCGTTTTTCGAGAGGAATCGGGAGCCCGGAAGCGGCCGCTATGATGTCGGACTCAACGTTGTAGTCATCGATGACGACTGAGTCGTTCGGGCCCATATGACGCCGTAGATAGCCCGCGACCGCCGCGATGCGCGGATGATATCTGAGCCGAGGGGACACGGCTGCAAGCTGGTTTGCGTAGCGGTTGGGAAGTTCACTGCCCAGCAGCACCGCGGCAGAGTTCAAAACCAGCAAGGCAATGACGATTGCTCGGGCCAGTCGCATTCGTTCAGGAGCGATTTTGTGGCAGAATACGTCAAATCCGTATCCTGCCACGATGATTAGCATCGAGCCCAGCGTGATTGAATAACGCGGAGTCGCCAGCAATCCTCCGGTGAGAAGCTCGTAGGTCTCGATCGCGGCAAAGAAGAGAGTCAACAGGGTAAAACCACCCTTGGCACTGCGCGAGAGCGATCGAGCCAGCCCATAAATTCCTGCGGCAACCGCAAACGGTGAGGCGCTGATCAGCAGGGCCAGGGGCATCACTGTAAGCTGGTGGCTGAACGGCACGTTGTGTAGCTTCTCCACGACTCGCAGCTTATTCCAATGCACCAGAAACATCGGATCATGGAAAACTCGCCAGCAATAGGCCATCATGAAGGCCGGCCAGGCGCCGCCTGCCGCTCCGAAGATGACTGGTCCCCGCAAACTTTTGTACCAGGATGCGGAACGGCGAAATCCTTCAAGGTACGGCAAAAGAATGAACGCTCCTCCGAACACAATCCAGGCCTCAAAGCGAATGGATTCGGAGATCGAGAACAAGACCCCGGATGCAGCCACATACCAGAGCCGATGCGGCGAAGGGGACGCGGTGTAGACAAAGAAGAGCAGCAATCCAGCAAGCAGGAAGAATAAATAGCTGACCTCAGCCGAGGAGGTTGTGCTGTATCCAATGTGCAGGCTGTAGAAGCAGAAAGCAGCCAACGAAAAAAGAGCTGCCGATTCACCGTAGAGTATTCGGGCCAGCTTCCAAACCACCCACAGCGATGCAATTCCCAGAACCAGGCTGAGAATTCGTCCGGCCACGACCACATCGGGAACCACAAGGGACGTCAGGCCAATCAACCAGAAATGCCCGGGGGGGTAGGCATCAAATACGACCCTGAATCGCGGATTTCGCAACCACTCCGCGGCCAGCAAGAGGTGGGTCCACGCGTCTCCGCCGCTGTTATCGGAATAAACATAGGACAAGATCCGTGCCAGGGCGCCCGCCATAATCAGCAGCGGCACCAGCACTGTATTTCGCGAATCATGGAAAGCCGGCGCCAGCCCTCGGCTGTTGGCCTCGCGATTTGCAACCGTTGCTCGCTGCTCAGCCATAGGACACTCCGACGCCTCTGCCGCTAAAGAGAACCTCGTGAACGGATGGAGCGGTTTGCGCCCCGAGGGGGGACTTCCAAACATCCAAAACCGGCGTCGTAAAGGCGTTCTCGGGCCGGTCTTCACTCACATCTTTGCGTCGCACTCGTTAAGAATGCGACTTCGAGTGTAGCATTTTTTGTTGGGGAGGAAACCGATCTCGCCCGTCGACTCGTTGCCATTATCGTCGGCGAAAATGTAAGAGAGCAGGACGCTTCGGGTTGCGCATGCCCGGCGAATCTCT
>Ga0335073_10007402_pt1 | contig 15393 bp, 11 predicted proteins | sample Lox_Sample_22_FD_207093 | JGI IMG/M metagenome (GOLD analysis project Ga0335073, IMG submission 207093) | Soil microbial communities from Loxahatchee National Wildlife Refuge, Florida, United States - Lox_Sample_2.2 | ecosystem: Environmental > Terrestrial > Soil > Wetlands | place: USA... | reverse complement strand
CAGGAGCACGGCGGAGCGAGCGACGCTGCGGCCGGCCGAGGCGTACACGGCGCGCAACCTTTCAGCCTCCGGGAATCAGGCCGAACTGCTGCGCGATCAGTATGAGCTGCAGCGCGCTGCCGGCGCCGAGCTTTTGCCGGATGGCCGTCTGATGATTGGCGGCGGTCTTGGGGCTCACGCCGAGCCGCTCGGCGATTTGCTCGACGCCATAGCCGTGCGCCAGCATGCGCAGCACCTCGAGCTCGCGTACGGACAGCGCATTCGCGAGCTGCTTCGCCGTCGCCGAGCTCTGCGCCATCGCCTGCGCCACATCGGGGCTCAGGTAGCGTTGATCCGCCGCGACCGCGCGCACCGCCCCGACCAGCCGCTCGGGTGCGCTCGCCTTGGAGAGATAGCCGAGTGCGCCCGCGTTGAAGGCGTGCGTTGCGTAGATGCCGTCCTGGTACATGCTGAAGATGAGCACCCGGGCCCGTGGCCGGTGCGCGATGAGCCGCCGCAGGGTCTCGATTCCGCTCACTCCCGGCAGCGCGATGTCGAGGACCACCACATCGGGGGCCAGAGCGGCGTCCTGGTCGAGCGCCTCGCGCGCGTTCGAGGCCTCGCCGACCACGGCGAGATCCGGCTCGCGCTCGAGCAGGCGCCGATAGCCTTCGCGCACCACCGCGTGATCGTCGACCAGCAAGACCGTGATCTTGCGCGCCGCGGCCCCCGCAGCGCGTGTCGCAACGCTCAAGCGCTCACCGCCCCGGACAGCGTCGCGCGCGGCGCCGCGGGCGCGGCCGCCGCCGAGAGCGGCAGCGTCGCCGTGAGCCTGAAGCCGGCGCCCGGCGAGCTCGCGAGCGCGAGCGCGCCGCCGAACGCGGCCGCGCGCTCGCGCATGCCGACGAGGCCCAGTCCCACGTGCGGTGCCGAGAGGTTCACGCCGCAGCCATTGTCCGCGACGCGCAGCTCGAGGCTGTCGCCCGCGCCCGCATCGCGCCGCGTACGGATGCCGATCTCGACCCGGCTCGCCTGCGCGTGGCGCGCGACGTTGGTGAGCGCCTCCTGCACCAGCCGGAACAGCGACAGTGCGCGCACCGGATCGAGCGTGCCGAGGTCGCAATCGATCGACAGCTCGATGACGGCCGCGAGCCGGCGGCGCCACTCCGCCACGCAATGCTCGAGCGCCGCGGCCACGCCGAGCTCGTCGAACCCGGCCGGCCGCAGCTGGCGGATCAGCATACCCACCTGCGCATAGACCCGGTCGATGTTCTCGATCATGACGGAGGCGGTGGCGCGCGCCGCGCTGTGCGCGGCGGGAATGGCCTCGCGCACGGCCAGCGCATCGAGCTTCACGGCATTGATGTACTGGCCGAGCTCATCGTGCAGATCGCGCGCGAGCGCCTTGCGCTCGTACTCCTGCATGTCGAGATATTGCTGGGCGAGACGCTGCTTCTCGGCCAGCGCCTCGGCGAGCCGCGCCTCGGTGGCGCGCCGCAGCTCGAGCTCGCGGCTCGCCTGCGCATGGCGCCGCGTCGAGAACCACACCAGACACGCCGCGACCACCAGCAGAATGCCGGGCAGCTCATCGAGCTGCAGTCTCTCGTGCTGACGCGTCCACCCGAGCAGTGCCTCGCTGACGTTGAGGCGCACGCAGATGACCGCGGCGAGCGCCGAGATCGCGACCACGATCGCCATGTCGCGCCGAGCGGCGCGCCGGCTGGTGGCCGCCGGCGGGGAAGTTCGAGGATCGACCGGTGAGCTCGGCTGCATGGCGCTTTCTCCCCGATTCATCCTGCCTATGGAAACAACGCCCCGCAAGCCGTAGATTATGCCCATGGAGAACGCGCGAGTGAGCGGCCCGCGACCCGGCGGCCGGCGTCCCGGAAGCCGCGTGAGACGTGTCGGGGGGAATCGCATCTTCCAGCTCGCCGCCCAGGACGTCGAGAACCCGTACGCGCCCATGGAAGTGCTGAGCGCGGACCAGGTCGAGGCCATCCATCGCACCTCGCTCGACATCCTCGAGACGCTCGGCATCGAGGTGATGTCGCCGCGGGCGCTCGAGGTGCTGGCCGCCGGGGGAGCCCAGGTCGACCGCGCCTCGCATGTGGTGCGCATGGATCGCGGGCTGGTCGATTCCGCCCTGTCGAGCGCTCCCGCCTCCTTCGTGCTCACCCCGCGCAATCCCGCGAGGCGTATCAAGCTCGGCGGCCGTGCCATCAACTTCGGCCTGGTCGCGGGCCCGCCCAACGTGCACGACTGCGAGCGCGGGCGGCGTGCCGGCAATTACACCGATTATTGCGATTTCATCCGCCTCGCGCAGTTCTTCAACGCCATCCATCTGATCGGCAATCAGGTGTGCGCGCCGATCGAGCTGGCGGCGAACTCACGTCACCTCGACACCTACCGCGCCAACATCCTTTATTCGGACAAGATCTTTCACTGCACCGCGCTCGGCGCCGGCCGCGCCCTCGATGGCATCCAGATGATGGCGATCTCGCGCGGTCTCACGCTCGAGCAGGTTGCGGCGAGTCCCGGCCTCATCACCATCATTTCGGTCAACAGCCCGCGCCGCTACGACGAGGCCATGTCCGAGGGCTTGATGACCATGGCCGAGCACGGCCAGGCGGTGGTGATCACCCCCTTCACGCTGATGGGCGCCATGGCGCCGGCGGCGCTCGCGGCCGCGCTTGCGCAGCAAAATGCCGAGGCGCTGTTCGGCATCGTGTTCGCACAGCTGGTGCGGCCGGGCGCCCCCGTGGTCTATGGCGCCTTCACCTCGAACGTCGACATGCGCTCCGGCGCACCCGCCTTCGGCACGCCGGAGAATGCCAAGGCCAATGTCGCGAGCGGACAGCTGGCACGCCGCTACCGGCTGCCCTACCGCACCTCGAACGCGAGCGCATCCAATGCCGCGGACGCGCAGGGTGCCTACGAGACCGAGATGTCGCTCTGGGGAGCGGTGCTCGGGCACGGCAACCTCGTCTACCATGCGGCCGGCTGGCAGGAGGGCGGGCTCACCGCCTCGTTCGAGAAGCTGATTCTCGATGTGGAGATGCTGCAGCTCATGATCGAGTTCCTGAAGCCGATCGTGGTCGACGAGCCCGAGCTCGGATTCGAGGCCATCAAGGGCGTACCGACCGGCGGTCACTTCTTCGGCGAGCCGCACACCATGGAGCGCTACGAGCACGCCTTCTACCGGCCTTTGGTGTCGAACTGGCAGAACTACGAGAACTGGCAGCTGGCGGGCGCCAAGGATGCGACGCAGCGCGCCACGGAGCTCTGGAAACTCGCGCTCGGCGAATACCAGGAACCGCCCCTCGATGGCGCGGTCCGCGAAGCCATGGACGCCTATGTGGCCGGGCGCCGCGCCGCGATCGGCGCCGGAGAGCCCTAGGGGTTACAATCGGGCGAGGCCAAGCCGCCGGAGAGTCGCCGTGAGACACGCCCTGTTGATCGCGCTGATCGGATGCAGCACCGCTTTCGCTGCGGACTCGCTCAACTCCAAGGCGGAGTTCGGCGGACAGTGCCCCGAGGCGCTCTCGGAGGGCCAGCACGTGATGACCAACTGCAGCATCACGTGGACCGACAAGGACGGCAAGCTCTACTGCTTCAGCACCACGGCGGCCAAAGCCTCGTTCCTCACGAGCCCGGCGGAGAAGCTCGAGCGCGCGCGCGAGCTCATGGCGGCCTCGAACGTCGAGTCCACCGAGACGGCCATGCAGTCCTTCACCAGCACCGATGCGGAAGCGCTGGTGCGCGACACGATCAACGCCAAGCTCAAGGCCGACAACGGGCTTTACCCCTTGGATGATGCGCTCAACGGCGATCACCTGAAGCTCGCCTTCGACGATATCGACTTTACCCGCACCATCGATGGCTACGGCTTCTTTCCGGACGTCAAGTTCCATGATCCGAGCGATGCCCAGAAGCGTTACCTGATCGACTTCTGGGTGGTGCCGGTCAACGGCAAGCTCGAGATACAGGACGTGCGCATTTACAAAGAGCCGCTGCTCGCGGACGGCAAGTGGACGCTCATGGCTCGCCAGCCCGTCCCATGGTGGTGGATTCCGGCCTCCGAGCACCCGGGCCATCTCGCCACCAAGCGCGGCTGGGAGGTGATGTCCGCGGTCGAGCAGAATGCCCTGCGGGTGAGCGCGGCCAACAACGGCGTGTTCAAGCTCAAGGACGACAAGACCGGCAAGGAGCTCGAGCTCGAATTCGTCGACACGCACCAGCCGGTGCGTCAGCTCGATGCCGACGGGCACTACTTCGCCTGCACCGATTTCAGGGTGGTCGGCACCAAGAACCAGATCTACGACATCGACTTCTGGGTGAGCGACAAGGACGGCAAGATGACGGTCGACCAGACCAAGGTGCACAAGGTGCCAGAGCTGAAGGACGGGCAATGGGTGCAAGTGCCGCGCTACGAATGGAAGGACCTCGGCAGCTCGCACGTCGTCCCGTAGCCTCGCGCCGCGACCGCCCCAGCGGCCCGCCGCCAGGCGCGCCCCTCAGGGCTTGTGCGCGTAGGGGAACGATTCGATCGACAGCGGCTTCGCGATGTGAAAGCCCTGCGCATAGCCGATCCCCAGGCGCGCGAGCTCGGCGAGCACCTCGGCGGATTCGACGCGCTCGGCAATCGTCTGGATGCCCATCGCCCTGCCCACCTGGCTGATCGCCTCGACCATGCTGCGATCCACCGGATCGCGCGTCACGTTCTCGATGAACTGTCCGTCGATCTTGAGGTAGTCGACCGGCAAGGTCTTCAGATACATGAACGATGACAGTCCGCTGCCGAAATCGTCGAGCGCGAAATGGCAGCCGCGCGACTTGAGCTCGCGCATGAAGTAGACCGCGTTGCCGAGATTAGCGATGGCCGCGGTCTCGGTGATCTCGAAGCAGATCGCGCCGGGCGCCAGCTCGCGCGCGCCGAGCTCGGCAATCAGGAATTCGAGGAAGCGCTCATCGTTGAGCGAGGTGCCGGAGAGATTGATCGCCACGCTGTAGGGCCTGAGGCCCGAGGCGGCGCGATGCACGACGCGGTCGAGCGCCTGGCGCACCACCCAGCGATCGATCGAAGGCATGACGTTGTAGCGCTCGGCCGCCGGAATGAACTCCGCCGGAGCGACGCGCGCGCCGTCCTCATCGCGCAGCCGCAGCAAGAGCTCGAAGTGCTCGCGCACCTCGGCGTTCTGGCCGATTGCGGCGATCGGCTGGTAGTAGAGCTCGAAGCGCCCCTCGTCGCACGCGCGCGTGAGCTTCGAGACCCAGTGCATCTCGCGATGGCGCTCCGGTACGTTGTCGGGCTTGTAGAGCTGTACGCGGTTGCGACCCTGATCCTTGGCCGCGTAGCAGGCGACGTCGGCGGCGCTCATGACGCTTGCGACCGTCGGCGTGTCCGCGGTGATCTCGACGATACCGATGCTGACCCCGACCGCGAGCACTCCGTCCTGCCAGATGAAGCGATAGTCGCGGATCGCCTGGCGCAGCGTCTCGGCGACGCGCATTGCCTGGTCGAGCGTACAGCTGCCGAGCAAGATGCCGAACTCGTCACCGCCGAGCCGCGCGAGGGTGTCGCCGCTGCGCACCCGCGATTGCAGCACCCCGGTGATCTGCTTCAGCAACTGGTCGCCGGCCGGATGCCCGCAGGTGTCGTTGACCAGCTTGAACTGGTCGAGGTCGAGATAGAGCAGAGCCTGCCGCGAGTTGCCATCCTGCCGCGCGCCCTCGACCGCGCTCGTCAGCCGATTCTCGAACTCGCGCCGGTTGATGAGCCCGGTCAGCGCATCGTGGCTCGCCTGGTAGTGCAGCGCGCGGTGGAGCCTGCGCTCCTTGCTCACGTCGTGGAACACCATCACCGCGCCGATCAGGTTGCCGGCGCGGTCGCGGATCGGCGCGGCCGAATCCTGAATCGCGATCTCCTGGCCGCGGCGCGGCACGAACACGGTGTGCTGCTTCAAGCCGAGCACCTGCCCCTCGCGCAGGCAGCGCGCGATCGGGCTCTCGCCCGCCTCGAGCGTTCCTTCATCCACCACCATGAGGATGCTGCCCATGTGCTGCGATTGAGCCTCGTGGTTCTCCCAGCCGGTCAAGCTCTCGGCCACCGGGTTCATGTAATCGACGCGGCCCTCCGAGTCGGTGGTGATCACCGCATCGCCGATCGACTGCAACGTCACCTGCGCGCGCTCCTTCGCCTGGAACACGGCGGTCTCGGCCTTCTTGCGCTCGGTGATGTCCGCGATGCTGCCCTCGAAGCCGACCACCCGTCCCTGCTTGTCGCGCACCACCCGTCCGTTGTCGACCACCACCAGCATGCTGCCGTCCTTGCGGCGCATCACGTACTCGTCGTTGCGCACCTCGCCCTCGCTCTCCATGCGGCGCACGTAGGTGTCGCGGTCGTTCGGATACCAGTAGAGTGAGCGCGCCGAGACCTCGTACAGCTCCTCGGCCGAGGAGTAGCCGAGCATCTGCACGAAGGCCGGGTTGACGACCAGCAAACGGCCGTCGCGGCTGGTGCGGTACACGCCTTCCATCACGCTCTCGAACAGCCCGCGGACCTTGGCCTCGCTGTCGCGCAAGGCGTCTTCCTTGCAGCGCCGCTCGATCGCGATCGCGGCGATCTGCGTCATGCGCGACATGAGCTCGTGATCGCGCGCGCTCGGCACCCCGACCTGCCGCTGATACACGGCGAAGGTGCCGAGCACCTGCCCGTCCGAGGCGAGGATGGGTGCGGACCAGGCGGCGCGCAGCCCCGCGTGCAGCGCCGCTTCGCGGCGGAATTCCCAGAGCGCATCGGTCTCGATGTCGGCGACCGTGACCTGCCGCGACAGATAGACGCAAGCCGAGCACGAGCCGAAGCGGATGCCGATCGGCGTCAGGTCCATGGCCGCGAGGAAGGCGCGCGGCAGGCTCGGCGCCGCTCCGAGGCTCAGCAGCTGGCGCTCGGCATCGAACAGGCTGATGGCGCACGAACCGCAGGCCATCGCGCGCTCGATCATCTCGCAGATGGCCTCGAGCACGGTGCCGAGCGGCGCATTGGCGGCGATCTTCTCGAACACCCGCCGCTCGCCCGCGGCGATCGCCTCGGCACGCTTGCGCTCGGTGATGTCGGTGATGCTCGCGCGGATCAGCCGGCCGCTCGAGCTCGGCAGGCGCACGAAACGCACCTCGCAGGGAAAGTTCTGTCCGAGCGAATCGCAGTGCGTCCATTCGAATACCGGCACGCCGCCGGCGAGCGCCCCGTCGATGTAGCCGCGCGGCACGCCGAAGGATGCGGTGCCGTCGGGCTGATGCAGCGGGCTGATCTTGTCGGGGCCGCTCGCGAGCAGGGCGGCGCGATCCATGCGGAAGAAGCGGCAGGCGTTGTCGTTGACGTCGACGAAGCGGCCGCGATCCACGTCGAACACCAGGATCGCTTCCGGGGCGTGCTCGACCAGCGTGCGATAGCGCGCCTCGCTCTCGCGCATCGACTCCTCGGCGAGGTGCCGCTCGGTGACGTCGCGGATGCACACGATGTAGGCATCGCGCCGGTTGAGGTTGGCCTTGCTCACCGCGACCTCGAGCGCGACGCGCGCGCCTTCCTTGGTGGCGCCCCAGGTGCGGTGGGCCGCGAGGTCGACGTGGGTATCGTCGATCTTGGCGGCGCAGCGCTCCAGGAACTCGACCGGACCGCGCGCATCGGTTTCGGGCAGCAGATAGTCGATGCCGCGGCCGAGGATCTCGGCCTGCGAGTAGCCGAAGATGCGCTCGCCGGTCGGATTGAAAGTCTCGATATGGCCGGCGTCATCGACGGTGAGGATGGCGTCCTTGACGTTATCGAGGATCGCCTGCACGTGCGAGGCGCTCTGCTCGCGGATCTCGCGGGTGAGCGCCTGCGCCTCGTCCGACATGAGCTGCATCGAGCGCACGATCCCGCGGCGCTCGGAATCGATGCGGTCGTAGTGCGCGCTGATGATGCCGAGCAAGGCGCGCAGATCCAGGTCGCCGCCGCGCCCACGCGCCTCGGCGAGCTGCCGCTCGAGGAGCCGATTCAAGCTCTCCGGTACGGGCGAGGGCTCGCTCAGCAGGGCGGCCGCGATATCGCGTGACAAATCTTCACACTCAAGATCCGGCGAAACCGGGTGCCTCGAAGCGAAATGTTAGGGAGATCCCGCAACGAAGGCGTGACGCGGGTCTCGGTTTTCCCAATAATCGGTTAAGTAATTCCGAGGGCGCCGCTCGCAGGATCCCGGCGCGCGGCAGCGCCGGCGCCGCGCCGACTCCCGGATCAGCTCTGCTCGGCGGTCTCGCGCTCCGAGCGCTTGCGGTCGCCCTCGCGCAGGTTGCGCTTGCGCAGCCGGATCGAGCTCGGAGTAACCTCGATCAGCTCGTCGTCGTCGATGAACTCCATCGCTTGCTCGAGCGTAAAGCGAATGGGCGGGGTGAGCACCACGTTCTCGTCCTTGCCCGCAGCGCGGATGTTGGTGAGCTTCTTGCCCTTGAGCGGGTTCACGACCAGATCGTTGTCGCGGTTGTTGATGCCGATGATCATGCCTTCGTAGACTTCCTCGCCGGGACCGATGCACAGCCGTCCGCGCTCCTGCAGGCTGAACAGCGAATAGGCGAGCGCGACCCCCTGCCCGTTCGCGATCAGCACGCCCTGCGGGCGCTGGCCGAGCTCGCGCGGCACCACCGGCCCGTAGTGGTCGAAGACGTGGTGCAGGAGGCCGGTGCCGCGCGTCATGGTGCGAAATTCGGTCTGGAAGCCGATGAGCCCGCGCGAGGGGATCATGTAGTCGAGCCGCACCCGTCCGCGGCCGTCGGCCTGCATGTCCTTGAGCTCGGCGCCGCGGCTGCCGAGCGCCGACATGACATCGCCCTGGGCATCGCTGTCGACGTCCACCGTGACCTGCTCGTAAGGCTCGTGCGGCACGCCGTCGATCTGCTTGATGACCACCTTGGGGCGCGAGACCGCGAGCTCGTAGCCCTCGCGCCGCATGTTCTCGAGCAGCACGCCGAGATGCAGCTCGCCGCGCCCGTACACCACGAACTTGTCCGGGTCCGAGGTGGGCTCGACCCGCAGCGCCACGTTGTGGATCGATTCGCGCTCGAGGCGCTCGCGAATCTGGCGGCTGGTGACGAATTTGCCCTCGCGCCCGAGGAACGGCGAGGTGTTGACCTCGAAGGTCATGCTGATGGTCGGCTCATCGACGGTGAGGCTCGGCAGCGGCTCGATGCGCGCCGGGTCGCACAAGGTGTCGGAAACCTTGGGCTCGGCGATACCCGCAAAGGCGACGATGTCTCCGGCCTGGGCCGATTCCACCTCGACGCGCGTGAGTCCGTGGAAGCCCAAGATCTGGCTGATCTTCTCGGAGCGCTGGCTGCCCTCGCGGCTCACCACGGTCACCGTCATGCCGCGGCGCAGGGTGCCGCGCTTGATGCGCCCGATGCCGATCGCCCCGACGTAGCTCGAATAGTCGAGCAGCGCCACCTGCAGCTGCAGCGGGCCGTCCTCGACATCGGGAGGGGGGCAATGCTCGACGATGGTCCGGAACAGCGGTTGCATGTCGCCGTCGCGCACGGTCGACTCGAGCCCCGCGAAGCCGCGCAGCGCCGAGGCATAGACCACGGGGAAATCCAGCTGCTCGTCGGTCGCGCCCAGCCGATCGAACAGATCGAAGGTCTGGTCGAGCACCCAGCCCGGGCGCGCCTCGTCGCGGTCGATCTTGTTGATCACCACGATCGGCCGCAGGCCGTGCTTGAACGCCTTCTGCGTGACGAAGCGGGTTTGCGGCATGGGGCCGTCGACCGCGTCCACCAGGAGCAGCACGGAGTCGACCATCGCGAGCACGCGCTCGACCTCGCCGCCGAAGTCCGCGTGACCGGGCGTATCGACGATGTTGATGCGGTACTCGCCCCAGGTGATGGCGGTGTTCTTGGCGAGAATGGTGATGCCGCGCTCGCGCTCGAGCGCATTCGAGTCCATCACCCGCTCCTGCAGGTCCTTGCGCGCATCGAGCGTGCCCGACTGGCGCAACAGCTGATCGACCAGCGTGGTCTTGCCGTGATCGACGTGCGCGATGATGGCGATGTTGCGAAGTTTGAGCGTCACGCTAGGGGGCCTCGACTAAACCGCCCATTATAGGCGAGTACGATGGCCAGCGTGAGGTTTCAGCGCGCGGCGCGCGACTCGAGCTTAGGGCGTCACGCCTTTCGGTTGCTGGGCTGCAGCGACCGGATGCTGGGCGGGGGCCGCGCTGCCCCCGGCTGCGGCAGCAGCGCCCTCCGCCGCCCCGGTCACGATGATGGGCACCGAGAACAGGCGCGTATCGGCCACCTGCTCGTGCTGCAGGCTCACGTTGAACGTCAGGAGGTAGACCCCCTCGGCGGTCGGGGTGACCTTGACGTTGTGGCGGTAGACTTGATCGGCATCGACCTGCGGGAATTCGATCGGGCTCTGCCCGGGCGCGAGCTCGAGCCCTTCGGTTCCCGTGACCTCGACCGTCACCGGGCCCGCGGGGATCCGGGGCAGGAGCGCGATGGCGATCTGCAGCGGCCGACCGGGCACCGGTCGTTCCTCGAGGTCGAACTTGAGATTGACCGGAGCCTGCGATTTACCCTCGGTGGCCGCCTCCACCATGGTGGCGGTCTGCTCCTGCGCCGTCGGGCCGCCGACGGGAGCGGCGGGTGTCTTGGGGCGCGCGGCGGGCTTGGATGGAAGCAGCGCACGCGGGAGCAGCGCGCCATCCGAGTCGCGGTGGCACCCCGCAAGCGCAGCGAGCGCGCACAGAATGAGAATTCGCAGCTTCATGAGCCACCCATCATCCCGGATTGCAATGATCCCCAAATACGACCGGGTTCACAACTCGAGCGGCGGCTCGAGCACCTGGGCGAGCTGCTCCTCGAGCGCGCGATAGTGCTCTTCCCAGTAGCGTGGCTCGGCAAACCAGGGAAATGCCCGGGGAAAGGCCGGATCGTGCCAGCGCCGCGCCAGCCAGGCCGAGTAATGGATCATGCGCAGCGCGCGCAGGGGCTCGATGAGCGCCAGCTCGCGGCGGTTGAACGCCAGGAACTGCTCGTAGCCCTCGAGCATGTCGGCGAGCTGCGCGGCCATCTCGGAGCGGCTGCCCGCGATCAGCATCCACAGGTCCTGGATCGCCGGGCCGGTCACGCAATCGTCGAGATCGACGAAATGCGGACCGGCCTCGGTCCACAGGATGTTGCCGCGGTGGCAGTCCCCGAGGATGCGGCCGAGAGCGGCACCGCGCCAGCCGTGCGCACGCGTCTCGACCTCCTCGAGCAGCGCATCGGTGAGATCCGCGTACTTGTCCGCGAGATACTCGGGAAGGAACTCGCCCTCGAGCAGGAAATCGCGCGCCCGCACGCCGAGCTCGGCCAGCGAAAGCTCGGGCCGGGCCGCGAACGGGCGGCTGCGCCCAACGGCATGAATTCGCCCGAGAAAGCGCCCCACCCACTGCCTCTCCTCGGGGGTCCTGAGCTCGGGCCAGCGGCCGCCGCGGCGCGGGAACACCGCGTAGCGGAATCCGCGGTGAAAATGCAGCGCCGACCCCTCGATGAGGAGCGGCGCCACCACCGGGATCTCCTGCCCCGCGAGCTCGGCCGCGAACGCATGCTCCTCGCGGATCGCCGCATCGCTCCAGCGTCCGGGACGATAGAACTTGGCGATCACCGGCTCGCCATCCTCGATGCCGATCTGATAGACCCGATTCTCGTAGCTATTGAGCGCCAGGACACGGCCATCGCAGCGAAAGCTCACGGCCTCGAGCGCATCGAGCACTACCTCGGGCGAAAGCTCGGCATAAGGCGCATCCATTGCAGGAATTCTACAGGCACGAAGCGGTCACCCGGCACGAAGGCTTAAGCTAGAATGCGCGGCATGCGGTTGCCCCGGCCCAAGTCCTTGAGCGGTCTCATGCTGATCGGCTTCACCATCGTGGCCGCCCCGCCCCTGTTCGCGATCGTGAACGCGGCGTTGCAGATGAACCGCATGTCGAACCGCAGCGAGGCTCTGGTGCTGCGCGGGGTGCAGGGAACGCGCAACAATCAGCGCCTGTTCCAGGAAATCGCCGGCCTCGAGCGCACCGCGCGCCTGTATCAGATCCTGCCCAACAACGATCTGCTCGAGGTGTATACGCGCACCCATCAGCGCCTCGAGGGCACGCTCGATGAGCTCCTCGCCCTGCATCTCGACGCCAAGACGCAGGCCAGGGTGCGCGAGCTCAAGCAGGATGCCGAGCACAACTTCGACGAGTTGAAGACCGTCCAGCCGAACTCCCAGCACATGGCCGATCTGGTGAGCTCGTACAACCAGATGTCGGACCTCGCGAGCGAGATCTCCAACCGGGTGAGCGGGCAGATCGATCATGAGCTCGGCGTGCTGCAGAGCGCGGCGCAGATCGCGCAGCAGAACCTGTTCTGGCAGACGCTGCTGCTCGTGCCCATGACCCTGCTGGTGGTGGGCGTTTTCACCTACCTCTTCGGGCGCCCGATCCGCGCCATCGATCGCGCGATCAGCGAGCTCGGACGCGGCACCTTTTCCCGGCCGATCGCCATCCGCGGACCCGCCGACCTGGAGCGTCTGGCGGCCCAGCTCGAGTGGCTCAGGATGCGCTTGCTCGATCTCGCCCAGGAGAAGAATCGATTCTTGCGACACATGTCGCATGAACTGAAGACGCCGCTGGCGAATATTCGCGAGGGAACCGAGCTCTTGATGGACGGGGCGGTCGGCGAGCTGCAAAGCGCTCAACGAGAGGTGACCGCGATCTTGCGCGAGAACGGAATGAAGCTGCAGCGGCTGATCGAGAATCTGCTGTCGTTCAGCGCCTGGCAGGCGAAGAGCGTCGGGCTCGAGGTATCCGAGTTCAAGCTGCGGCCGCTGATCAAATCGGTGCTCGAGAATCAGCAGCTCACGCTGGTGGCGCAGCGCGTACGCCTCGATGTGCAGGTCGAGGATCTCATGCCGCTCGCCGACCGCGGCAAGCTGCGGCTGATCCTCGATAACCTTCTGTCAAATGCGATCAAGTTCACACCGCGCGGCGGCACCATCTCGATCCATGCGCGCGGCGAGCGCGAGCAGCTGGTGATCGACGTGATGGATTCGGGGCCGGGTATTCCGGTGGATGAGCGCAACCGCATCTTCGAGGCCTTCTATCAGGGCAAGACGCCGCAGGGAGGCCACGTCAAGGGCACCGGAATCGGACTCTCGGTGGTCACCGAATTCGTCAACGCGCACGGCGGCAGCATCGAGATCCTGGAGGCTCCGGCCGGGGGAGCGCATTTTCGCGTGCGCCTTCCCATGCGCCATTCGGCCGCCGCAGCGCGTGAAAAGGCTCATGCGGCCTAGCCGACTGGGTATCGCGGTCAAGCTGTTCGCGCTAGGTGCCCTGGGCGGCTGCAGCGTGCTCGGCAATTCCACGAACAGCGCCCCCCCGCCCGTGCCCGAGGGCAGGTCGACCGACTATGCGCCGATCGCGCCGCTGCTCGAGATGATGAGCGCCTTGCCGCAAGGGGATCCGGCTCGGCAGGCGGAGCTGTTCCAGTCGGCCAAGGATCAGGCCTCGCTCTCCCCCACCACCTCGAACCGCCTGAAATATGCCCTGGCGCTCGCGGTCCCGGGTCATAGCGGCTCGGATCCCGTCGCCGCCCAGCGACAGTTGTCGGAACTGTTAGCCAGGCCCGAGACTCTGTTGCCCGATGAGCGCTTACTGGCACTCGTGGAGCTGCAGGAAGTCGACCAGCGACTGGTGCTGCAGACGGAGAACCAGCGATTGCTCGACGAAGCCTCGCACGATTCACGGGACAAGCTACAGGCGGCGAACCACCGGCTGCAAGCCGAATCGGACGAAAATGCCCGCTTGCGCAAGGCGCTCGATGAGGCGCGCGCGAAACTCGACGCGGTCACGCACATCGAGCGGTCGATCACCGAGCGCGCGGCCACGGAGCCTCACTCGCCTTGAGCAGGGCTGCAACCGATGTCAGGAGATAGAACCTTGAACGCCCACTCGATCGCCGCCATGACCCCCCTGTCGTTCGGCCGGCCGCCGAACTCACGCGACAGCGCGCAAAAGCGCAACGCGCGCATCCGCGGGGTCGACGACGATACGGGCCGGTTGCGCCTGCTCACGATCCGCTTGCGCGCCGAGAACTACGAGGTCGAGGCGGTCGAGAGCGCCGCCGCGGCACTCGCCGCCTGCACGCGCTTTCGTCCCGACCTCGTGATCACGGACCTGCGCATGGACCAGATGGACGGTATCGGCCTGCTCAAGGAGCTGCAGAGCCGCTGGCCGGGGCTCAAGGTGATCATTCTCACCGCGCACGGCACGATACCCGATGCCGTGCACGCGACGCAGAGCGGCGCGTTCGGCTTCCTCACCAAGCCGGTCGACAAGCAGGACCTGCTCGATCACGTGCAGAAGGCGCTCAAGGTCTCGGGATTCGCGCACGTCGATGAGGACTGGCGCGCCCACATCATCACCCGCAACCAGCTGATGGAGGACAAGCTCGCCCAGGCCAACATGGTCGCGGGCACCGATGCGCGCGTGCTGATCACCGGCGAGAGCGGCACCGGCAAGGAATTGCTGGCGCACGCCATTCACGAAGCGAGCCCCCGGCGCAACAAGCCGTTCGTCTGCATCAATTGCAGCGCCATGGCGGAGAACCTGCTCGAGTCGGAGCTGTTCGGACACGAGAAGGGAGCCTTCCCGGGCGCGACGCGCGCGCAAAAGGGCCTGTTCGAGAACGTCGACGGCGGAACGCTGCTGCTCGATGAGATCGGCGACATGCCCATGCGGCTGCAAGTGAAGCTGCTGCGCGTGCTGCAGGAAAATCAGATCCGCCCGGTGGGAACCACCGACGCGATTCCGATCAACGTGCGCGTCATCTCCGCCACCCATCGCGACCTTCATCAGCTCATGGTCGGCGGGCAGTTCCGCGAGGACCTGTACTATCGCCTCAACGTCGTGCACATCGAGGTGCCGCCGCTCGGGCGCCGGCGCGAGGACATCCCGCTCCTGGTCGCGCACTTTCTCGAGCAGATCGCCAAGGAAAGCGGCCAGCGCAAGATCTACGCGCCCGAGGCGGTCGAGCTTCTGGCCACGGCGGAGTGGCCCGGCAACGTGCGCCAGCTGCACAACGTGGTACGGCAGAACGTCGCGCTCTCGCAGGGCGCGATCATCACCGCCGAGCTCGTGCAGCAGTCGCTCGGCGGCAATCCGACGCGCCTGCCCTCATTCGACGAGGCACGCGATGAGTTCACGCGCAACTATCTATCGCAGATCCTGCAGATCACGGCCGGCAACGTGAGCCAGGCGGCGCGCCTCGCGAAGCGTAACCGCACCGACTTCTACAAGCTCCTCTCACGTCACCAGCTGCAGCCGGACGATTTCAAGAAGCCCTGAGCGAGTCCATGGATCG
>Ga0335073_10007401_pt1 | contig 15395 bp, 13 predicted proteins | sample Lox_Sample_22_FD_207093 | JGI IMG/M metagenome (GOLD analysis project Ga0335073, IMG submission 207093) | Soil microbial communities from Loxahatchee National Wildlife Refuge, Florida, United States - Lox_Sample_2.2 | ecosystem: Environmental > Terrestrial > Soil > Wetlands | place: USA... | reverse complement strand
GGATGCTCCGGACGGATCGGCACCGCTCACCCTGTCGGGGCCCGAACGTTCGGTGCTCGCGGTACTGCGCGCGTCGACCGACCTTCCCCTCGAGGAGGAAGAGCTCGCGCGCTCGCTCGGGCTGGGCCTCGACGTGGTCCGGGGCAGTCTCCAGCGCTTGCGCTCCAAGCACCTCGTCCTGCTCGACGAGGAGCACGAGACCCTCCGCCTCCTGACGCCCCGGGGCGAGCAGGCGCTCGCGAACGGCCTCCCCGAGCGGCGGCTCCTCGACGCGTTGCGCCGGCGCGGCGGCACCCTGACGCCCGAGACGGCGGAGGCCGAGGGGCTCTCCACGGAGGAACAGAGCGCCGCGATCGGGATCCTCCGCCGGCGAGGGCTCCTCGAGGACGGGGCGCCGTTCCGACTCCGTGCCGGCGGATCCGCGCCCGACGAGCTCCTGCCCGAGGAGCTGGTCCTCAAGCAGATCGCGAACGCCGAAGAGGACCTCGATCCCCCGATCGTGGCCATGCTGGAACGCCGCGGCCTCGTCCGCACGGAGCGGCGCTCGATCAAGCGCTGGGCGCCCTCGGAGGACGGTCGTCGCCTCGTGCTCCCCGCCGAGGGCTCCGCCGCGCTGGGCTCCCTCACGCCCGAGCTGCTCCTGTCCGGCGGCTGGGAGGGGAAGGAGTTCCGGGCGTATGACGTGCGCGCGCCCGTGCCGTGGGTGACGGCCGCACGGCCGAACCCCTACGTCGCGTGGCTCGAGGAGTTCGAGGAGATCCTGGTCGGACTCGGGTTCGTGGAAGCGGAGGGCCCGCTGCTCGAGACCGAGTTCTGGAACAACGATGTCCTGTTCATGCCGCAGGACCACCCGGCGCGCTCGATCCACGACGCGCTGTCGGTCCGCGGGGTCACCGGACACCCTCCGCCGGAGGACCTTCTCGCGCGCGTTGCCGCCGTGCACGAGGGTCGCCCGCTGCCGGGGAGCCCCGCCCCGATCGGGCCCGGCTGGGGCGACCGCTACGACCCCGCGGTGGCGGCCCGTCCGGTGCTCCGATCGCAGACGACGGCCGTCTCCGCGCGGTGCCTCGCCCAACGACCCGACCCCCCGTTCCGGTTCTTCACGATCGACCGCAACTTCCGTCGGGAGTCGCTCGACGCCTCGCATCACATCGAGTTCCACCAGTGCGAGGGCATCCTCGGGGCCGAAGGGACGACCCTCCGCCACCTGGTCGGGATGTTCCGCTCGCTCGCCGAGGCGATCGGGATCCGCGAGCTCAAGATCCGGCCGAGCTACTTCCCGTTCACCGAGCCGTCGATCGAGGGGTACGTGCGCCATCCGCGCCTCGGCTGGATCGAGGTGTTCCCCGGAGGACTGTTCCGGCCCGAGGTGCTCGCGCCGCTCGGCGCCAACGTCCCCGTCGCGGCGTGGGGGATCGGGATCATGCGGCTCGCGATGGTGAGCCTCGGCTGCAACGACATCCGCGACCTGTTCCTCGACGACCTCGGCCGGCTCGAGGGCGGGGAGGGCTGAGCGTGCCGCAGTCGATCCTCGACCGGGCCCGCCTCCTGGCCCTCGTGCCGGTGCCGATCTCCGACGCCCAGCTCGACGATCTGCTGTTCGTTTCCAAGGCGGAGCTGGAGGGCCGGGAGGGCGACGGCCTCCTCGTCTCCGTGACCCCGGACCGCCTCGACCTGCTCTCCGAGGGCGGGCTCGCGCTCCACCTGCAGGGCGCCCTCGATGCGGTGCACGGCCTGCCTCCGATCGCGACGCCGTCCCGCGAGGAGGCGCCGGCCGCGTTCGCGGTCGACGCGTCGGTCGCTCCGATCCGTCCGTACGTGGCGGGAGTGCTCGTCCGGGCGCCCTCGGGGACCGAGCTCGATGCCGGCACCCTCGCGGAAGCGATCCGCGTCCAGGAGCTCCTGCACGCTTCGATCGGACGAGACCGTCGGGTCGCGAGCCTCGGCGTCTACCCGTTCGACGACGCGCGCTCCCCCATCCGCTACGCCCTCGAGCCCCTGCGGGACGTTCGCTTCGTACCCCTGGACGGCAGCGAGGAGACGGACGGCGACCGGTTCTTCCGGGAGCACCCGATGGCGGCTCGCTACGGAGCGTACGGCCGCGTCGGCGACCGCTGCCTCTCGCTCCGGGACGCGGACGGGACCGTCCTCAGCCTTCCGCCGATCCTCAACAGCCGCGCGGGCGGAGAGGCCCGACCGGGCGACCGGACCCTGCTGCTCGAGTCGACGGGGACGCGTCTGCGCAGCGTCCGGGAGGCGCTCGGGCTGCTGCTCGTCGTCTTCGCCGCCCGGGGCTGGTCCGTCTCCCCGGTGGCCGTCGCCGGTCCGGACGGCACCGCGGTGCCGGGCACCGACGTCCTCGAGCCCCGGGCGATCGACCTGCCGTCCGGCTTTCTCCACGCGATCACGGGGGAACCGCTCTCCTCGCCGGAGGTCGAGCGACGGCTGGGCCGCGCCCGCCTCTCGGCGCGCCCGCACCCCGGAGGATGGAAGGTCGCGGTCCCGCCGTGGCGACCCGACCTGCTCACGCCGGTCGACCTCGCCGAGGACGTCGTGCTGGCGGTGCCGGTCCGGGCGCAGGATGGGATCGTCCCTCCGAGCCCGACCCGCGGCCGCCGCCGGCCCGAGACCATCTTCCGTCGCCGGTTCGCCACGGCCCTGCTTGGCCTGGGGCTTGCCGCGCCCCACACATCGCTGCTGGTCTCGGAGGCGAGCGTCGCCCGGCTTGCCGGCGCGTCCCCGGTGCGGCTCACGAACCCGGTCTCGGCCGAGTTCGCCGTCCTGCGGGACCGTCTCCTGCTCTCGTTCGTCGACGTGCTGCAACACAACACCCGCCACCGGTACCCCCAGGGCTTTGGCGAAGTGGGTCCGGTGGTCGTGGCGTCGCCCACGGCCGAGTCCGGGGCCGAGACTCGGTATCGGGCGGGCCTGGTGCTGGCGCGCGAGACCGCGGGCTTCGCCGACGTCGCCGGCATGGTCGAGTACCTGCTCCGCGGCGTGGACGCGATCGCCGTCCGCGAGCCCGCCGAACTGCCCGGCACCATCCCCGGTCGCGCCGCCCGCGCCCGGATCGCGGGCGAGTCCGTGGCCGAGCTGGGCGAGCTCCACCCCCGTCTCCTTTCCTCGCTCGGTGTGCCGGTGCCGGTCGCGTGGGCCGAGCTCGACCTCTCGGCGCTCTGGTCGATCTCGGGCGGTCGCGACACGCATTAATAGAATCCCCCCGTCCGGCGCCGATGGCGCGCCCCCGCCGGACCGGGACCCGTCGGAAGCGCCCGACCTCCCCCGACCCCACGTCGCCGGACGAGCCGGAGATCCACCGTCTCCCGCTCCTCGTCGGAGCCCCGGACGACCCGGACGGCGCGTTCCTCGAACGGATCGGGTTCCCCGGCGAGTCCCCGTACACGCGCGGCATCCAGCCGACGATGTATCGGGGACGCCTCTGGACCTTCCGCCAGTACTCGGGGTTCGGCAGCGCCGAGGCGACGAACCGTCGGTTCCAGTTCCTTCTGAAGGGCGGCCAGACGGGCCTCTCGGTCGCGTTCGACCTGCCGACGCAGAACGGCTACGACTCCGACCACGTCCGGTCGAAGGGGGAGGTCGGACGGTGCGGCGTGCCGATCGCGACGCTCGACAACATGCGCACGCTCTTCGACCGCATCCCGCTCGACCGGGCGACCGTCTCGATGACGATCAACGCGACGGCGCCGATCCTGCTCGCGTTCTTGGTCACCGTCGCCGAGGCGCGCGGCGTCCCGCGCGCCCGGCTCGGCGGGACCGTCCAGAACGACATCCTGAAGGAGTACGTCGCCCGGGGCACGTACATCTACCCGCCGTCGGCTTCGATGCGTCTCGCGGTCGACCTCATCGAGTTCGCCACGCGGTCGATGCCGCAGTGGAACTACATCTCGGTCTCCGGCTACCACATGCGCGAGGCCGGAGCGACCGCCGTCCAGGAGGTCGCCTTCACGCTCGCGAACGCGATGGCGTACGTGCGGGCCGTGAAGGCCCGCGGCCTGGATCTCGACGAGTTCCTGCCTCGCCTCTCGTTCTTCTTCTCCTCCGACCGCAACTTCCTCGAGGAGATCGCGAAGTTCCGGGCCGCGCGTCGGCTCTGGGCCTCGATCGTCCGGGAGACGTTCGGCGCGAAGACCGCCCGAGCCGCCCAGCTGCGGTTCCACACGCAGACCGCCGGCTCGAGCCTCACCGCCCAGCAACCGGAGCTCAACGTGGTCCGCACGACGCTCGAGGGGCTGGCCGCGGTCCTGGGCGGCACCCAGTCGCTGCACACCAATGCGCTCGACGAGGCGCTGGGCCTGCCCACCGAGGACTCCGCCCGCCTCGCCCTCCGCACCCAGCAGATCCTCGCCGAGGAGTCCGGGGTCGCGAACACCATCGATCCGCTGGGCGGCTCGTACGAGATCGAGGCGCTGACCGACGGCATCGAGTCGGACGCCCGCAGCTACCTCGACCGGATCGAGGCGATGGGCGGCGCGGTCTCGGCGATCGAGCGCGGGTTCCTGGCCGGGGAGATCGCCCGGGAGGCGTATCGCGAGGCCCTCGCGCGGGAACGGCATGCCGCGCTCGTGGTCGGCGTGAACGCTTTCACCGAGGCCAACCCCCAGTTCTCCCTGTTCGCGGGCTCCTCGGGCCGCGCCGGGCAACGGATCGCGCCGGCGGACGAGCGCGGGCAGGTCGCGGGCGTCGTCGCATGGCGCCGCGCCCGCGACGCCCGGGAGACCGAGTCCGCGCTCGGCCAGCTCCGGGCGACCACGGGCCGGGGCGAGAACGTGATGCCGGCGGTGCTCGACGCCGTCCGAGCCGGGGCGACGCTGGGCGAGATCGCGGACGTGTGGCGCGACCTGTTCGGGGAGCAGGCGCCCTCGCAGACATACTAGGGAGAACCATGCAGCTTGACCATGTCGGGATCGCCGTGAACCAGCTGGACGCCGCCGTCGAACGCTGGCGCCCCCTCCTCGGGGCGCCCGACTCGCCGCCCGAGGTGGTCGCCTCCAACCGGGTCCGCGTGGCGTTCCTGGCGGGCGGGACCACCCACGTCGAGCTCCTGGAGCCAACGGACGCGGACTCGCCGGTGGCGAAGTTCCTCGCCAGCCGGGGCGAAGGCGTCCATCACCTGGCGTTCCGGGTGCCGAGCGTCGACGAGGCGCTCGCCCAGGTCGTCGCGCGTGGGGACCGGATCGTCGACCGGGCGGCGCGTCCCGGCGCTCGGGGCCGTCGCGTGGGGTTCGCCCACCCGTCCGCGTTCGGCGGCGTGCTGGTCGAGTTCGTGGAGGGCCCATGAGCACGATCCGCTCCGTGGCGCTCGCCCCGCTCTACGACAGCCGGGCGCGGCTGACCGTCGAGGCGACGGTGACGCTCAGCTCCGGTGCGGAGGCGCGGGCGGGCGCGCCCAGCGGGGCCAGTACCGGCGCCCACGAGGTGCAGGCGTTCCCCGCGAACGGAGTCCCCGAGGCGCTCCTCGTCTTCCGCGACCGCGTGCGCCCTGGCCTCGAGGGCCTCGAGGCCGCCCTCCCCGTCGTCGACCAGGCGCTCCACCGGGCGGACGGCACCCCCAACTTCTCTCGCATCGGAGGCAACACCGCGACCGCGGTCTCGGTCGCCACGGCGATGGCCCTCGGAGCCGAACGGGGGGTGCCGCTCTGGCGGGTCCTCGATCGGCCGGGGGTCGACGGGACCCGGTTCCCGGCGGTGGTCGGGAACTGCCTCAACGGGGGCCGGCACGCGATCGGCGGTCCCGACATCCAGGAGTTCATCGCCTTCGCGGAGGAGCGGGACCCCGCGAACTCGGTCCGCGCGGCGATCCGGGTACATCACCTCATCGGCGAGGCGCTGGAGAAGAAGTTCCCCGGCCAGGCGCTCGGGCGCGGCGACGAGGGCGGATGGGTCGCGGGCGTCAGCAATGTGGAGGCGCTCGAGATCCTCTCCGAGGCATGTGCGCGAGCCCGGGACGAGCTCCACCTCGCGGTCCACCCCGGCATCGACCTCGCCGCGAGCGAGTTCTTCCGGGACGGACAGTACCACTACCGGGACCGCACGCTCGACGAGGCGGGCCAAGTCGCCTTCGTGGCCGAGCTGGTCGACCGCTACGGGATCCGGTACCTCGAGGACCCGCTCGACGAGGAGGCGTTCTCGGGCTTCGCCGCGGTCACCCGGGCCGTGGGGGACCGCACGCTCGTGATCGGGGACGACCTGTACGTCACGAACGTTGCCCGGCTCGAGCAGGGGCTCCGGGCGGGGTCGACGAACGCCGTGCTCATCAAGGTGAACCAGGTCGGCACGCTCACGGACACCCTCGCGACGGTCGACCGGGCCCACGCGGCGGGCCAGGCGACGATCGCCTCCCACCGGTCGGGCGAAGTTCCCGAGGGCTGGCTGGCCCACGTGGCCCTCGGCATCGGGGCGCGGGGTATCAAATGCGGCGTCCTCGGCGGGGAGCGGGTGGCAAAGCTAAATGAACTCCTGCGGCTCGGCCGCGCCACCGGAAGCTAGGACCGATGCCCGACGACGAGACGATGGTGGAGGAGCGCGGGAGCGCGAGCGACGGGCAGGACACCCGCCCGGGCGAGCTCTTGATCCCGGAGGACACCTACCTCACCTCGGGCGTTCACATCGGCACCCAGCAGAAGTCGGCGTCGATGCGCCGCTTCGTCTACAAGGTCCGCTTCGACGGCCTGCATGTCCTCGACGTGCGGGAGACCGACCGCCGCATCCGCCTCGCCGCGGGGTTCCTGGCCCGGTATCCCGCCGACCGCATCCTCGTGGTCTCGCAGCGTCAGTACGGCCAGAAGCCGGTCCGCGTCTTCGCGAAGACGATCGGGGCCGTCTCCTTCGCCGAGCGGTTCGTTCCGGGGTGCCTCACGAACCCCAACCTCGCCGAGTACTTCGAGCCCAAGGTCCTGGTCGTCACCGACCCCGCGACGGACCAGCAAGCACTCAGCGAGGCGGTCTCGATCGGGATCCCGGTCGTCGGCCTGTGCGACGTCAACAACGAGACCCGGAACGTCGATCTCGTCATCCCGGCCAACAACAAGGGCCGGGTCGCCCTCGCGACCGTCTACTGGCTGCTCGCGCGCGAGGTCCTGAAGGCCCGCGCCGGGGGCGCCGAGACCGAGTACCCCCTCACGATCAACGACTTCCAGGCCGCGCTCTAGGCTCCCCGCGCGGCCCCGACCCCTTTTATCGGCGGGGCGCCTAGTTCTTCCGTGGGCCGACCGGGGTCTGGCCTTCTCGAACTCCTCATCGAGCACGGCGTGCCGGAGAAGGGCGCGCGGGTCTACCTCGCCGCCTGCCGCTCCGGCCCGCAGACCGCGAGCGAGCTCGCCCGCCTCTCCGCCGTGAACCGGGTCGAGGCCTACCGGGTCATCAAGCAACTCGCGGCCGAGGGCCTCCTGACCCCGACCGGGGGCCGGCCCCAGCGGTTCGCTGCCCTGCCGCCCAACGACCTCATGGACCGGTGGATCCGTCGGGCCTCCGATCGCCTCCGCACGCTCGAGGAGGGACGGACGAAGGTCCTCGCCGACTGGGAGGAGGGACGGACCGACCTCGACGACCGGGACCCTCGGAAGTTCGCCGTCCTCGAAGGTCGCAAGACGATCGAGCAGTTCCTCTTGAAGCGCCTCGGGACGGCGCAGCGCCGCGTCCTCGTCAGCACGACCGGCGCTTCCCTCGCCGCCTTCATCGACGGAGGACTCGACCGCGGCCTCCGCGAGGCGAGCAAGCGCGGCGTCCGGGTCCGGGTCGTCACCGAGATCCAGCCGGCGAACCTCGCCGACGCGAAGCACTTCGACGCGTTCGCCGAGCTCCGCCACGCGGCCGGGCCGGTGACCACGCGGGCCGTCGTCGTCGACGGCGCCGGCGCTCTCGTGTACGTCTCGGGCGAGGAGGGGCTCGGCCGGTCCGGCGACGCGCAGGTCGCCCTCTGGTCGTCCGCCCCGATGTTCGTTCAACTCGCTCGCGACTACCACCGGCGCCTCTGGACCCCGGCCCTGCGGTCCGAGGCCCGGTTCGTGGAGATCGAGAGCCCGCCGGCCGTCGTGCTGCCCGTGATCGCCGGCAAGGAGGCGGTCCCGTTCCAGCGCCTGAAGGAGATCGCCCGCCTCGGCATGCGCGCCTCCGGCGTCAAGGAGTTCCAGCTCCACCTGCCCGAGCTCATCGAGGCGATCGCCCGGGAGCTCGGTCGAGAGATCGCCGTCCAGATCGAGGGGCAGACCCCCGAGGAAGTGACCCGGTCGCTCCACGCGTATTACGGGACCCACACGATGGGGCAGCTCTCCGTCGTGCGCGAGAAGCCCCTCACGCTCCAGGTGACCGGATGTTTCGCGTGCACCAGCGACTCGCCCGAGATCGGACGGGTGATGTGCCCGGCCCTGCTCCGAACGGTCCTCGAGACCCGCCTCGGGAACCGGTGGGAGGTCTCGAAGCCCGATCCCACCAAGCACGCGACCCGCGGCTGCGTGTTCACGGCCACCCCGGCCTAGCGGACCACCCCCCGCCGGGCCGTCCCTCGGCCGGAGGGAGCGACCGCTCCGGGCTCTCCCACGCCGGGCGGCGTGGCCGAACCCCCACCGAGCGCACCTCGGACCGTGTCACACCGGCGCATAGTGTAGCATGTGTTTGTAACAAACGCTACACGGAATGGAAGAAGATATAAATACTACCCAGCCTTCTCCCCCGTCAGAAACATGAAGGCCAGCGCTAAGTCCTCTCCAGCTCGCCCCCACGCTTCGAACGCCCGTCCGGCCCTCAAGGCGGTGGCGGCACCCGCCGTCCCGGCGCCGACGGCGCCCTCGGAGGACGTCTGTCCGAACTGCGGCTCCTCCCACCTCATCCGCGACGAGATCCGCGGCGAGATCGTCTGCGCCGACTGCGGTCTCGTCGTCGACCAGAGCGCCCTCGTGAGCGACCGCGGCCAGCGGGGCTCGAAGGAAGACACCGGTCGCGAAGCCCGAGGCTGGGGACCGGTCATCTCGCCGTTGATGCCGGACAAGGGCCTCTTCAGCGAGATCGGGGTACCGACCCGGGACTTCCAGGGCAATTCCCTCTCGCGCAACACCTCGCTCAAGTTCTACCACCTGCGGAAGCTCAATCATCGCCTGCGGGCCGCCCGAACCCATCAGCGCAACCTCGTGGTCGCGCTCGGGGAGCTCAATCGGCTCGCGGGGGTCCTGGGCCTCTCCCGCGAGGTCAAGGAGTCCGCGACGTACATCTACCGGCGGGCGCTCGAGCACAAGGCGACCCGCGGCAAGAAGATCGTCGCGCTCGTCGCCGCCAGCGTCTACGCGGCGTGCCGGCAATGCCACGTCCCGCGGACGATGAAGGAGATCATCGCGCACTCGAAGGCGACGAAGATCGAGGTCGGGCGCGCCTACACGCTGTTGGCCCGCGAGCTCAAGCTGGGCCTCAAGCCGGTGGAGCCGCGCGACTACCTGGTGCGGTTCACCCAGGACCTCAACCTCTCAAAGGAGGTCCGGCAGAAGGTGCTGTCGCTCCTCGAGCAGGTCGAGCAGGTCTACTCGACGAGCGGCGTCCTGCCGAACGGGATCCTGGCGACGATCATCTACATCGCGTCGAACCTGATGGGCGAGCCGCGCAGCCAGGACCGCATCGCGGCGGTCGCGAACGTGACGCCCGTCACGATCCGCAACCACTACAAGGAGCTCCTCGACCTCCTGGGCCTCCCGAAGAACCTCACGAACCCGCAGGCCCGGGGCACGCTGCCGGCCGAGACCGGCGAGACGCTCGAGGCGGACGCGGCCGCCGCGGGCCACTGAGCGCCCCGACTCCGGGGGCCCCGCCGGTCCCCGGAAACCACTTGAACTTCCGGGCGGCTCGGTAGCTGTGGCGACCCTTCCGGCGCTCAGCTACTCGTCGTACCACACGTACCTCGAGTGCCCCCTGCGCTGGAAGTATCTCTACGTCGACCGACTGCCCGAGACTCCCCGGGGCTATTTCACCTTCGGACGCGTGATCCACTCCGCGCTCGAGGAGCTCGTCCGGCCCCTCGTCGTGCCGACGGCGCGGCGGATCGGCGGCAGCGACTCGCAACGGACGCTCGACGAGTGGGAGGCCGGGGCCGCGACCCGCCCCCCGCCCACGGCGATGACCTTCGACGACCTGCTCGCCGCCTACGATCGCCTGTGGTCCGGGGACGGGTACGTCTCGCCGGAAGAGGAGGCGCGGTACCGTTCGCTCGGCCGGGACCTTCTGCGGCGGTTCTACGATCAGCTCGTGCGCGAGCGCCCCCAGCCCGTGTCCGTCGAGGAGCACCTCGAGACCCGGTGGGACGGGATCCCGGTGCACGGCTACATCGACCGGATCGACCGACGGCCGTCCGGCGGGCTCGAGGTCGTGGATTACAAGACGTCGCGCGAGCTCTCGGGCGACGACGCGCGCGACTCCGACCAGCTCAGCCTCTACCAGGTGCTCGTCGAACGAAACTACGCAGAGCCCGTGGAAGGCCTCACGCTCTACCACCTGCGCAGCCAGACGCCGATCCGCGTGCCCGCGAGGGACCGCGGCCGACTCGTCCAGCTCCACGATCGGATGGGGTCGGTGTACGACGGGATCCGCGCCGAGGCGTTCGAGCCGACGCCCGGCCGCCAGTGCGCGCGATGCGACTTCCGCGGGATCTGCCCCGAGTTCAAGGCGGTCCCTGCGCCGGACCAGGCGCGCCTCCGCCTCCTCGTCGATCGGTTCGAGCAGCTGCGGGCCGACGAGCACCGGCTCGAAGGGGAGCTCGCGCGCACCGCCGAGGAGCTTCACCGCGCGGCCGAGGAACTCGGCCTCCATCGCGTCCCGGGCTCCCGGTCGACCGCGATCCGCCGGCGCGAGGAGGCCTGGCAGTACGCGCTCGATCCCGTCCGGCCGCTGCTCGAGGGGTCCGGGCTCGCGGAGCGGATCGGCTCCGGCTCCCCGGAGGAGGTCCGGCGCCTCGTCCGTGACCCGACGATCGACCCGGAGCTTCGGCGCAAGGTCTCGGAGACCGGCGCACGCCGGGTGAAGTGGTATTGGGAGCTCGAAGACCCGCACGGCTCCTCGTAGCTCGCGCTCCGTTCGCAAACGCTAACTAGCCTCCGCCGTACCTCCCCGTATGGGGGTTCCCCTCGCTTCGCCCGAGCGCCTCGCCCCGCTGAAGGGGCGGAAGCCGACCGTCGCCACCCTCTGCTCGCATTCTTCGCTGCAGATCTTCCACGGGGCCCGGGTCGAGGGGTATCCGAGCCTGGGGATCTGCGTCGGGGCCCCGCCCCGCTTCTACGACGCGTTCCCGCTCGCCAAGCCGGACCGCTTCCTGAGCGTCCCGACGGTCAAGGATCTGCCCCAGGCGAGGAACCGCCTTCGGGAGGAAGGGGTCATCGTCGTGCCCCACGGCTCGTTCGTCGAGTATCTCGGCGCCGAGGAGTTCGCGGGCCTGGACGTGCCGGTCTTCGGGAACCGCGCGGTGCTCGGCTGGGAGTCCGACCGGCGCAAGGAGCGCGACTGGCTCGAGTCGGCCGGCGCGACGATGCCCCGGATCATCGAGGACCGGGCCGAGATCAAGGGCCCGGTGATCGTGAAGTACTACGGAGCGAAGGGCGGCAAGGGGTTCATCCTCGCGAAGAACCGCGAGGCCCTCGACGACTTCCATCCGAGCGTCCCGTATGTGATCCAGGAGTACGTGCTCGGAACGCGCTACTACATGCACTTCTTCTACTCGCCGATCGCCGAGGGCGGCTACCGGTGCGGCTCCGGGGCGCTCGAGCTCCTGGGCATGGACCGGCGCGACGAGGCGAACATCGACGAGCTGTACAAGCTCGGCGCCCAGGAGGAGCTGCTCAAGGCGGGGATCCGCCCGACGTTCGTCGTGACGGGCAACGTGCCCGTCATCCTCCGCGAGTCGCTGCTCGGCAAGGCGTTCGACGTGGCGGCCCGGATCGTCGAGCGGTCGATCGAGCTGTTCGGCGGGATGGTCGGCCCGTTCTGCCTCGAGGGGATTATGACCGAGGACCTCGAGTTCAAGGTGTTCGAGATCTCGACCCGGATCGTCGCGGGCACGAACCTGTTCATCTCGGGCAGCCCGTACTCGGATTTCGTGGAGCCCCGGCTCTCGATGGGCCGGCGGATCGCGCAGGAGATCGCCCGGGGCGAGGCGACCGGCCGCCTGGCCGAAATCCTCAGCTAGCGCCGCGGTTCTCGGCCGTCGGCACCGACGGCGTACGGGCCGGCGCGTTAAGAACACCCCGCCCTCTGCCCGCCGTTCCATGGATCCGGCGATCCACGTCGACCACCTGCGCAAGGTCTACCCGCACGCCCCGCCCGGGGTGGCGGCCCTCGAGGACCTGTCGCTCGACGTGCCGTCCGGCCGGGTGTACGGGCTCATCGGCCGCAACGGCGCCGGAAAGACGACGTTCGTCCGCATCGCCTCGACGCAGCTCGCGTTCACCTCCGGGTCGGTCCGCGTCCTCGGGCTCGACCTCGTGGACGACACGCGGGAGATCCGCACGCGCATCGCGTGCGTGCCGCAGGAGTCGCGCCCGCTCTACTTCCTGCGCACCGAGGAGGTCGTCTACCTCTACCTCAAGATGCGCGGCGCCGACTCGGCGGACGCGCGGCGGCGCACCAAGGACGTCCTCGCCGAGCTGTCCCTGACCGAGTACGCGAAACGTTCCGTCCAGCGCCTCTCGGGCGGGCTCCGTCGCCGGATCCTCTGTGCGATGGTGCTCGCCTCGGACGCCGACGTGCTGTTCCTGGACGAGCCCACGACGGGGCTCGATCCCCTCGCCCGACGCGAGGTGTGGGAGGCGATCCGACGGACGAGCCGGGAGCACCGCACGCTGGTCCTCACGACGCACTATCTCGACGAGGCGGAGGCGTTGAGCGGCCGCCTCGCGCTCATCGAGCGCGGCCGCTTGCGGCTCGAGGGGACCCCCGAGGACCTCCGCTCGCGGGTCCGCTACCCCTACCGGGTCACGATCCAGGCGCCGTTCCCCGTCGAGGAACTCCGCTCATACGGGCGGGTGTCGGAGATAGAGGGCGGGTACCTCGTCTTCGCCCGCGAGGCGGACGCCCGGGAGGTCGCCCGGCTCGCGCTCGCCCGCGGCGCGCGGCTCTCGATGGGTCCGGTGAGCCTCGAGGACATCTTCCTCGAGGTCGTCGGCCGGTCGATCGAGGACGACTCCGACCTGGGAGCGTCCGAGGAGGCGGCGTACGACGCGGCGTAACCGGCTCCGCTCCCTGCTCACGCTCGTCGTCCTGAACGGGCTGATCCCGATCCGGACCCAGCCGCTCTACGTCGTCAACCTGCTCGCGTCCCCGCTCTCGTTCCTCTTCTTCATCTACATCGTCTCGAGCGGCCACCTGCTCCTCTACGGCGTGCTCGGCGGCATGATCCTCACGATGCTCTCCGTCGGGACGAGCCTGCAGTCCGACCTGACCCACTACCGGCACGACCTCAAGTTCCAGGACGTCGTCGTCGCGTCGCCGGTCGAGGCGCCCACCTACGTCGCCGGAATGGCCCTCTCGGAGCTCGTCTACTCGCTGCCCGCCCTCGCCGTGTTCGTGGCCCTGTTCGTCTCCGAGGGCTGGGCGACCCCGTACACGGTCGCCGTGGTCACCGGCGTCCTGCTCCTCGTCTGGGGGTTCGCGAGCGCGTTCGCCTTCACGCTCGCCACGTACTTCCAGGACGTGCGGGAGACGTTCCTCTTCAGCCCGATCATCTCGCTCGTGCTCACGGTCCTGCCGCCCGTCTACTACCCGATCTCCGCCCTTCCCGCGTGGGCCCAGGTCGCCGCGCGGTTCTCGCCGACGACCTACGCGGCCGGGCTCGTCCAGGGGGCGGTCGGCCTCGCCCCGCTCTCCTTCGCGGACGGGGTGATCGACTGGGCCGTGCTCGGCACGTTCACCGCGGTCCTCTTCCTGATCGCGGGCTTCAAGGCCCGCTGGCAGGACCCGTAGACCACGCGCCGAGCGGTTCCCGGGCCCGCGCGCGCGTGCGCGTTGGCGAGCCCTTATGTACGCGGCGCATGGTGGACCCGCGCCATGCTGTCGGCCTCCGACTCGCGGGCGTTCCCGACCCCGGACGACCGCCTCGGAAGCTGCCTGTTCTGCGGTCGTGCGCTCGTGCTCCTCCCCGAGGATCGGCGCCGGGGGAGCTGCTTCGATTGCCTCGCGCTCTCGGTCGCGGACCCGGTGCCGTGCCCCGACTGCGGGGCGACGATCCCCGGCGAGGAACGGGGCGTCGGGTGCGCCGAGTGCGGCTGGTATCCGGTCCGCGACTGACGCCGCGCCCGCGCGGGCGCTAACCTTATCGGCCGGTCCCGACCCTTCGCTCTCGGGGCGTGCCGAGGTGGCTCAGTCCGGTACGGCGCGAGTCTGGAAAGCTCGTGGCGGAATACGCCTCGGGAGTTCAAACGCCGGGCACGGCCGATCCGTCCCGGAGGGAAATCTCCCCCTCGGCGCCCTCCTTCCGCGCCGCGCGACCCGGGCGGGGGTCGCGCACGCGTGACCGTCCCCGCGCGGGCCGTCGCTCCCACGCTCCTCCAGATCGACGCGGTGCTGAGCCGCCTCCATGGGCGTCCGGCGCTCCAGGAGGTCTGCCGGTTCCTGCACGAGTCGTTCCCGACCTACCGCTGGGTCGGCGTCTACCGGCTCGAAGGGGACGCCCTCGTGCTCGACGCCTGGGAGGGTCCCGAGGCCACAGAGCATACTCGCATCCCGGTGGAGCGTGGGATCTGCGGCCAGGCGGTCCGGGAGAACCGGTCGGTCGTCGTCGAGGACGTCCGATCGAACCCCGACTACCTGGCGTGCTTCCTCTCGACCCGTTCCGAGATCGTGGTGCCGATCCGGGACGGCGGGGCGCCGATCGGCGAGATCGACATCGACGGGAACGAGGTCAAGGCGTTCGACGCGACCGACCGCGCGTTCCTCGAGTCGATCGCGGCGAAGCTGGCGCCCGCCGTGCACGCCGCGGCGCTTGAGCCGCGGCCGCCCGGCTGAGGTGCCGGTCGATCGCGGCCAGCGCGTCGGCGAGCAGTTGGGGGGCCTCCGCGGGCCGGAACGACACCGGCCGGCGCGAACGGCGGATCCGACGCGCGTCCTCGGCGAGATGGGCGAGCGCCCGGGACAGCTCGTCGACGACCGGGAGGTCCGCGGTGCGGCTCGTCCGGGAGAGCGGGTTGAGGTCGATCGCGATCACGCGCTTGCCCATCGCCCGCAGGGCCGCCGTCCGGTCGCCGTCCTCGAGCGGCACGAGGCAGACGTCCGCCACGAGGATCCCGCGCCGGTCGACCCGGGCCCGGTCCGACGGCAGCCCCGGGATCGTCGCGGTCGGGCGGACCCCGAGCACGGGATCGATGCCCGCCGCGCGGAGCCGGGCCGCGATCGCCCGCGCCCGGCCGGGGGTG
>Ga0335073_10007400_pt1 | contig 15398 bp, 15 predicted proteins | sample Lox_Sample_22_FD_207093 | JGI IMG/M metagenome (GOLD analysis project Ga0335073, IMG submission 207093) | Soil microbial communities from Loxahatchee National Wildlife Refuge, Florida, United States - Lox_Sample_2.2 | ecosystem: Environmental > Terrestrial > Soil > Wetlands | place: USA... | reverse complement strand
ATTTCGTTCCGATTTTTCCATTCCAATGTACTCATGTATATCACCCTTTAATTCATCCACCTGATCCATCGAAAGAGTCTTAATCACATCATCCGCATCAGTAATGTAAAACTCATCGCCCTCAAGTTCATCATCGCCCAACTTTCGGTCTCGCTCACCCTCCTCAATGATGTTCAAATTGACAACAAATGCATCAATAGGTTTAGCACGTCCCTCTCTCACACGAATAACAGCTCGCTTCTTAGCTTGACTTAACATGAAATCATCTTCTTTTGCAAGCCACTCTTTATATAATGGATCTTCGCCCTCGTTATTTGGAACCGGTCTTTGTTGACGTTGTTCTGGTCTGTATGATGGACGTGATCCTTCTTTCAATTCTCTTTCCCGACGTAATTCGTCCAATGTTTCGCGACTTGTGAAGCGATCTTTCTCATGTCTGTCTGCCGGTCTCCCACTGTCAAATCTTGAGGGCCGAGCATCGCCAATTTGCCTATCATATTTGTCGCTCCTCTCGTACTTCTCGGAGTTTTCGTTCTTCATGTACCTATCCGGACTTGGTCGTCGTTTGCGGTCATCTCTGTCGTATCGATCATGGTCGTCTTTTCGCTTTCCATGGCGGTGTTCTGAATGGTCACGATCTCCGTCTTTGTCTCGATTGCGTGAATGCGAGGAGTCATGATGTTTGTGATGTCTATGATGGTGTCTGTGTTCACCATTTGAAGAGCTTCTATGCCCCTTCTCGTCTTCCCTCTTGACGTACCTCTCATCCATGACTGAAAAACTCCGACCTCACAAACTTTCCACTTTATGGTTACCATGGTGACTTGCACATCGCCTAAATTCTTAAATACTTCACGTGACAATCTGTAGAAAACGCCGTGGAAAAAGCCTTCGAGTTTCTCGGCTGACCTACGCTTCCCAGAACGTCACTCCTCCGATAATCACCTACAATCGCCACAGAATCCTCCCGACTGCTCTACTGTCTCCATCGTTCCACAAAGACGAGGTCGACATACTTGTAACAGGATGTCGTTCACAAATTTGATGAGTGGAGCAGAATGTTCCACGAGTGCGAATCCGTTGGGACAGTTTTCAAAACATGTCGGACAGGATAAATCGTTGCAGAGAGATAGGCTTGTGCCCTCGGGACCGGGATCGCCTCAGTCGATGAGAACAAATGCACCTACTTCCGTGCAGGATAGAAATGTATGCATATCACTATAATAGACGAATTTGTATGTTGATGAGCAGATGGTGGAACAGTTTTTCAGGAACGACAGACAAGGAAATCCGTTACAGTTTGATGCTATGAGAAGGGAGTTAAATCATATCCCTGTTCCACTACACAGAGCAACTCCTCCACCAGGTATTTGTATTTCGATGTGCACAAAGTTCTAACATGTAGAATGGACCTCTGAATTCTCTCGATCGGGCGCGGCTACACCGGCCCAACTCGGTCCCGAAGAACGATCAAGAATGGAAACAGCCTTTCTCTCCCACCCCTTCCAAATGTCCTCAAACCCCTCCTTGCAAACTGAATTCCTAAGTCGTCCACCCGCAGAAGTAATCCAACATTTCCGCACAATGCCAGCTACCTCCGATGTCGAATTTCTACGAAACTACAGTATGAGATTCGACATGACACCACCTCCCCACGGACTCTATTCACCGCCGCCAGACATTCTCGACACAAAAGGAAAATCACGAATGGTTGAATTAGACGATAACAAATGGGAAGAACAATTCCGTGCTTTTGAAGAAAGCGTTAAAGACGATGAAGCAAACAGGGCAATTGACAATGAACTCGACATGCAAGAATCCGAACAATTTTTCGGCGACTTTGAATCGATATGGAATGGAATCCAAGCAGAAGAAGCGGAACGGGAATTTTCGGCCGACGAAATGGGATTTCTAGAGAAATTCAAGGAGGAAGAGTTTGATTGGAGTGATGCTTTTGAAGATGGTAAACCTGATTTGGGTGATTATCTGTTTGAACCGGATAATCCGTTTTTGCAACATGAACGACCATTTGAGGAGGGTGTTAGGTTGATGGAGAATTCAGGATCGTTGTCCGAGGCTGCGTTGGCTTTTGAAGCGGTTTGTCAGTTGCAGCCGGATAATGTGAAGGGATGGACTTATCTTGGTGCTGTGCAGGCGCAGAATGAGAAGGAACTTGCTGCAATAAGGGCTTTGGAACAAGCTATACGACTAGATGAATCTAATCTTCCTGCTTTGATGGTATCGCTCTCATATATGTCTTTCTAACTGTTATAGAATTTGGCAATATCGTATACAAATGAGGGGTATGATACTGCTGCCTATCTCACCCTGGAACAATGGATCAATACTAAATATCCCGCTCTTGTTTCTCGTGTTCCTAAAGCGACAACATCTGCAAATCGCTCACGATCTGAAATAAGACTTCGAGTCACTGATCTATTTATACAAGCTGCTCTACTTAGTCCCACTGGATCCAATATCGATGCGGACGTACAAGTTGGTCTCGGCGTTCTTTTCTATGGTGACGAAGAATATGATAAAGCAATTGATTGTTTTACAGCTGCATTAACCGTACAACCGAATGTATTTCTCCCCTATCATGCAGAGATTAACCTCAGGACTATTTGTTATGGAATCGATATGGAGCAACCTTGGCGAATTCTGGAAGGAGCGAAGAAGCCATCGAGGCTTATCATCGAGCCCTAGCAATAAAACCTTCTTTTGTCCGAGCACGATATAATCTAGGCGTATCATGCGTTAACATCGGATGTTACACTGAAGTATACTTCCTTATTCAAGTTCCTTCTAATGACAGGCTGCTCAACATCTATTGGGATCCTTGGCAATGCATCAAGTTGAAGGTGATTTAGGCGGCGGGGTAAATATTTCTGCAAACTTATGGGAAACTTTGAGAAAAGTGTTTCTGTGTCTTGATAGAAGGGATCTTGCAGAAAAGGCGTCGAGTGGTGTGGATGTGAATATATTCAGAGGGGAATTTGATTTCTGATCATTGTATATTGGTTTATAGACGAGATTAGGCTGGCATCTCAGGCATATTTGTACTAAAAGATGGTGAATTTGAATGGTTTGAATATATTCGATGCTATGGATGTGCACGAGGTGTACAGACTGGAACTCATATAGTGCATGTCACTGCAATCTCTTCACCGTCCAGGATTTTGAGAATGCGATTCTAATTCGGCCCAAACTTTTCGATGACTGATCGATCGATCAGGAGCACTTTTCTAGCCAAGACAAAACTTCATTATGCAAAGTGAACGACATTGAGTCTTTCAGTTCCAACAGGTCGCAATGTACGACCCTGCAAGAGATATCTTCACAGAGACTCAGCAGCCGTCGCCTCCACTACCACCACCGCAGCAAACCTACCAACTTTCTGCTCTCGATACCCTAGCAGGTCTCGCGGCAGAAGCGGAAGTAGTTTCAATTCCTGCAAAAGTCGAGGAGTCATATGAACCAGTTGGCACTCGCCCGGTGGAGGTGAAAGAAGAACAGAAGGAAGAATTACTAGCGAAAGAGAATGGAATTTCTGAGGAGGCTGAAGCACCTTCGAGTGATGTGGTTAATAATGTCGTTAATGAACATGATAGTCACAGTCCCGATGTTGGGGATGAGGTTGCCGGGACAAAGGGACCCGAGTTGTCTTTGAAAGTGACTTTGCATTTCAAGAGAGACAAGGGCAAGGAGGGACGCAAGGAAAAGGAAATGTCGGTGGAGGGAATTAATGAGACAAAGATTGAGTCGGAAAAGCCTACCGAGACAGTTGAAAACTTGCAGAACGACAAAATGGATATTGATGGGCCTGCTGCAGAACCCGATTCTACCGAACATAAGGATTCCAAAGAACAGTCATCACAGTCACCGGTGCTCAGCGGCGAGAAGACCAAGGATACCAATTTGCGCGATGAGAAAGTAGAACCACACTACCCCCAACCACTAGCATTCAGCAAACTGGGCAAGATCCCCAAACGCAAATTGGAAGATCGTAGAGACAGACCGCCCCTAGACAGAGACCAAAATCGGAGCAGAGATGGCAACAGAGACGGTCGAATAAGTCGACGTTCTCGATCACCACTCTCATCCTATCCTTCCCGATCACCTCCAAATCGAAGACTCTCAGATGATCGTTACAGACCTCCTCTCATTGATTCTTATCGTCCCTCTCGAGATCGAGATGACCACTATTCGCATCCTCCTAAACGTCCAAGGTCACCATCGCCGCCACGACAACTTAAACGACCTATTCGTCGCGACATAACTTCGGCCGACCGTGAAAGAGAACGTCGAGAACGTCAACTTCGTGATGCGGAACGTCAAAAAGCTGAATTGGAAGCTGCGAGGAATAGACCTGTTTACGAAGCTGTGCGACAACATTACAACGACAGAGATAATCGAAGTCGAGATGCTCGTAAGGAATCGCCTATTTTCCGACTTCGAAAGTTCAATAATTGGATTAAAAGTGTACTCATTGCGAAATTCATTCCAGACAGAACTGAAGAGGAAGTTGATGAAAATAGGGGACTTTTGATTCTTGATATTGGATGTGGGAAAGGCGGAGATCTCGGCAAGTGGCAGAAACAGCCGCAAGTAAGTGGTTATGTTGGTGTGGATATTGCCGAAGTAAGCATTATCCATGCTGAACAACGAGCTGCGGAAATGCGAGGGAGACGATTTTCAACTCGATTCTTTGCTATGGATTGTTTTGTTGTATGCCTTCCTTCTTAACCTTGCTTACAATAGGATCCTATCCGTTCGAGATTGTCGCCAAATCACCCACTCTTCGACATCGTGTCTATGCAGTTCGTCATGCATTACGCCTTCGAAAGTGAAGAAAAGGCACGAACGATGCTCATGAATGTCTCTAAAAACTTAAGACGTGGAGGCTACTTTATCGGGACCATTCCTTCGTCAGATGCCATTATTGAAGGTATCAAATCACTAAAAGAGGACGAAAAAGAATTTGGAAATTCAATTTACACCATACGATTCCCAGAACGACCTACACAAACCGTCTTCCGTCCACCGTACGGCCACAGATATAACTTTTTCATGGAAGACGCTGTGGAAAATGTCCCGGAATACATTGTCCCGTTCGAAGTATTTCGAGGGTAACATATCCTATCATTTTGAAGCTGAAATTAGACTTGCCGAGGATGCGAATCTGGAATTAGTTTATCAGAGGACGTTTCATGAAATGTACGAGGATGAGAAAGATGATGAGAATTTTGGTCGATTAATGGATCGAATGGGAGTTCAGGATGAAGATGGAAATAGGGGAATTAAAGGAGAAGAATGGGAAGCTGCTGGTTTGTATATTGCATTCGCTTTTGAAAAGCGAGGGGGATATTAAACTTGTTTATACCACTTTGAATGGGTCACTCGTGTTTATATGATTAGCATTATTATCCAATGAAGTGCTGTGAACACCAGCTTCAACAAGTTGCAAGCTTTCACTTGAGCAGTAAGTAGTGATTTGATGTAGAACCCTGGTGATTGATCGGCCAAGCCTTAGTGTAGGGTCAGGTATGTCAACAGTTCACCTGTGACACACTCACAAAAGTTGACAGCTCTCAAACCCACCCCTCCCCGAGACTCCCCCTTACGATGTGGATTCCCATGGAGAGACCTGGCGATGACGGGGACTGCCGCTTAATGGGTCCATTTGCCATCATAGTGCAGCTTTCACTAGCCGCAGTCGCTGTTTCAGCGCTACTGGTCAAGCGGCAATACGAACACCCCCGACGACCGTTCATGGTCTGGTAGCTACCTTGCACATCATCACCCCTTCTAATTTTTCAGGACGTTCGATGTAGCAAAGCAAATGATAGGAGCCTTAGAACTACACTTTTCAAATATCCTTTTATCCGAGATCGCATCCAAACTAGGTGCCGACTCCATTGAACTACACCCAAACCCGTGCGTATGGTACGCCCTAGTCTCCTTTATGGGATGGGATGCTAACTGACAAAGGTACTTTTTAAATCTATTTACAGATTGTACTATCGGTGTTCCTCTCCTCTGGGTAAACTTGAAAATCCTCCATCGAATATGTCGGTACTTTCGACTTAAGGGCATGCGTAGTGGTGACTATGGAGGTCCACCACCGAAATGGACGTGGTGGTTTCGACAAGTAGTAGTTTACTGTATCGGAGTGTTCTGGATGAAGATAGGAGTATTAATAGTCCTTGGAAGTCTTCCTTATCTTGACAAAATCGGGCAGTTCATAATTGGATGGACTGAAGGAAATACGGCTATGCAAATTATCTTTGTGATGTTCGTACGTCTCTCTTTGAGATGGGCTGTTGATGGTTAGGTGTCGCCTTTGATTCTGAATACATTACAGTATCTTATTGTTGATGAGATTATATTGTCCAGGATAATGCTGAAGCCTCAACAACCTACAGAATATCGAGACGAAGAGTCGGAGTCGGAGGATGGTGGAGATAGTACAGACGGGGACGAAGATACAGAGTATGACACACGGAAAGGAATACCATTCTTAGCATGATAATGATAATGGAATGAGGGGGATGGAATCGAAGAAGAATTACAGTAGCCATAGAAAGATATGGTACGTCTTTTCATTGCGGTTGGGATGAATTCGGGCAAGAGGGAAGGGCAGTAGATTAATCAATTGTCATGCATCATCAGATTGAACAAACATACGGCAATCATTTAAGTACAATCATTCATCTCGTCTTCTCCATCCCGAAGCAATCCTGCGACCCGAAATTTACTCATCGGTTGAGCCAGGCTTTGCGTGATAATTCACTTTGTCATTCCAGAACAACGTCTTATCTCCATCGCCCCAAGGAAAGTTTTTGATTCGAATGTTTTGATAAGGGAATTCAATCTTCTCTTCTGGGAGTGGTCCGTGAACAACGTGATTTTGGTGTTCACAATGTAACTTGTATGCGTTAAGCAACGAAAGTATTACAGCCGGAGCGGCAATGCTAAAAGATTAGTTTCATCCAGGACAAGATAGTGGTACTATAGAGTCACTTTTCGCCAGAGATCTGAAATTAGCATGTTTCTTATATCAAGGCTAATGGTGATTACCAGCAGTCTGATGGGCATGGTCTTTGACGGCCTTGCGGTCAAGGGCGAACTTGGTTGTGTACTTGACAGAACGAGACTGTTGTCCAAATGATCGTGTTGCCAGGGTAATCTTCCTGGACAGAGTTCTAGAAGACATCCCCTGCAAGAAGTCAACCGAAAGACCCTTAATGTTGATGGATTGAAGGGGTAGGTACGATGGCTCCGAGGGAAACACTCCAGGGATAAATCAATCGTCACCTGCTCTTAGCTCTTAAAGCTAGTGAGGTTCCGGACGGATAGCTATCCGACAGTAGGAGGGTCCATACCCTAGAGAATTGTTGTTTGAGTACGTAAGCATAAACGAATTTTCTGTGTGGGCTCCATACAAATTTCCCTTTTTTCTTTTCTTTTGCAGCACTTCGCCATCGACTCATCTTCATCCTCCCTTTTCTTCAACCAACAACCAACAACCAGAACTAACTATCGTTCAACCGGGAACTCTTTCTATTCCTAGTTAGACAGTTAGCTCAAAACGCTCCCATAGCAACCCGTCTTCTCGAAAGAGAGTCGGTAAGCACAGGGCAGCAAAACTTCCCTCGCATTTCTCATTCCGGACACCAAGATGACGAATCTCTTCGTTGCAAACGCCCAGTCTTCCGCCCCTCTGCGGCGCGTAGAAGAGGTATCATTCAACATGCTTTGTTTTAAGCCTCAAAATGATTGCTAACTCTCGATGTAGGTGCAGTTTGGGATCTTGAGTCCAGAGGAAATGTAAGTATCGCGATCTTTTGGTGAGGAGGTGGAGAATTTGCCACTTCCTCGTCATTCCTCCATGCTTTAGGATATTGTACTGATACTCTTGTGTTATAGTAAGGCTATGAGTGTTCTCAAAGTCGAGTATCCGGATACGATGGATGAAACCAAACAACGTGTTAAAGTCGGTGGTCTTCTTGACTCAAGACTTGGGACTATTGGTACTTTGATCTATTGATCCTGGTGTCTAATCATCCCCTAGACCGAGCACAGAAATGTCAGACTTGCGGCGAAGGGATGTCTGAATGTCCTGGACATTTTGGCCACATCGAGCTTGCGAGGCCTGTGTTTCATATTGGTTAGTACCCTTCTCGTTTAGCCTGATCCCCGTTATCACATGTTTTGAAATCATAATATTCATCGTTAGGTTTCCTCGATAAAGTGAAGAAGATTCTGGAATGTGTCTGTTTCTCTTGTGGGAAACTCAAGGTCGATGAATCGAATCCCAAGTTTGTTGAAGCACTTCGCTATCGTGATCCGAAATCGCGACTCACGGCTGTTTGGAATGTCGCCAAGACAAAACTTGTTTGCGAGACGTCGCCACCACCGGATACTGAGTCATTCGGGAAAGATTCTCTTCAAAATCTTGCTTCACATGGTGGTTGTGGTAATACACAACCAGTCATTCGCAAGGACGGTCTGAAGTTGTACGGTTCGTGGAAAAAGTCCAACAAGGATCTAGAAGTATCTATTCTCTTTGCGGTTAGACTAATCATCAGGATGTCTCTTCTGAGAAGAAACTCATTACTCCGGCTGAAGTGTTAACAGTCTTCAGACATATTCCGAGCGAAGATCTTGCCAAAATGGGATTGAACGAGGATTATGCAAAACCAGAGTGGATGATCATCACCGTTTTGCCTGTCCCACCTCCACCCGTCCGTCCAAGTATCAATAACGAAGGCAAAGGACGAGGAGAAGATGACTTGACTCACAAACTCGCCGATATCATTAAAGCCAATTCCAATGTCCGTCGTTGCGAACAAGAAGGTGCTCCGGCACATGTCATTATGGAATTCGAACAACTTCTACAATTCCACGTAGCAACTTATATGGACAATGATATCGCTGGTCAGCCACAAGCTCTTCAGAAAAAGTCAGGACGACCGCTGAAATCGATCCGTGCTCGTCTAAAGGGCAAAGAAGGTCGACTCCGGGGTAATCTCATGGGGAAACGTGTTGATTTCTCTGCACGAACGGTGATTACGGGAGATCCTAATCTCGGTCTTGATGAAGTTGGTGTTCCGCGAAGTATTGCGCGTACATTAACTTACCCTGAGACTGTCACGCCCTACAATATCCATAAATTGCAGCAACTTGTTCGAAATGGGCCTAATGAACATCCCGGTGCGAGATATGTCATTCGCGGTACCGGCGAAAGAGTTGATTTACGATATCATAAACGTGGTGGTGATATTAGTCTGCAATATGGATGGGTAGTCGAACGACATATTGTCGATGGTGATGTGGTGATTTTCAATCGTCAACCTTCCCTTCACAAGATGTCCATGATGGGTCACAGAGTCAAAGTTATGCCTTTCTCAACATTTCGCTTGAATTTGTCAGTTACATCTCCCTACAACGCAGATTTCGACGGTGACGAAATGAACTTGCACGTTCCCCAGTCTGAAGAAACAAGAGCAGAAATCACAGAAATTTGCATGGTTCCCAAACAAATCATCTCACCACAGTCGAATAAACCTGTTTGCGGTATTGTTCAGGATACATTGGCTGCTGTTCGAAAGTTCACCAAGAGAGATAATTTCATGACTAAAGATCAAGTCATGAATATCCTTCTTTGGGTACCAGATTGGGATGGTTCAATGCCTCCTCCTGCAATCATCAAACCAATTCCCTTATGGACCGGTAAACAGATCTTGAGCATGGTCATTCCTTCCAGCATCAATCTCGTTCGTGACGATGGTGCTCAATCACCAATTCCTCTTGACGACACTGGCATGATGATTGAACACGGTGAAATTATCTATGGTATTGTCGATAAAAAGACTGTAGGAGCATCAGCTGGTGGATTGGTACATGTCATTATGCGAGAGAAGGGACCTGATGTGTGTTGCAACTGGTTCAATGGCATGCAAAGGGTAGTTAATTACTGGCTCTTGCAGAACGGTTTCAGTATAGGAATTGGAGATACCATTGCAGATCGAGATACCATGAGCTATATTACTCGGACAATCGCGGAAGCCAAAGACAAGGTGCAAGAAATTATCACCGAGGCCCAGCAAAACAAACTCACACAGGAACCCGGAATGTCTCTTAGAGAGGTACTTCTACTGAAATTTCATTATCTAATGTACTAGACATTCGAGCATAAAGTCGGTCAGGTGCTGAATAAAGCTCGTGACGACGTCGGTAAAAGTGCTCAACAGAGTTTGAAAGAGTCCAACAATGTTAAACAAATGGTGTCTGCTGGCTCCAAAGGTTCTTTCATCAACATTTCTCAGATGTCTGCTTGTGTCGGTCAACAGATGGTGGAAGGCAAGCGTATTCCATTCGGTTTCAAATATCGAACTCTACCTCATTTCACCAAAGACGACTATAGTCCCGAAAGTCGCGGTTTCGTTGAAAACTCGTATCTACGTGGTCTCACGCCTCAAGAGTTCTTTTTCCATGCTATGGCTGGTAGAGAAGGTTTGATTGATACTGCAGTTAAAACAGCCGAAACTGGATATATTCAACGACGACTTGTCAAAGCTCTGGAGGATGTTATGATCAAATACGATGGAACTGTTCGAAACTCACTCGGGGATGTCATTCAATTTGCCTATGGTGAAGATGGTTTGGATGGAGTAGCTGTCGAAACTCAATACATTGACACTATTCCGATGAACCATGCAGATTTCTGGCGTCGTTTCAAGGTGGATGTCATGGACCCGGATCTCTCTATCAAGCCTCATTTGTTGGAAGCTGGTAACCAGATTGCTGGCAATATGGAAATCCAAAGAGTTCTTGATGAGGAGTTTGAACAACTCGAGAAAGACAGGGATATGATGCGAAACTTCATTTTCAGTGACGGGGATGGAGCAAGGACATTACCTGTCAATTTCCAACGAGTCATCAAGAATGCCCAACAAATCTTCAACATCGATCGACGAAGACCTTCTGATCTAAATCCTATCGAGATTGTCAATGGAGTGAATGAACTCTGCACCAAGCTCATTGTGGTCAGAGGCAACGATCCCATTTCGCTCGAAGCACAGGACAATGCAACTTTACTGTTCCGATGCCAACTGCGACAGAAACTAGCCACGAAACGTGTCATCGAGGAGTACCATCTCAACCGTGAAGCATTTGAATGGATTTTGGGAGAAGTTGAATCACAGTTCCTACAGTCGATCGCATTCCCCGGGGAAATGGTTGGAACCCTTGCGGCTCAGTCAATTGGTGAACCAGCAACCCAGATGACGCTCAACACCTTCCATTATGCCGGTGTGTCTTCTAAGAACGTCACTCTTGGTGTTCCCCGGTTGAAGGAAATCTTGAACGTCGCGAGGAATATTAAAACTCCTTCTCTCACTATCTATCTCGCTCCTGAAGTTGCTCTTAACACCGAATTGGCGAAGGAAGTACAGAGTGCAGTCGAACATACTACACTTCGCACTGTTACAAAAGCAACTGAGATCTTTTACGATCCTGATCCTCGAGAGACGGTAATCGATGAAGATCGCGACTTTGTGGAAGCCTTCTTCGCCATTCCTGACGAAAATGTTGAGAATACTGTGGACAGACAGTCGCCTTGGTTGTTCCGTCTGGAGTTAGATCGTGCGAAGATGTTGGATAAGAGGTTGACTATGGCGGATGTTGCAGGTAAAATTTCGGAGACGTTCTCAAATGATATGTTTATCATTTGGAGCGAAGACAATGCAGACAAACTCATCATTCGATGCAGAATCCTTCGAGATGAGAAGCAGATGCAAGATGAGGAGTTTATGGCTGAGGAGGATGTATTCTTGAGAAATTTGGAAAATCACATGTTGGATTCCATCAGTCTTCGAGGCATTCCGGGTATCTCGAGAGTATTTATGATGGAAGGGCGACGTACCTATGAGCAAGAGGACGGAAGTTATGGAATCAGAAAAGAGTGGCAATTGGAAACGGACGGCATCCATCTTGCGCAAGCTTTGACTGTTGAAAACGTCGATCCTGTGCGTACCTATTCCAATTCCTTTGTGGAGGTCTTACAAGTAATGGGGATTGAGGCTACTCGTGCGGCATTGTTGAAGGAGTTGAGAGCTGTCATTGAATTCGATGGTTCGAAAGTCAACTATCGTCACTTGGCTCTTCTCGCTGATGTGATGACATCGCGCGGTCATTTAATGGCTATCACTAGACACGGCATCAATCGTGCCGATACTGGTGCTTTGATGCGTGCTTCATTTGAGGAGACTGTTGAGATTCTTATGGATGCTGCGGCAGCTGGAGAGTTGGATGATTGCCGAGGTGTCTCCGAAAACATTATGTTGGGACAACTCGCACCTTTGGGTACAGGAGAATTTGATACATTGCTGGACGAGAAGATGCTCAGCCAAATCAGCGTTGATCACTTCCAACTCGGATTTGGGGAGTCTTCCACGACGCCTATGCGACCTGGTGGAAGTGCTACACCGTATGACGAGGGCCTTGTTTATGGAGATTATGTTGGATCTCCGGATGGAAATGCAGCATTCTCGCCTCTCGCAGGTGGGTCTGGTTCTGAAACACCAGCTGGCTTCACTCCTTACGGAACTGGTTTTGCTCAATCTGGAGGACGGTCGCCATGGGGTGTAACAAGCCCCAATCCTTTTGGCGCCTCAAGTCCTTTTGCATCATCCCCACGGTTTTCACCTCTCTCACCATCGGCCTATGGAGTGTCACCTCAGTACCCATCCAGTCCAGCATATCAAGCCACTTCCCCTGGATATTCACCTACATCTCCTTCATACTCTCCATCCTCTCCAAGTTTCCAAGCCTCTTCTCCGTCCTATACTCCTACCGATACAGTATTTGGAGCGAGACCGGGGTCTTCCTTTCCAGTTTCCTCACCAAGTTGGTCCCCCGTCAGTCCCAATTACTCTCCTCAATCTCCTGCCTATAATCCTACTTCCACCAACATGGCGTCAAGTCCTCAATACAGTCCTTCTTCGCCTAAATTCTCTCCATCGTCACCTGCATACAGTCCCAGCAGTCCTCAGGTCTCTTATACCCCGACGTCACCACTTAATACATTTGGATCGACGTCGCCTGCTTACTCGTAATTTCTCCTTTTAACAGTGAAGCTAATTGTAGGCCTACAAGTCCTGCATATCAGTATTCTCCATCTAGTCCCAAGTGGTCTCCTCGTGATGATTAGTGTTGTTGGTCATAACTTTTTGTTTGTGTTGTCAGTTTTTGAAGTGCACCTAAATTGAAATGGCGAGAAATTGAAGATTTGTGATGGCAATGGGTTGCTCGAAGGTAGTATCTATCTAGTATAGTGTATATAAAAATAAATAAGAGGGGCATAGAAGTCAAGATGAGTTCCAGTTTTGAGATAAAATCGTCTTCTGCCATCCTTCCTAAAATTTGCTCAGCTCCAATATATTGTGGGTCAAGATATATGATTCAATACTGATGAAGCTTTGTAGATGTGTAATATTAAGGTGTATTGTTAGTACGACTCGAGATTGTTCCGTAGGTCCTACATCTTGTAACAATGGTAATCACTAGCATACATGCTAAGGAAACAAAACGCTGGAAAATGACTCTACTTAGACCATTCGGTGAATAACTTCTCGTTGAGCTGCGAACTTATCCAACCCATCTAGATTCTCCCACCATTCATACAAGAATTTCTGACAGATCAAGCGAAACCACGGCGTGAATTGTAAATCTACAAATCAGAACTGCAACATGAACGCAAGGTACCGGGCTGCTCAAACATCTCTTTCAATTCCTGCGGCGACACATATCGGGTATCTCTGACTTCGTTTGGATTCACATTGACATCCACTTTCGCCACAAGAATGATAATATAATCCACTGTTCCATTAGTACTCATACAACCAGCAAACAGAGACAACATACTTTCATGTTCACCCCAAAGGCCCTCTCCACTTGGACTCAAATAATGTATTCTCGTAAGAAATTTCATGTTCTCAATCGGAACTTGATCCGCCTGAATCCCCAACTCATGATCCAATTTCCGCTGAGCAGCAGTTTTAACTCCCTGAATACTAGTATCCAAATCATATCCCAACTCAGAAGTAGTATGCAGCGGATGCGAACAACAAGTATTTGTCCATTGATCTGGAAACGTGATTTTCTCGGACGCTCGTTGTTGGAGTAATAATTTCTTCGTAGCGGGATCAAAAAGGAACACACTGAACGCTCGATGAAGAAGTCCTTTGTTGATATTACTCATTAAATGGCCTGTCAAAAACATTAATCATTTGCAGTCAAGAGAGGGACGGTGATGTACATTCTTTTTTGGAGCCGGGACGGACAGGTTGGTCGTTTTGGTCGATGACGATGCAAGCTTCTTCCATGTAGCGAATTTGTTCTTCATCGTAGCCTTGAGCTGTGGAGAGTTCAACGTCTTCCATTGTGGATGGATGTGTTGTTTGCGTGAGCGAAGTTATGGAGGGAGACATAATAGGGGCAGAAGGGGTAAGGATTGTTTGTCGGACGACTTTGTTGGGGAGGGACGATCAATGGAAAATTTTCCCGAGCCAAGTTCCCGTCGCGTCGCCATTTCCGAAATCGATTTATCTGACGCAGAGAGAAGTCAAGATGAATCCATATCCCTGGGTTGACTGAATTTCGTCCTATAGAGTCAATAGAAGTATAGAATCAAATTCACTCTTCTCTGTGGATGTATCTCAAAGCAATAGCTGGGCCGCACTATGAAGAGACAAATGATCCCCATCTCATCCATCCATATCATTAAACTTTGTTTGTTGAGATCACCACGATTCATGGTAATCAAGATCACGAACTGTCCGCTATTGAGATTTGGGCACTTATATCTTAGCGGTAGCAAACTGCTACACACATAATCCTCAAGAGAACTCTCTGACGGGATACTCCCGACCTGTGACATGGAAGAAAATGGTGCCCATCTCATGTTGAAAAGTCCATGTTTGTATTTATGACCGAGGACTTGTATTAGGAATCTAAGTCATCTGCATTCTTGGTGGTAATGTCGTATATTGAACAACGGTGTGCTAGATGACCGGAAGTTGCAGCGGTTTTTGTGTCCGGATTCCAGTTTGTCTAAATTAGTTGAGGGGTAGTGGGAAGTGTACTTGTATGTCATAGGGGGTGATGATGCGGATGTCGCAGTTGCAGTCACAAGGTTTTGTAGAGGGAGGTTGAACGATATTTAGCATGAGGAATATAACAGCTGGATCTGTTAGCAAAGGTAGTATGAGACTCAGACTTAATACGATTAAGAAGATCGATACGTGAACTTTCAAAGTGAGGCAACGCGAGCTTTGTCTGAAGGGTGGGTTGATTATTCTCGCGGCGCAGTGGAGGAGCATGGACAGCACCTG
>Ga0335073_10007399_pt1 | contig 15398 bp, 11 predicted proteins | sample Lox_Sample_22_FD_207093 | JGI IMG/M metagenome (GOLD analysis project Ga0335073, IMG submission 207093) | Soil microbial communities from Loxahatchee National Wildlife Refuge, Florida, United States - Lox_Sample_2.2 | ecosystem: Environmental > Terrestrial > Soil > Wetlands | place: USA... | reverse complement strand
TCTTTTTCGCGTTCGCGTGCATCATGGGCTTCGATACGCCGGCGTGGTTCGGCCGGGTGATGCTGCCGGCGTTCTTCGTTCTCATGCTGGTCACCAACTGCAACGGTATGTGGCGATTCACCGGCCACCAGCAATATGAGAACGCCGCGGCGCGTTTGGAAGCGCTGAATCCGCACCTGACGCCGCGGGACGCGATTCTGGTGGTTTCGTTTGCGGACGATGCGTATCGCTTTCTTTCGGCGCGGCCGTTCGATCCGCTCAGCCGGTACCGGAGCCTGGCCTATGTCGTCACAGGGTCGGGCAACCTCGGTCTGAGGACATGGCAACAGCACCTGGCCGCCCGAGTTCTGGGAACGTGGAACGGCGGCGGACGGGTGTGGATGTCGTTGCGGCTATGGGCTCGCGCACCGGAACCGGAATGGCGATGGGTGGAAGGCGATGACCCACGCATCCACTGGACTGATCTTCCTTCGTTCTTTGGCGCGCTCGATTGCGGCGAGCCTATCGGAGGCAAGGATGGCTTCGCGGAGTTGCTACCATCTTCGAAGAATGTGCGCATATTTCAGGAACTCCTGCATGAGTAACGGCGGAGTCCCGCGCCGCCGGCGCCTGGCGGCCGCTCCTCAATGACTGACTCGCGTCCGATCTCATTCCTCCTGATCTCGCACACCTACCCGCCCGTGGTTGGCGGCTCCGAGGTTGAGGCGCAGCGGGTATGCTCGGCTATGATCCGGCGCGGCCACCGGACGCGTGTGTTGTGCACCGGCGGCGATCCCATGCCGCCGCTGAGAGAATGGGTGGATCCGGCCGGCGTCCCGGTGAGCATTCTCACACGGAAATCGAAAGGTGTGTGGAAGGACCGGGTATTCGCCGCATCCGTCATGTGGCGGATCTGGAAGGAACGAAAGAACTACGAAATTGTCTACTTCCTGATGCAAGGCCTCCATCTGGCGGCGGGCCTGCCCATCGCGCGGCTGCTGAGGAAGCCGGTGTGCATGAAATTCGGGGGCAGCAATGTGATTCCGTTGCTCGCCGAATCGAGAGTCGGGCGGTTGGAGCTGGCCTGGCTACGCCGCTGGGCCAGCCGGATCATGATTCTGAACGAGGGAATGATTGGAGAAGCGCGGCAGCACGGGTTCCTGGAAAGCCGTCTGGTGTGGATGCCCAACCCCGTGGACACCGCGGAATTCAGGCCGGCGAGCCCGGAGGAGCGCACCCGCCTTCGGGAGAAATTGGGTATCCCGGCATCCGCGCTGGTCGCGATTTACGCCGGGCGGCTATCGGCCGAAAAAGGGCTGTTGCAATTATTGAATGCCTTCGCCGCGGTGGCGCGCGCCACTCCGGCGGCCACCCTGGTGATCGTCGGCGATGGACAGCAGCGGCGCGAACTGGAATCGCGAAGCGCCGAGCTCGGGGTGGCAGCTCAAGTCCGGTTCGCGGGCAGGGTTCCGATAGGGGACGTGGCCGGCTGGTTGCAGATCGCCGATCTGTTTTGCATGCTGTCGCCGAGCGAGGGCTTTTCCTGCGCCCTCGAAGAGGCGATGGCTGCCGGCCTGCCTTCGGTCGTGACGGATATTCCCGCCAATTCGCAACTGGTCGACACGGGAGTGCATGGCATTCTGGTGCCCGTGGGCCAACCACAGGCGGCGTCCGAGGCGATCGGGCGAATGATGTCGGATTCCGTCCTCCGCGCCCGCATGGGAGAGGCGGCCAGGAAACGAATTCTCGATACGTATACGCTGGACCGGGTCTGCCAGCGATATGAAGATCTCTTCCGCGGGGTGCTGGCCCAGTCCCACAGGTAGAGGACCAACGGCGCGTGGCGCCGTGGCGCCGGTATCCGCCTCACCCGCGATGCCGTCAGCGTTGGCGCAGGTTCTCAATATGAGATACTGTTGCGCAGTGCGCGACATGACGGAAGGCCAGCCCACCCGAACTCGGGCAGGTCCGGAGACACAGGCCCCCGCAGAGAGTCACACGTCGCGACGGCTTGGGATTCCACGCTCGACAGTGTTTTGGAGTTGCATATTCCTGGGCTACTTCCTGGTGGTGGTGATGCTGCAGAGCCTCACCGGAACGTACCGCAGCGAACTCAGCCACTATCCCGACGAACCCGCGCATGTCGTGACGTCACTCATGATCCGCGATTACCTGGTGTCCGGCTTTCATCAGAGCCCCGTCGCGTTCGCCCAAAACTACTACCTGCATTATCCGAAGGTCGCATTCGGATGGTGGCCGCCCTTCTTTCACTGCAGCGCCGCCGTGTGGATGCTGATCTTCCCTCCTACACGCACCTGGCTGTTGCTGTTCATGGCGCTTCAGACGGCCGCGCTCGCCCTGATTCTTGCCTTGTTCGCCGCCCGGTTATTCGGCCGGGCCGCCATACTGCTGGGCGCGGGACTGCTATGTCTGCCGATCATTCAGTGGGACGCGAGCGTGGTGATGGTGGATATTTGCGTTGCCGTTCTGGGATTGCTGGCGATGTGGAGCGCGGTCCGATATTTTACGACTCAGCGGCGATGGTGGGCGGTCCTTTTTGGGGCACTCACCGCCCTGGCAATGATGACGAAGGGCACCGGGACCGCCCTGATCCTGGCGCCGGTCTTTCTGCTGCTGCTCACTCGCCGTTTTTTTCTGCTCCGCAAACCGGACCTCTATATTGCCGCCGCTATTGTCGTGATCGCCGGCCTCCCCTGGCAGTTTCTGACCTGGCGGCTCAGCATGGCGCGCGGGAGCTTCTTCGGACCGATCACGAGAATCAGCCGGGACGTGGGAATCGCACCTCAGGCGGCGGCGTTTGTCCGATATGCGTGGGCCACTTTTGCCACCTACGCAGCCTGGTTCGTGTCAGAATTTGGAATTGTTTTATCTGTTTTCGCATTGGCGGCCGCGGCCGCAGAGGTCCTGGCTATAATTCGAACACGGTCCAGCGAGCTGAACGGCGATGAGATCTCCCGCGCCGGGGTAGTTTCCCTGTTCGCAGCCGTAGTGATTTTCCAATCGATCGCGCCGACTCCGCCAGAAGGGCGATACATGACGCCCGCTGTCCCGCTTTTCCTGCTCCTCATGGCGTCGGGAATTCGCCGGCTGGCTGGAACCGGCTTCCGGGGTGTGGGATTCACGATACGGGCCGGGGCCCTGGCTCTTGCCGCGGCAGCTCTCTTTGGCGCAACGAAATTCGCCATCCCCAGCGCTCCTCCAGAAGGATTTGCCGAAGTCGCGAGCAAGCTGATCCGGCCGGGGCCGAACACTGAGGCGATTCTGGTGTGCTCGGACGCCAACGGCGAGGGAGCCCTGATCACCGAAGTAGCGTTGCGCGATCAACGGCCGAGGGCCGTGGTTATCCGCGCGACCAAGGTGATCAGCGAGAACCCCTGGTCGAACGGGGGCCAGTATCGCCCGCTTCTGCGCACTCCAGAGGAGGCCGAACAATACCTCGATTCCGTGCCTGTGGACACGATCGTGATCGACGCCTCGGCGGTCTTATGGCCCCAGGATCGTCAATTGCTGTTCGACACGACGCGCGAGTATCCGGCGATCTGGCGCCCGTACCTGGAAAGCCCCGGAGATGTCACTGGCCGCCACCTTGTGGTATACCGGCGCGCCGGCGCCGATTCCGACACGCGCCCCAAACGGCTGCGTCTCCACATTCCTCTCGGCCTGGGGCGCGATGAGATCGAGCTAAACCCGCGGTGAGGCGCGTCATTTCAGCTTCAGCATGACCATGGCGTCGTCACGATCCGGACATGGCGCCGGTGTCGACGGCGGGTCCGGCACGTAATAGAGCCGAATACTCTTTCCCACCAGCCGCCAGGAGTAGGGGGCCAGCCAGGCATAGGCGGCGGGCTCAAACACCAGGTGGTGCAGGCTCACCGCGACCCATCCGGCCACGGGAACGCACGGTTCCAGCCGCGTATAGGACACGCCGTAGGCCGCCGGGTCTACCTTCGAGTCATACGAGAGTTGCACGCGGTGAATCGCGAGCGAATCCATGGTCTTTTTCAAACGCAGATAGTCCTGGCCCCAATCGAGATCGGACTCGACGAGGGTCTTCTCGGGGCGCCCGCCGGTCAATTCGTTAAAGTACGCCATGTAGTCGGGATGCGCCACGGCACTCTCCGCGCCCAGCCAGAGCAACGCCACCGCGACGGAAATGCGGGCGAGCACGCGGCTACGCGCGCTGTTCCAAGCCGCCTGAATCGCCAGGCCGGACGCGATCGCCAGCAGCGGATACATCGGAAGAATGTGGCGGATTCCCAAATTGATCCTGGAAGGAACGCAAATCAGCAGAATCGCCATGGCGAATGCCCCGGGAAAAACGATCGCCAAGTTTCGGCGCGGCAGGAAACGAAGCAGCGCCAGGATGACAGCGGCTAACGACAAAAACAGGAACGGCAAGGGCGTCTTGACAGCGAGGCCAACCGGAAAGAAGAGCTTCCAGCCATCGGCGCTCACCTGCCCCTCGAAATACTGCAGCGTTTCGGCCTGTTCGTGGATGGCCAGGTCGCCGAGTCCGCGCACCAGGTTTCCGGCCGGGATCGGGATCTCGATCAATTTGAGCTCCATCCGATGCAGCAGGGAATCGGGCGCCAGCCGGGAGCGGTATGCGCGGACAGTTTTGGCGGCGGTGAGGGGTTCGCACTGGAAGCGGTAGGCCGCCCAGATGGTCAGAAAAAACGCGAGAAAGAAGATCGCCAGGGTTTTGAAGTTGAGGCGGACGGGCAAGCGAAACCGGCGGGACGCGATCCAGTTCAATACAACCCAGGCGCCGGCGCACGCCCCCAGAAACGGAATGGCGGAGAGCTTCGCCAGAATCGCCAGACCCACGCAGCAACCCGCGGCGGTCAACCGCATGATGGAAGGCTTCTCCACCCATCGCAGGAATGTGAACAAGGCCAGCGGCAACGTGGCCATGGCCGCGCTGTCGGTGGTGACCAGAGCGGAATGGCCCAAAACCATGGGGATCATGGTGAATTCAAAGAGGCACACCACGGCGATCCAGGGACCGAAGAGGCTACGGGCCCACAAAAACACAACCGAGCACGTCAATACGAAGAACACCAGCACGCCTGCGCGCGCCAGAGCCAGCTCATGCTGGATCTGCCCGCGCGAAGCCAGCAAGGCCGCACCCTCGGCGAACACATCGGGAATTCCGATCGTGCGGATTCCCTCGATCCAGAGCGGCAAGGCGCCGGCAACGCGCTCCAGCGGAGGATGTTTGGGTTCGTAGTTGTATTGGCCGCGGGATAACCATTCCATGCCGGATGCGATGTGGTCCGGCTCATCTATGGTGGCGCTGAAAACCCAGTACGTGGAGAGGATCCGCAGGCAGCCAATCACGACCAGAATTGCGGCGGCGATAGCAGACGCCCTGCCGGATCTCCATTGGGTCATGCTCGCCCGGATTGTAGCACGCGAACTCCGGCTGTTCGCCGGATCCGTCCTGAGGGCGGGATTCAGCGGCCGCCGCTCAGCTGCGACACGCGTTCAGTTCAGCACGTAAACATCGTAATTCTCATCCGAGCTAGCTCGGTGCAAGGCAGCGATCTGCCGCGTTGCCGCATGGAATTCATCCAATTCGGGCTGGTCACAGGAGAAACTGAATCCGTAGTTGTATTGCAGATCCGGAATCGGACGGTCCAACCGTGGCTGCATCAGAAGGACCACGGGCCGCGCCGTTTCCTGGCGTACACGATGGGCGGCATCCAGGATTTCACTGAGCGACATATGCAGTTTCTGATGGCGGAGCCACACGAAGACCTTGCCGAATCGCGCGGACCGCTGGAGGTAGATGCGATTCCGGATGTAATATGGCAGCGCGTCCACCATGAACTCCGGTTCGCCGATTACCGTGGCGCTCTGCAATTCTTCATGGGCGCTCAAAACGGCAGCAAAGTCCCGGCTGGAGCTATATGGGCTCCTTATATCGACGGTAATCTTGTAGGCGCCCATCAGGATATTGAGGAGGAAGAGCGCCGGCAGGGCAATTCGAAACGAGACGCGATGAAGGCGGCCGGCCCACCACGACTCCTGTCTGGAGATTTCCGTCGCGGCCAGCCAATATAGCGTCAGAACAAAGACAAGCCACAGGCCCTGGTGCCGGTAAACGCCCGGATAGATAAGCGCGAAGAATCCGGCCATCCCCCACAGGGCAGCCACTGCGATCAACGCGAGAAACGGGCGGCGGAGCAACCCGGCGATCGACGCCAGAAGAAGCATGTACGCAAACGCCGACATCAAAACCTGAATGCCGGGCCGGATGGCCGCGCCGCGTGACAGGCGTTTGATACCAGTAGAGAGCGAATCCATGCCGGTAATCGTCTGGAACCGGCCGCCAACATCCGCCACGGCGTTCAAGAGAACCGGGACCACCCGCGAAACCGGCCGCTGTCCGCCCACCATGTTTTCGTCGCGCGACCGTCCAACCGTGGCCGCGCAAAGAAGCACGCCGGCCATGGCGAATCCAACCGCGAGGGCGCAGCCGCCCGGGCTCAAACGCTTCGGCGCCTGTGTTTCGCCCCGCGCCGCGCGCGATCGCGAGGCGCCGGCAATGAGTACAGGCAGAAGCAGGCACGTCAGCAGCGCCGAATGCGCGTTGGTGTTCGCCAGGAGAAACAGGATCGCGCCCAACACGAAAGGATTGCGCCGTTTGCCGCAGTAGACCGCCCCGAAAGCGAACAGCAGCAGCATACTGATGCCGTAATTCCGCGCCATGACCGAGTACTCGTAGAGCGGCAGACCGCTGAACAGGAACATGGCGCGGAACCAAAGCGGGAACGGAGCGCAAAACAGAAAAACGGCTGCCCCTGTGAACGCCACGGCAACGCTGACCAGTTTGAGCACCGCCGGCGTATGAAATACGTTGTAGGCAATGGCCAGCAAGAGGTGCCACAGGATGGGATGCCCTTCGTAGCGCAGCCCTTCAAACAAGCCGGCGAGGCCGTGCGCGTCCTGCGCGATCGAAAGCGCGCGCACCTCATCCCGCCACGGGACGTGACCGTACGACAGAACCGCCACGATGCCCAGCCAAATAGTCAGCAGGGCAAGCCTGAGATGCAAACCTTCGCGCCGCGAGTTGGCCAGAACTCGCCACCGCGACCGGTGCGCCGCTGCGGCCGTGTCTGGTTCCATAATTCCGGCTCAGGGGGTAACCCAGTAATCCGGGTTTGCCAAATGCCACGTTACAGTATCGGGGCCGGGCATGGCAAGCAGAAGGGGTTCCGCACGCGCGACCGAAAGGCGATTTACTTCGGATAGCAACCTAGTCGATCACGCGACCCCAAATGCGACGCATGTTATGGTTGATACAGAAGGATCAATTGGCATTCGCGCGTCCCCACGTAACGATGGCCCCGCAACCCGCGCCTGCCGCAACGGCACTTGCCGATTCCGCTGAGATCCTCACCGCGGATCTTCACAACCCCAGCCGCAGGATCGCTTTTTTTTGCGCGCTGATAGTCGTGTTCCTGCGGGTCAGCATGATGCATCAGACGCTATCGATCCTCTTCGGAGTTAATCTCTATGTCCTCTATGTTTTCAGCCTGCCCGCCGTAATCGGACTATTAGTCTGCCGTGGAGTGCAGCGGACCTTTCGAGGCAGGCCTTCCATTTACTGGATGGGTTTCGCGATTTGGATGGCCATTGACGTTCCGTTCAGTATCTGGCGGGGAGGATCTTTTCCGCTGGTCTACGATTATTTCAGAGTCACGGTGCCAATTCTGTTCATGGTTGCCGGACTTGTACTCAGCTGGCAGGAATTCCGGTGGACGCTATGGGCGACCGCGATCGGAGGCCTTGTCCTGCTGGTTTCGTCGCAGACTTACACATCGGAAAATGCGCGGTACGGCAGCCGGTTCGGCCTGCAGATGGGCACGATCTCCAATCCCAACGATTTCGCGGGCCACTTGATTTTCGTGCTGCCATTTCTGGTCTGGGGCGTGTTGGCAACCAGGAATATCCTGGTCCGGCTCGTGCTTCTGGGTGGAATCGGTTACAGCGTTCTTCTAGTCGTCAAAACAGCCTCACGAGGCGCTGCTCTCGGCCTCGTGTTAATGGCTGTCTACTATCTTCTGCGGGCGCCTCTTCGGCAGAAGGTCGCCATCGCCGTTTTCGTCCCGGTTTGCGCTGCCCTGGTCATCACCCTGGCGCCACCGGAGGCGTTACGGCGGATTATGTCGTTCAAGGATTCGAGCGGCGCAGTGCAGGAAGCAGTCGCGTCACAGGAAGCGCGGACTTATCTCTTCCAGAAGAGCCTGGATTACACGCTCCAGTTCCCGATCTTCGGCATTGGCCCCGGCGAGTTTTCCACCTATGAGGTCTTTCATAGCGAGGTCGCCGGCATGAAACACGGGCTGGGATTCAGCACCCACAGTAGTTATACTCAGGCTTCGGCAGAGTGCGGTATCCCGGGGTTTCTGTTGTTTGTGGCCGGCCTGGTATCGTCGTATCTGTTTCTCAATAAGGTTTACCGTGACACGAAAGACCGGCCTGAATTGCGGGATTTGCGGATGGCTGCATTTTGTATCATGCTGTCGCTGGTAAGCTTTGCGCTGGTAATTGGTTTCCTGAACTTCGCCTACTTTTTTTACGAGCCATTTTATGGTGGGCTGGCCATCGCATTGGCGCGGGCAGCGAAAGAGGAAATTCGCACGCGTCCTTCGCAGCCGGCGAACCCACCTGCTCCGTTTCCTCCACCGGCGTGGACCAGGCTAACGCGAGTCACTCGGGGGATGGTCCGGTCGTAATCAGTTCGCTGCCGGGTTCTCGGAAAAATCAGGCTGTCTATTGGCGTTTGCACCGGGGCATTACGATGCGGAAGCGCATCCATCGGGCGCGCCCGACCGGTCCGTTACAGCCGCGGCCCGGTGTCAGTAATTTGCGGGACCTTCCGTGCGGGAGCCAGTCGCCGGAAAACCGGACGGATTCAACGCATCGTCCCGGTTCCGTGGCACTAACCGCAAAGCGGCAGTTCTTTACCTATTCGAAATCGCGGGTGGTCTTCATCAGGACATAATTGCCCACGGTCTTAGCCACGGTCAACTCCGGTGCAAGCTTCCCTGGAGAGCCCGGGTAATAGTAATCGATCCTGGCCTGCGGCAGCAACAACCACGCGGCGTGATAGCGGCGCATCGCGCCGAAAAGCTCGCTTCTTCCCGGGTAAGGCGGAGAGATAGCGGAATGGCCGGTGTAATACGTGAACCAGTAAGGCCAGTCCGTGATTACCGAATCGCCGCGGGAGAGGTTTTCAGCAGCTTCGGTTGCCATAGCTTTATACGTTACGAGGGCCTGGAACGGACGACGGGCATGCTGAATGGCGCGAATATCCTGCGGCACCAACGCCAGCACAAGGTAGGCTGAGACCGGCGCCAGAATCCAGATGGGCCGCGGCCGCCTGACGAGGAACGGCTGCAGGATCAGCAGCGCCAGCAGACAATTGGCGACGCTGAAATATCGCGGCTCGGCGCCCGCCGCCCGCACGGATATCGAGAAGAGGGTCAACACAGCGATCAGGCAGGCTGCCGCCATTTCGCTGTTCCGCCATCGTCCACGGAGACAGAGCACGCCGGCGAGAGCGGCCAGTGAGAGTAGCGCGAACCAGGGTTTGTACGAATCCGCCAGTCCCGCGGCCAACAGCCATACGGCGGGCCGGACGCCGCGAATGGTGAAGTCCGCCAGTTGAAAGAAGCTTCTGGTCAGGGTGTAACCGATTCCCGGCGGAGGCGCCACGCTGCGCCAGTATTGATCGACCGTGATGCCGTTCCTGGCGGCATAGAAATTCTGCAGCCAATAGTATCCCGCGTCGGAGGCGAAAGGGCTGCCGCGCGTGATCGCCGTATGGTAAAGCCAGGGAGACGCGACGGCAAGAGCCGCAACCAGGAACAACATCATCGCAACCAGAGAGCGCCGCAATCCGTGCTTCAGGAAAAGCCACAAAAAGACGGCAGGCAAAATGAGCGTGGCGGTCGACCGGGTCAGCCAGGCGAGGCCGAACGCCGCGCCGGCCGCCAGCCAGTGCCAACTCCGCGTCGACCAGACAACCGCCGCGACCGTGCAGTAGCACAATGCGGTGGCGAGCGCGTCCGGCACAATCGCGAAGGATTCCTTCCAGTTGGACGGGAACAGAACCACCCCGGCAGCGCACAGAAGCGCAATCCAATCATTCGGACAGAACCGCCGGACGCAAAAATGGATCCCGATGCCGAGCAGGATACTACCGAGAATCGAGACGATACATGCGGCGTATGGCGTGGAACAATGCCATGCGCCGGCGACGGCGGCGCTCAACAGAACATATAACGGGTTGGCATTGTGAAACGGCATGGGAAGTTTGGGCGGATTGAGGAAGATCAGCCAATGGGCGTCATTGGTCAATCCTTTCCCATGGAGCAGGTTGTCCGCAACGATTGAATTGTAGGCGCTGTCGTGGCTGAAGTTTTCGGTGATCGACGGGTCGGCAGGAATCAGCACAACCCGCAGCAAGCCATAGAAAATCACCGACGCGGCCACCAGCATTCGTTGGCGCCGCGTGAACGAAACCGCCGGCATCAGAGGTAAGGATACCATCCGCCCTCCGGCGAACGTTTTGGGAAGGCAGAGGATGCGGCGCCGGCGGGCAGCGACTTACAATCGATACGCTGTATCCTCGAAAGAGAATGCTGCCGCCCTCGATTCGCCCGCGAAGACTAGCAGCCGACTTTCCGCCGCGTCTCATCTTCGTGGTCGATACCGAAGAAGAATTCGATTGGTCGGAGATGTTCTCGCGCCAGGCAACTTCCGTGCGCCACATGGCCCGCATCTGCAAACTCCAGGATATTTGCGAGGCGCACCAGGTCCGTCCCACTTACGTAGTCGATTCCAGCATCGCCACGCAGGCCGACGCGTGGCGTCCGCTGCGCAAACTCATGGAGGAGAATCGCGCGCTGATCGGCGCGCATCTGCATGCCTGGGTAACGCCGCCTTACGATGAAGCGCTTTCGCGGCCGAATTCTTACCAGGGCAACCTGCCGCCACGCCTGGAACACGCCAAACTCGCCAATCTCACCTCACAGATCTCGGACAGCTTCGGTTCCCGGCCCGTCGTCTTTAAGTCGGGCCGCTTCGGCATGGGGCCGCGGACGCTGTCCACCCTGGGGGAATTGGGTTACAAGATCGATCTGAGCCCGGCGCCGGCTTTCGATTCCTCGGAGGACGGGGGCCCGGATTACTCCGAACTGGAGTGCCACCCGTTTCAGGACGAGGCTTCCGGATTGCTCGTCCTGCCGTGGACGGGGGCGCTGCTGGGTTGGACGCCCGCCAACCCCATCGCGCTGCGCCGCTGGGCGATCTCCTCCTGGCGGCCCAAAGTCCGCATGCTGGGGATTCTATACCGCAGCAAGGCGATCCGCCGCCTGCACCTGACGCCGGAAGGCTACTCGGCGCAGCAGATGATCGAGCTCACGCGACGACTGTTCGACCGCGGCCATCACTGCTTCGTGGCTTCCATGCATAGTCCCAGCGTCATGCCGGGCGGCACGCCGTATGCGCGCACCGACGGCGATGTCGAGACTATGCTGGCTACCTTGAAACGTTATATGAGCTTCTTCTTCGGCGAATTCGGCGGTGAACCATGGGACCCGCTGGCGGCGTTCGATCATTGGTCTCGCAAGCCGGAATGGGCCGTTCCGGCCGGCAAAAACTGATCGTTTCCCGGGCCGGCGCCGGCCGTGCCGCCGGATGGTTCAAACGCTTTGAAAAGCAGGCAATCCTGTACAATTGAGTTTTTGCCCGGTACTGCTGGACTTCGAAACCGACAGAGCAGGAATTTCGGAGGATTTCTTCGCGTGCAGACGGATCTGGACAAGCTGAAAACCGCATTCGGCGAGGCGCTCCCGCTGCCGCCCGATGTCAATTTCGACGAAGTCGAATATGGCAAGACGAGCGGGTGGGATTCGGTCGCGCACATGGCGCTGATCGCGCAGGTGGAATCGCTCTTCGATATCATGCTCGACACCGACGACGTGGTGGGTTTCAGCAGCTTTCCCAAGTCCAAGGAGATTCTCAGCCGGTACGGAGTGAAGTTCGAGTGATGCTTGCCGGGAAGGTCTGTCTGATTACCGGCGCCAGTCGCGGAATCGGATGGGCCACGGCGCAGTTGTTTGCCCAACACGGCGCCACGTTGATCTTGAATTCCCGTTCCCAGGATGAGCTGGAAGAGCGCAGCCGCGCGATCCAGGACGCTTATGACACTCCGGTTTCCGTATTGGCAGCGGACGCCGCCGAGCCCGCGGCCGTGCAGTCGTGCTATAGCGACATCTTCAAACAGCACAAGAAGCTCGATGTCCTGGTGAATAATGCCGGAATCCTGCAGGGCGCGCTCCTGGGGACGATCCCCGCGGACTTGATTCAGCGGACGCTGCAAACCAACGTCTGCGGAGCGCTGCTGCATTTGCAGGGCGCCGCACGATTGATGATGCGCGCGAAAAGCGGTTCGATCATCAATCTCACCTCCATCATTGGCCGATTCGGCCGCGAGGGGCAATCGGTCTATGCCAGCAGCAAAGCGGCCATCATCGGGCTCACGATGTCGGCCGCGAAGGAACTCGCGCCCAAGGGGATTCGCGTGAATGCCGTCGCTCCCGGTCTGATCGAAACGGACATGACGAAGCAGTTGTCTCCAGACCAGCACCGGGAAGCGCTCAGCGGCATCAAGATGGGCCGCGCCGGAGATCCGACTGAAGTAGCGCAGGTGATTCTTTTTCTAGCGTCGGACATGGCTTCCTACGTCACCGGCCAGGTGATCGGAGTAGACGGTGGAATGATCGTCTGAGCGCCGCTATGATCTTCGCCATCGACGATCCAGCCCGCCGGCATCGCACCGCGCTCATCGACGGGGCGTCGGGGGCGAACTGGACGTACGAACAACTTCGCGACGCGGTAGATCGATCGAGGGAAGCGCTGGCGGCTCCTCAAAAATCGCTGGTGTTTCATTTTTGCCGGAATACCTTGCCGGGCGTGGCCTGGTATCTGGGGGCTGTGGAGGCCGGGCACGCGGTCGCCTTGCTGGCGGAGGACCTGGAAGAGAGCCTGCGCGCATCCTTGCTGGGCGCATTCCGGCCGGATTTCGTGGTGTTGCCGGGGAATCCCGGCGGCTGCTACGATCCGGCTTGTGCCGAAGGCCTTTGGCGCCGCCGGGAGAGCGACCTGCCTCCGATTCATCCGCAACTGACGCTGATGCTCTCCACATCGGGCAGCACCGGAAGTCCGCGCCTGGTTCGCCTGACGCGCCGCAACGTGGAGGCAAACGCGGACTCCATCGCGCAGGCACTGGAGCTAACGTGCGAAGATCGCCCGATCGCGCATCTGCCGATCCACTACTCGTATGGTCTGTCGGTGGTCAACAGTCATCTTGCGGCGGGCGCGGCCACGATTCTGACGACCGGCAGCCTGGTGGCGCCCGGTTTCTGGAAAACCGTTTCTGAGCAGCGGGTCTCGTCGTTTTCGGGCGTGCCCTACACCTATCAGATTCTTCGGCGTCTGAATCTGGATCGCTTGCCCGCGCAGTCCATCGTGGCGATGACGCAGGCGGGCGGCAAGCTCGATGACGACGCGGCAGCATTCTTCCATTCGCAGATGGCGGCGCGAAACGGCACGTTCTGGGTAATGTACGGCCAGACCGAGGCCACGGCGCGAATTTCCGTGCTGCCGGCGCGAAAGCTCCCCGAGAAGCTCGGAACGGCGGGGACCGCGATTCCAGGCGGGTCGCTGCGCATTCTCACCGCCGACGGACTTACCGGCCAGCCCGGCAGCGCCGGCGAGCTGGTCTACAGCGGGCCGAATGTCATGATGGGGTATGCGCTGGACCGCGCGGATCTATCCAAGGGCGACGAGTTGCGTGGCGTCCTTCATACCGGCGACCGCGCCAGCCTGGATGCCGATGGTTACGTGCGCATCGTGGGGCGCGCCAAGCGCGACGCCAAAGTCTTCGGCCTGCGCATCAACCTGGATGACGTGGAAGGCCTGATGAAAGTCCATGGCCCGGCAGCGGTAGTCGGCGGGAAGGACAAGCTGATCGTATACTGCGAGTTCGGCAGCGAAGCGGAGCTCAGGGAACTCCACGCCGGGTTGTCGGCGAAACTGCGCCTGCACGCGAGCGCTCTGGATTTCCGGCGGATCGCCAAACTGCCGGTCAGCGCCAGCGGAAAAATCGATTACGCGCAACTGGACGCCCAATGACGTTCGACGAACTCCTGAGCGCCCCGCAGTATTCGCTGACCCAGCCGGAGAAAGCGGCCGCGCTGCTGCCGCTGCTTAGGGAATTGACCGCGCACCATCGCGTCCGCTGCCCCGGGTACGACCGCCTGCTGCAGGTTCTCTGGCCGGATTCCCGTCCCTGTGAGGGAATTGCAGACCTGCCCTACCTGCCGGTCGGCCTGTTCAAATCGCACGCGTTGCGCAGCGTGCCGGAAGCGGAAATCTTCAAAACGTTGCAATCCAGCGGCACCACCGGCCAGCGCCCCAGCCGCATCGTGCTCGACCGCGAGACCGCGCGCCGCCAGACGCTGGCGCTGAGCCGCATCATGACGCATGTTTTGGGGCCGCGCCGGCTGCCCATGCTGCTGATCGAAAGCCCCGCCACCGTGCGCGACCGCCGCCAGGTGAGCGCGCGCGCCGCCGGCGTCCTGGGCATGATGAACTTCGGCCACGCCCACGCGTATGCGCTCGACGAGCGGATGGAACTCGATTGGGAGGCACTGCAGGCGTTTCTCTACCGCTTCGGCGGGCAGCCGTTCCTGATATTCGGCTTTACGTTCGTCGTCTGGAGCCATTTTCTGCTGAAGCTCGCCGGCCGCGACGTTAATCTCTCCAACGGCATCCTGATCCACAGCGGAGGCTGGAAGAAACTGGCTGACCTGGCGGTCACGCCCGCCGAACTGCGCGAGCGATTTCGCCGCGATACCGGCCTCGCGAAGATCTACAATTTCTACGGCATGGTGGAACAGGTGGGAAGCGTCTTTCTTGAAGGAGAAGATGGATATCTGTATCCGCCCAATTTCGCCGATGTGATCGTCCGGCATCCCATCAGCCTCGAAGAGTGCGCCGTGGGCAAAGCCGGTTTGCTACAAGTTCTGAGCATTTTGCCCCTGAGCTACCCCGGACATTCCTTGCTCACTGAGGACCTGGGCGTGATTCATCACATCGACGGCAGCGCCTGCGGCCGGCGCGGCAAGGCATTTTCGGTGCTGGGAAGATTGCCGCAGGCGGAATTGCGCGGCTGCAGCGACGTGATCGCGGCGCAGGTGGCCTCGTGAGCGATCTCGAGATTCTGGTTCCGGACGAGCGCGCCGCCAGTCTCGATGAGGTGGTGGGCATCCTGTCCCAGCCATCCCCGCCGCGGCTTCCCTTCTCCGACTCCACGGTGG
>Ga0335073_10007398_pt1 | contig 15398 bp, 12 predicted proteins | sample Lox_Sample_22_FD_207093 | JGI IMG/M metagenome (GOLD analysis project Ga0335073, IMG submission 207093) | Soil microbial communities from Loxahatchee National Wildlife Refuge, Florida, United States - Lox_Sample_2.2 | ecosystem: Environmental > Terrestrial > Soil > Wetlands | place: USA... | reverse complement strand
CTGCAGGCCTTCGCCGTACGCTTCGTCGTTCACGTCGTCAGCGGAGCTCAGGATGCGCAGCACGGGCGCGTGCGCGGCGTAGGTGTCAAAAAACTGGCCCACCCAGCGGCGTAGCGCATCCCGGCCCGCCTGGTTGGGCGTGACCACCGGGAAATCTCCGGTGATGACCTCGACGTCGCGCAGCGCATCCCGCAGCAGCGTCTTGATCAGGTCATCTTTGTTCGCGAAGTACAGGTAAAACGTCCCGTGCGACGTCTTCGCGCGGCGAACCACGTCGTCGACGCGGACCGCCTGGAAGCCCTTCTCGTCGAACTCGGCCATGGCGGCACCGAGCAGCTTGCGCACGGTCTCCCGGCCCTGCCGCCCGAGCTCGCGTTCCTGCGCAGGCGTGCCGCCTTCCAGCGATGGCCGTATCGTCGAGGTGCCGTCATCCAGGTGCCGCGGGGCCGGCGCCACCTTCTCGTCCATTACCGCGCGCTCTCCTTCAGCGGCGATGCGCCGCAGGTAGCGTTGCCTTGGGCATCTGGCGAGACTAGTCCGGTCCAGCGACAGTCCCGACTCGATCTGCCGCGGCGGTTACGGGCCGAGTACCTGGGTCAGGTAAGCGTTGCCGAACCGGCGCTCCGGGTCGAGCTCGTCGCGCAGCGCGACGAAGTCCCCGTGTTTAGGGTACGCCTGGCTCAGGTACTCCGCGCTCCTGGTATGCATCTTGCCCCAGTGGGGTCGTCCGCCAACCGCCGTCATGATCGCTTCGACGTCCCGGAAGTACTCCTCGTGCGCGGATGCGTGGAAGACGTGGATCGCGATGTATGCGCTGTCGCGGCCGTAGGCAGTCGACAGCCACACGTCGTCTCGCGGCGTGACACGGACCTCGACGGGAAAGCTGATCCGCCAGTCCCGCCGCGCGAACAGCGCTCTGACCTCGCCCAGCACGTCATGCAGCGACTCGCGCGGGACCGCGTACTCCTGCTCCTTGAACCGGACCCGCCGCGGGCTGGTGAACACCTTGTACGCCGCGTCGACGTAGCTGCGCGCGCCGAGGGCCTTCCCTGCGACGCCGTTGACAGTCTTGATGAGACCGGGGAAGGCGTGGCCCAGGCGGCACGTGACGCCGAAGACCGTGTTGGACAGCAACTCGTCGTCGAGCAGGTAGCGGATCCGGGTGAGCGGTCGCGGCGGCCCGGCCGACCGGTTGTTGCGCTTGATCAGGCAGCCCTCGGTGTGCGGGAACCAGTAGAACTCGAAGTGTTCGTTCTCGGCGGTGAGCTCGTCGAGCCGGGAGATCACCTCGGACCAGCCCATCGGCTCCTCCCGCGCCTCGAGCAGGAACGCCGGGACCACGCGGAACGTCACGGCGGTCAGCACCCCGAGCGCGCCGAGGCCAACCCGGGCCGCGTCGAACAGCTTGGGTGAGCTGGATTCGGAGCAGGTCACGATCGTGCCGTCGGCCAGGACCAGTTCCAGGCCGGCCACCTGGGCGGCCATCCCGCCGACGTCGCGGCCGGTGCCGTGGGTGCCGGTCTGGATCGCCCCGGCCACGGTCTGCACCTGGATGTCACCCATGTTGGCCAGCGACAGCCCCCGCGCCAGCAGTTCGGCGTTGAGCGTCTCCAGCGGGCAGCCCGCCCCGACCGTGATCAGGCCGGCGGCCGCGTCCGCCGAGCGGATCCCGGTCAGGCCGCCGGGGCGCAGCAGCACGCCGTCGGTGGCCGCCGCTGGCGTGAACGAGTGCCCGGTCCCGGCCATCCGCACGGTGAGCCCGTCGGCGCCCGCCTTGCGGACCTCGGCGGCGACCTCGTCAGCCGAGCGCGGCGCGGCGACCCGGCGCGGCCGCGCGGTCTCGTTGCCCGCCCAGTTGCGCCACACGCTATCTTCCGGCATCGCCCCATTCTGCCGGTTCTTCCGGCGGGACAACGCGCAGCCGCCGCAGGCCGACCAGGCAGGCCACCACCGAGCCAGCGCCGCAGGCCGTGGCGAACCAGAACCCCCAGCGCGCCCCGCCCAGGTCGACCAGGTGCCCGGCGATCGCCGAGCCTCCGGCCACGCCGACCGAGATCGCCGAGGTGAGCCACGTGAGGCCCTCGGTCTGCCGCCCGGGCTGCGCCTGCTGGCTGACCAGGCTGAAGCCGGCGATCAACGTCGGCGATATGGCGAGGCCGCAGAAGAAGATGACCGCGTCGAGCGCTCCGAGCCCGGGCATGACCCAGAACGTCGCCGTCCCGGCGCAGACCAGGATCAGCGTGATCGCGAACCGCCGGTGCGCCGGGGTGTGCCAGGTGCGCGACCCGTACCAGAGCCCGCCGACGGCACTGCCCAGGGCGTACGTGCCGAGGATGAACCCGGCGAGCGGCTTGTGCCCGTGCTCCTCCGAGAAGGCCACGACGCTCAGGTCGATCGTGGCGAACATGCTGCCGAGCAGCAGATATACCGGCGCCAGCGTGACCAGGCCCCGTGCCGGGATCCGGATCCGGCGGCGGCGGGCTTCGCCCGGCCTCGCGGCGGCAGGGACAACGGGCGCGATCACGGGCGGCTCGGTCCCGCGCTGCGCGGCCAGCAGCAGCGTCCCGATCAGGCAGGCTGTCACGGCCACCGTCACCCCGGACGCGGGCTGGACCTCGGTCGCCAGCACGGTGACCAGGGCCGGACCGATCACGAAGATCAGCTCATCGAACACCGACTCGAGCGAGAACGCCGAGTGCAGCACCGGCGAGTCGCCGAGCAGCACGCTCCACCTTGTCCGCACCATCGACCCGAGCGACGGCATCGACGCCCCGGCCAGCGCGGCGCTGAGCAGCAGTGCCCAATCCGGCGCGCGCAACTCGGCGCAGCCGACGAGTGCCGCCGCCGCGGCCGCGTAGACCAGCGCTTGCGGGCGCAGCACCCGCCCCTGCCCGAACCGGTCGGCGAGCCGGGCCGCCTGCGGCGCGCAGACCGCGTAGCCGACCGAGGATGCCGCCGACACCAGCCCGGCCAGCCCGTAGCGGCCGGTGAGCGACGCGACGAGCAGCAGCGTGCCGAGCCCGAACATGGATATCGGCATCCGGCCCAGGACTCCTGCGGCCGAGAATCGCAGCGCGCCGGGCCGGGAGAGAACTTCGAGAAATGGGTTGCCGTGGCGCTGGCCACGCTCGCTGACCTGCGTCACTGTCCGGCATCCCTCCCTGTATGAAGCTATATCAGCCGGCCGCGGGCTTCTCCACTTGTTATCCGTGTGGTCGATGGGAGTTGGCCGCGGCGGACTGCACATTGGCGCGAGAGCGGACTAGGGTATATCGCGATGATGGGACGGATGATCGGCCGGTTCCTGGTCCGCAACAATGGACCGCGCGGCACCGTATCCGCCTCGCGCGCGCTCTTCGCCCGGGGCGTGGCCGGCTGCAGCGCGCTGGTCCTGCTGGGCATCGGGGCGTACGCCGGGTTCCCGCAGCCCCCGGAGGGTGCGCCAGGCAACAGCGCGGCCGCGACGACCGGCCAGGGAAACAATCCCGCGTCGTTCAAGCAGATCATCCTGCCCGACCTGCTGATCGTCTCTCCCTCCGGGCTGACGAGCCAGCAGCTCGCCAGCCTGAGCCAGCTCACCGGCGTCCGCAACATGATCGCGTTCGACGGCGCGGAGATCAGCGTCGGCAACCGGCAGGTCAGCGTCATCGGCGTCGACCCGGCCCAGTTCCGGCCCTGGGTGCCGCTGCAGACGGCTTCGGACCAGCCGTTCTGGAACGCTCTGTCCCAGGGACAGTTCGTCGCCTCGCAGTCCGCGCGCAGCACGCTCGGCCTCGAGGCCGGTGCCGCGTACCAGCTCACCGGCAGCCAGACCAGGACGCTGCAGTTCGGCTCGGCCGCGTCGCTGGGCATCCAGGGCGTCGACCTGCTCGTCAACACCCAGGTCTCGGGTGAGCTTGGCCTGGTGCACCGGGTCGCCGCCCTGATCAGCGCCCCCGGTCCCGGGCTGACCAAGCTGATGGCCAAGGTGGCGAAGGTGCTCGGTCCCTCGGGCAAGATCGTGAGGCTGCGCCAGCAGCAACTCCCGGTCACCAGGGTCAGCAGCGGCCAGCGGCCCTCGACCTACCTGCAGCTTTTCCAGGCCTCGGCGGCGCAGTACTGCCCCGGCCTGTCCTGGACGGTGCTGGCCGCGATCGGCCAGATCGAGAGCGCCGACGGCACCAACGTCGGCCCGTCCACGGCGGGGGCGCTCGGGCCGATGCAGTTCCTGCCCTCGACGTGGGCCGTCTGGGGCATCGACGGGTTCGGCGCGACCGGCACGCCGGACATCATGAACCCGTACGACGCCGTTCCGTCAGCGGCCCGGATGCTGTGCGCCGACGGGGCCGCTTCGGGCTCCGGGGGCCTGTCGGCCGCGATCTTCGACTACAACCACGCCACCTGGTACGTGAACGAGGTGCTCGCGCTGGCCGGCGAGTACGCCCAGGACTACCCGTCCTGATCGGGCCGCCGCGCCTGGTTGGATGGTTGCATGCCGCGTTACGACGCCTTCCTTCTCGTGTCCTTCGGCGGCCCGGAGGGCCCAGACGACGTCATCCCGTTCCTCGAGAACGTGACCCGCGGGCGCGGCGTGCCCCGGGAGCGCCTGGAACAGGTGGCCGAGCACTACTACCGGTTCGGCGGGGTCAGCCCGATCAACGGGCAGAACCGCGACCTGCTCGCCGCGATCGAGAAGGACTTCGCCGCCAGCGGCATCGACCTCCCGCTGTACTGGGGCAACCGGAACTGGGACCCGACGCTGACCGATACCGTGGCGGCCATGGCCGCCGACGGCCGGCGCCACGCGATCGCGTTCGTGACCTCGGCCTACAGCTCGTACTCGGGTTGCCGCCAGTACCTGGAGGACATCGAGCGGGCCAGGGCGGCGGCGGGCGCGAGCGCCCCCTTGATCGAGAAACTCCGGCCGTACTTCAATCACCCCGGCTTCATTGACCCGCTGGCCGATGCCGTCCGGGCGGCGGCCGCGACCCTGGGCCAGGGCGTAAAAAACACTTATGACCTTATCTGTACCGCCCACAGCATCCCTGAGGCGATGGCCGCCGCCAGCGGACCGGCCGGCGGCGCGTATCCGGCTCAACTGGCGGAGGCGTCGCGGCTGGTCGCCGGGCGGGCCGGTGCCGCCAGGCCGTGGCGGCTGGCCTACCAGAGCCGCAGCGGGCCGCCGTCGGTGCCCTGGCTCGGTCCCGACGTGAACGACTGCCTGGCCGACGTCGCCGCGGCCGGCTCGGACGGCGTGGTGCTGGCGCCGGTCGGGTTCATATCCGATCACCTCGAGGTCGTCTACGACCTCGACGTCGAGGCGGCCCGGACCGCCGAGCGGCTCGGGCTGCCGCTGGCCAGGGCGGCCACCCCCGGCACCGATCCGCGGTTCGTCTCGATGATCACCGAACTGGTGGCCGAACGGCAGGACGGCGCGCCGCCGCGCGCTCTCGGCGGCCTCGGGCCGGCGACCGGTACCTGCGGCCCGGGCTGCTGCGGCTCCGGCCGGCCGGCTCGCCCTGCGCCGGAAAGGACGGCACCGTGAGCGCGCCGCAGGGCCGGCCCACGGCCGGCGAGCTGCTCGATCTGGCCTGCAAGGTCGCGGTGGCGGCGGGCAGGCTGCTGCTCGGCAGCGGCGGGCGTCCTGAGGTCGTGGCCACCAAGTCCAGCCCGACCGACGTGGTGACCGAGGCCGACCAGGCCGCGGAGGCCCTGATCCGGGACCTGATCGGGGACAAGCGGCCCGGCGACAGGATTCTCGGCGAGGAGGGCGGCGAGACCGGGTCGGGGTCTGCGGTCCGCTGGATCGTGGACCCGCTGGACGGCACCGTCAACTACCTCTACGGGCTGCCCGACTGGGCGGTCAGCATCGCCGCCGAGGCGGACGGGTCCGTGGTGGCGGGCGCGGTGTTCGTGCCCCGGCGCGACGGGCTGTTCAGCGCCGCGCTCGGCGGCGGCGCCTGGCTGAGCACGGGCGCGCTCGACCCGCGGGGCGAGGACGCGCCGCCGCCGGTCCGGCTGGCCTGCAACACCGGCGTGCCACTCGGCCAGGCCCTGGTCGCGACCGGGTTCGGGTACGAGGCCGGGCGGCGGCTGGTGCAGGCCGAGGTGCTGCGTTCGGTGCTGCCCCGGGTCCGCGACATCCGGCGCGGCGGTTCGGCAGCCGTCGACCTGTGCTCGGTCGCCGAGGGCACGGTGGACGCCTACTACGAGCGCGGGGTCAACCTGTGGGACGTCGCGGCCGGGTCACTGATCGCGGCCGAGGCTGGTGCCTCGGTCATCGGTATGCACGGCACGCCGCCAGGCCCGTCGATGACGATGGCGGCCGCGACCGGGCTGCTCGGCGAGCTGCACGACCTGCTGGCCGGAGCCGACCCGGAGCGGGACGGCTGAGCGTTCGGCGAGCCGGTCAGGACTTCTGCAGCGTGCCGGTTGCCGCGGGCGCGCCCTTGCCCTTGAAGCTGAACGCCAGGCCGGACGACCCGGCGGCGGGCGGGCTGAGCGTGACCACGCCGCGCTGGCACGGGCCCTTCACCACCGCCTGGTTCAGGGTCAGCACCCCGAAGGAGTCCGACACCAGGCTGAGGGCGTCGGTGCAGTTGAACGGCCCCATGTAGTGCACGGTCCCGCCGGGAGCGCCGGCGGCCAGGGTTACCGTGACGGTGGCGCTGAACGTGCCCGACTGACTGGTCTGGCTGATCTGGCCGGCCCAGGTTCCGGCGAGGGTCGCCGGGACCGTCACCAGCGGCGTCGGCGCGGTCGAGCCCTGGGCCGTCGACGCGCTCGCCTGCGCGCTGGGGCTCGGCTTCGGCGTGCTCGGCTGGCCGCTCTGGCTCTGCGCGAAACGGATGGCCGCCACGATCGCGAGGATGCAGACCGCGACCCCGGTGACCCACCAGATCCCGGCCGCCCGGCGCCGGGCACGGCCCGGCTGGCGTTCGGGGCGCTCATCCTCGGCCGGCGGAGGCTGCACAGCCGCGAGCCGAGCGCGCCGCGCGCCCTCGCCGAACACGCCGGCGGGCGGGTCGTCGTCGCCGAGCAGTTCGATCACGGCGGACCGGGCGGACGGCTGGTCGCCGGGGTCCGCCGACGTGCACTGGATCACGAGCGAGCGCAGCGGCTCGGACAGCACGTTCAGGTCTTCGGGATCGCCCGGGTCGGCGGGCCCGCCGACCGCGGTGAACAGCATGGTGTGCGCCCAGGCGCGCATGTCGGCCGATGGGGTCGCGGCGCCGTACGGCGGGGTGATCCCGAACTCGATCACCCGCGGGCCGCCGGGGCCGAGCACCACGTACTCGGGGCCGAAGTCGCCGTGCACCAGCCCCGCCTGGTGGATGGCGGCCAGCCCGGTCGCCGTCCCGATGGCCAGCGCCTCGAGTTCGGCGCCTTCCCACGGGCCGTCGCCGGTCACGATTTCGAGCAGTGAGGGCCCGGCGACGTACTCGCGGACCAGGAACGCGTGACCGCCCTCGAACCCGGCGCCCAGGATCCGGGCCGCGCAGAACGGGGCCACCCGCGACGCCGCGTTCGCCTCCGCCGTGAACCGGTCACGCGCGGCGCTGTCCCGGGCCCAGTCGCCCTCCTCCACCGTGATGCTGACCTCGCTGCCCTCCGGCGTCTGGCCGAGATACACCGGGCCGCCGGCGGGCATGCCCGCGACCCGGCCCGTCAGCCGGTACCGGCCCAGGCGTCTTGGATCGCTGGCATGCAGCGGCACGACGTTGGGCATAACTCGTCTCCGCGAGGGTCTGCGCAGGACAGATGCGAGGTTTGCACCATACGCACCTTGTGCCTGCTAGGGGCGTTGATCAAGCAAGTTTTCTGGGGAGATTTTAGGGGGAATGCCGGGTGTCATGTGATGTTGCGGGCGAGCCCGGCTTCGACACGAACCGCCAGGCATGCGTTGTACGTGTACCAGGCGCTGGGACGTGACAGAATTCCCCGCCGGATTCGGGCACAACCGAGGCCCTTCGAGCGTTACACCCGCGCGATAGGTGAAGAAGATGGAGGGGTAAGGGCGCACATGGCTACCGACTATGACAGCCCGAGGAAGACCGACGACGAGATGACCGAGGACAGCCTGCAGGAGCTGCAGGCGCGTCGGATGGACAAGTCGTCGACGGCCATCGACATCGACCCGGACGATGTCGTCGAGTCGCTCGAGCTGCCGGGTGCGGATCTGTCGAACGAGGAGCTCTCGTTCAAGGTGATCCCCCGCCAGGCGGACGAGTTCACGTGCTCGAGTTGCTTCCTGGTGCACCACAGGAGCCAGCTCGCGGAGACGCGTGGCGGGCGGCTTGTCTGCCGGGAGTGCGCGGCCTAGGCCGGTCTGGCGCTGCCATGCCGGGGCCGGAGGGCCGCCTGCCGCGTACGGTGACGCCGTACGCGGTTCCCGGCATGCGCGCACGGCGCTAGCTCTGGTCCCAGATCGTACGTTCGTCTCCGCGGGGGTCCTTGTGCAGGCCCCCGCCCGTTGTGTTGAAGACCATCACGGGGTAGCTGTCGTCAAAGGCCGGCCAGCCGGGATTGCCGTCGCGGGCGAAGCTGATCCACGCCGCGTGCATCCGCTCGGCCAGCGCCGCTGGCGGCTCCGGCCCGATGGCCGGCTCGGCCCCCTCCGCCAGCAGGTTGTCGAAGACAAAGGGGATCTCCAGCGAGTGGCACGCGCCGAGCCCGCCGACCGGGCTCGGCCAGGCGAACTCGTACAGATACGTCGGCGCCGCCGCGCCGCGCCGGGCCCGCGCCACCGACAGCGCGGGGATCCGGAAGTAGCGGTCGGTCAGCACCGCGCACAGGACGTCACCGGGGGCGGCGGCCGGCCGGTTGGCGCGGTACAAGTCCGCCGCGGGCTGGCCGACGCCGAGGATGGTTAGCACGCCTGCCAGGCCCGGTTCGTCCAGCAGCCCGGCCAGTCCCGTCGGGACCAGGAACAGCCGGAACTCCTCGGTGTTCGTGCCGGTCAGCAACGTGACATCGGACCCGGCGCCGGCGGCGATCGCATCCAGCGGGCGCGCCGGGAGCAGGTCGCCGTCCACGACCGGGATGAACGGCAGCGCGCTGGCCACGATCGTCGCGCCGAAGCGCGCCGGGTCGGGCTGGCTGGCGAGCGCGTCGCGTACCTCGGCCTGGGCCTTGATCAGCTCGGGGAGGCCGACCACGGCCAGGCTCGCGGCGTCCGGCTCGCGGCCCAGGGCAAGGCCGAGTTCCTTGGTCACCAGCGCCGCGTCCGCCGGGTCCGCTACCGACTGCACCGAGCCGCTCTGCGTGATCGCCCGGGCGAACAGTCCCTGCGCGCCGGGCATCGCCAGCAGGGTGGTCACGCTCATCGCGCCAGCGGACTCGCCGAAGACCGTGACGTTGCCGGGGTCGCCGCCGAACGCGGCGATGTTGTCACGCACCCACTCCAGCGCCGCGATCTGGTCCAGCAGGCCCCTGTTTGCCGGGGCGCCGGGCAGCAGCGCGAACCCGTCCACGCCCAGCCGGTAGTTGATCGTGACCAGCACGACGCCGTCCCGGGCAAACGGGTGGCCGTCGTAGATCGGCAGCGCGGAGTTGCCGTTGCTGAATCCGCCGCCGTGGATCCACACCATCACCGGCAGGCTCGCGGCGCCCGGGTCGGGCGTCCAGACATTGAGGTTCAGCCAGTCGTCGCCCGGAATGTTCGGCTCGGGCAGCAGTTCGTCGAACGGGGAGGCGTAATCGGGTTTTGGCGGGGTGGCGCCGAGCGCGGCGGCCTCGCGGACGCCGTCCCAGTTCTCCGGCGGCGCCGGCGCCCGGAACCGCAGCGGCCCGGTCGGGCTCGCCGCGTACGGGATGCCGAGGAAGCTGGCCACGCCGTCGCGCACCTGGCCGCGGACCGCGCCGGAGCGCGTGATCACGGTGGGTCCCATGAGCGAACTTTGCCATGTTCGTGTTTTTTACGCTACGCAGGCTGCCGAATCGGGGCACAGTGCCGGAATCTGGCCCCGGGCGCCGGTCAGCGGCGCTCAGCGGCGATGAGCGTCCGTTTCAGCGTCCGTTTCAGCCCCGGTAGGCGAGCAGCAGCGCGATGTCGTCGTCGGGCGCGTGGCCGACATACCGGATCAGCTCCCGGGACAGCCGGTCTACCAGCGTGTCGTAGCGGCCCGCGCTGAGCACCGAGTTGCACCGGTCCAGGTTGAAGAAGGTGCCTGCGGCGTCGCGTGCGTCGGTCGCACCATCGGTGTAGAAGAGGATTGCCTCGTACCCGTTCAGCGGGATCGTGACGGGAATGCGCGGCTCGGAGGAGAGGTGGCCCAGGCCCAGCGGCAGGCTGCCCTCGCCGGTATCGAGGAACCGGGGCGCCGCGTTGCCCAGCAGCAGCGGGCCAGGATGGCCGCAGCTGAGCAGCTCCATCTTCGAGCCGTCGGCGCTGATCTCGGCGAAGATCGCGGTCACGAACCCCTCGTCGGGTAGCTGGCGGCCCAGGCTCGTCTCGATCCGGCAGGCGATCGCGGCCAGGCTGTCCTCTTCGTGCGCGGCGTCGCGGAAAGCCCCCAGCAGCGCAGCCGCCGACTGGACCGCCGGGAGGCCCTTGCCCTCCGCGTCGCCGACGACCAGGCGCACGCCGCGCTCGCCTTCCACCACGTCATACAGGTCGCCGCCGACCCTGGCCTGCGACGATGCCGACAGGTACTTCACCGCGAGCCGGAGCGATCCGATCTGGCTGGGAACCGGCCGCAGCAGGACCTGCTGCGCCGTGTCGGCCACCAGCCTGACCTCCGCCAGTTCGTGCTCCCGGCGCCTGCGGGCGGTACTGGCCGCGATCCCGGCCGCTGTGACAGCGGCCACGGCCACCAGCCCGATCATGTCGAAGCGGCGCGCCTGCTGACCGGTCATCGGGCAGAACAGGAACAGCGTGCACATTCCCAGCGCCAGGCCGCCGGCCGCCAGGGTGTACACCGCTCCGCCGATCGCCGCCGCCACCGCCGGGCCCACGGCCATGAGGGGAACAAGTCCCCAGTTCGGGCCCACGATGACGCGCGCGCTGGCTATCCCGACGGTCAGCGCGAACGGCGCCGCCAGCAGCAGTGCCGGGCTCAATCGGTACCGGATGAAACATTCCTCCATCTGGGCTGCGGCGCCGTCGCGGTCATCAGCGTGAACCAGACGATCTTCCCGGCGCCGGCCGGCAGCGTCCCCCAACTGTGTGCCAGCGCCTCGACCAGGGTCAGGCCGCGCCCCTCTTCATCCTCCAGCGCCGGCAGCAGGCGCCGTGGCGGCCGGGCGTAGTCGTCGGTGACCTCCGTGATGATCTCGTCGGGCATGAGGCGGAGGCGAAGGGCGATCGGCCGCCGGGCGTGGCGTACCGCATTGGTCAAGATCTCCGACGCCAGCAGGCTCGCCGTGTCCGCGAGTCCCGCCTGGTCCCAGGCGGTGACGACGTCGCGGACAAACCGGCGTCCGGCCGCCACCTGCTCGGGCCGCGGCTGCAGCGTCGTCTCGACCGTGGACAGGGCGGCGCCGGGCGGCCACGGCTTAACCACGCGTCCCGTGCCCGGATCCGTCCGGGCGATGACGGAGGCGCCGGGGACGTCAGGACCAGCGGGCCGCCCCGTGATCGGCCTGCGGTGCTCTGCCCACCCCTGTCGTAGGTCATGCTGATTTCCCCCCGGGCGAGCCAGCCCCGACCTGGCGCTCGCTCATCGTCGTGAGCAGCGGCGCCGCGCGACGGCACGGCGCAGCGGGGCGTCTTTTGACTCGCCGTTCAATCCAGACCCAAGCTCATCACAGTACGACAGCGGCCGGCGTCGTTGTCAAACCCGGCCAGGCTCGATCGCGGCGAATCGTGCCCGATCGTGCCCGATCGCGGCGGGCGGCGCGAGTGAGGTCATTCGTTCCTCGCGGTCTCGGGGCCGGTAATGCGCCGGAGCAGCGGGAACGTGGCGGCGATGACGCCGAGCGACGCCGCGATCCCGGCCCCTGCGAGGACGTAGTAGTCCGCGCCCGGCGTCACCAGCGGGTGCTGCAGCATCACGCTCGCGTACATCGCGGCGGCGCCGAACCCGACGCCGACCGAGACCGCGGCGACCGCCAGCAGGGGGACGCCGCTCTCCAGCGCGACCACGCGCCGCAGCATGCCGAGCCGGGCGCCGGTCAGCCGAAGCAGGCTGAACGGGCGCTTGCGGTCGGCCAGCCCGGCCGCGACGGAGGCGGCCAGCGTGCAGCCGGCCACGACCAGGCTGGCCAGGATTATCACGTCGGCGAGCTGCCCGTAGGCGTTGTCGATGGTGTTGATGTCGGTCGTGATCTCGCCAAGCGTCAGCGCCACGCCGAGGCTGGGGTAGGCGTCCGCGTTGTCGAGCGCGGTCCTGGCCTGCTCCACCGCTCGCGTCGATCCGTCCGTCGCGACGTCGATGGTGTCCACGCCCAGGCCGTTCAGCTCTCGCGCCGAGACATTCGCGGCCGGCCAGGTGATCGCCTGGTAGCTCTTGACCGGCGGGCCGCTATCCAGGGACTCGGGGAACCACACGGCCGCCGCGCCGGCGGGGCAGCGGCCGAGCCGGGGAGCGCGGGCCAGCTCGGAGCACGACACCAGGCCGGCCGGAACCGGGCCGGCCGGCTCATACGCGGAGGGGATTCCGACGACGGTTCCGCCCAGCAGTGCTCTCGGAATGCTCGACCTTCCGTCCGCCCGGACCGCGATCACCTCCTCGACGCCGCGGATCCCGCTCAGCCGGGCCAGCAGCGGGGTCAGCGCCCGCGCCTTGCCCGGGCCCGTCACCGGGGCGCTCGAGCCCGGCGGCGGCGGGCCGTGGGTCGGCAGCGGCTGACCGGCCTGGTCGGCAACCAGGATGTTGGCGGCCGCGGCCCAGCCGAGCGGGTGGACGTCCTTGGCGTCCTGAGTGGCGAGGTCGGCGACGGCCACGGTGGCGATGAACAGGGCCAGGACCAGGCCGCTGACCGCACGGAACGCGGCCCGCGGGTCGTCGGCCAGCCGACGGGCCGCGATCAGCGCACCCGGGCGGCTGGCTCGCCGGGCCATCAGCCGCGCGCCCGTCATGGTCAGCCAGGGACCGGCGACGACCAGGCCGATCATGATCAGCAGAAAACCCGGCAGGAGCGCCTGGACCTGCCCGGCGTTACTCGCCGGACGACCGTGCAGGACGAAGAAGCCGAGCTCGGCGACGCCGGCCAGCAGCGGCAGGACCCGCCAGGCCCCCGGCGGCGTCGGAGTCACCCGGCGCGCGACGCCGAGCGGTGAGATCCGCACCCGCCGCAGCGCCAGCCGGGCCACGACCGCGGCCGCCACGGGCACGCCGACCGCGACCGCGAGGATGTCCGGCAGGCTCAGCGACAGCTCCGCCGGGAAGAACGACTCGCCGGTGAACGGGATGGCCGCGAGCGGCACGCGCAGCACGAAGAACAGGCCGAAGCCCGTGGCCACGCCCACCGCCGCGGCCACGGTCGACTCGACGGCCGCGAGCACCGAGATCTGCCCTGGCCTGGCGCCCACCAGGCGCATCGCCGCGAACCGCTGCTCGCGACGGGCGGCCGAGAGCCGGGTCGCGGTCCCGATGAAGATAAGCACCGGGGTCAGCAAGGCCAGCGCGACCACGGAGAAGACGAGGTCGACGCCGCCGGCGCCGACCCCCTCGTCGGGCGGGGCGTTGTCCAGGCCCCTGGGATTCGCCGCGTCGTTGAAGGCGGGCAGCGTGGTCGCGATCGCGGTCACCGGGATGGCGTCCGCCGTGCGCGCCATCTGCGCGGCGGTGTGCCCGACGATGATGTAGAGCGAGTCGGGGGACGGCAGGGCCGCCTCGCCGATCCGGCCGGCCAGCCGGCCGGGATAGCGGCCGGCGAGCTCGTCGCGCGGAGTGCTGCGCAGGAGGCTCGCCAGCGCGGGGGAGGCGTAGAACTGGCCGGGCGCGGGATCATGCGGGATGCCTGGCGGGACGGGCGAGGTGCGCCCCGTCGCGGCCACGTCGACCCGCACGATCTGCCGGCCGCCGAAATCGTCCGGGCTGATCTTCCACCAGAGCGGCGCGGTGCCGGCCTTCGCCGTCCCGGCCGGCACGAACGACGTTCCGGTCCACAGCCATGCGTGACGCTGGTTCTGAGTGGTGACCGCGTTCTCGGCCGACACTGCGGTCAGCAGCAGGCCGACCCCGAGCCCGACGGCGAGGGCCAGGACGACCAGGCGGACGACGGCCTCCCGGCCGCCGCTGATGGCCAGGCGCAGGCCAAGCCCGATCACGGTGCCACCCCGGTCAGCGAGCTGACCTTGCCGTCCCGCACGACGACCTCGCGGCGCGCGTAGGCAGCGACCCTGGCATCGTGGGTGACCAGGATCACCGTGGTGCCCTGGTCCCTGGCGGCGGCGGTCAGCAGCCGCATCACCAGCTCGCCGGATATCGAGTCCAGCGACCCCGTCGGCTCATCGGCGAACAGGACCTCCGGGCGCGCGACCAGGCCGCGGGCCAGCGCGACCCGCTGCGCCTGGCCGCCGGACAGCTCACCGGAACGGCGGTTCTCGAGGCCGTCCAGCCCGAGCCTGCCGAACCACGGTCCGGCCTCGGCCAGGGCCGGGCGCCGGCGGATCCCGCTGAGCAGCAGCGGCATGGCGACGTTTTCCTCCGCTGTCAGCTCGGGGACGAGCTGACCGGACTGGAACACGAACCCGAACCGGGCCCGGCGCAGGTCGCTGCGGTGGTCCTCGGACAGCGTGTCGAGCCGCCGACCGTCGAACCAGACCTCGCCCTCATCGGGGGTCAGGATCCCGGCCAGGCAGTGCAGCAGCGTCGACTTGCCGGAACCGCTCGGCCCCATGACTGCGACGATCTCGCCCCGGCTCACCGCGATGCTGGCCCCGCGCAGCGCGGGCGTCTGCCCGAACGACTTGACGATGCCGCGGGCCTCGATGATCGTTTCGGGTTGGCCGGTCATTGCCTCGTCGTTCACCGTCGCACCGCCTGCGCGAGCGTGTCCAGCCGGGCCGCGGTGTGGTCGATCCAGCGCAAGTCCGCCTCCAGGTGATACAGGCCATAGTCGGCCAGCAGGGTGTCGAGGACGCCGCCGTCCTGGATCTGCTCGGTGAGCTCACGCATCCGCCCGAGGTGCGCGGCGCGCTGAAGGTCCAGATAGTGGTCCGCCGGACGGTCCAGCATCAGCGCCAGCACCACCTTGGCGAACAGCACGGACTGCAGGTGCGGTTCGGGTGCGGCGGGCTCTTTTAGCCATTTCTCCACCTCGGCGCTGCCCTGCTGGGTAATGGCGTAGCGCTTGCGGTCGGGGCCCTCGCCGTGCTCAGCCGCCCCGGCGACCGCCATGCCGTCGCGCGCCAGCCGGGACAGCGTCCCGTAAACCTGGCCGAAGGACAGCGGCTTGCCGCGCCCGAAGAAGCTGTCGTAGTCGCGCTTGAGCTCGTAGCCGTGGCTCGGCTCCCGTTCCAGCAGGCCGAG
>Ga0335073_10007397_pt1 | contig 15399 bp, 13 predicted proteins | sample Lox_Sample_22_FD_207093 | JGI IMG/M metagenome (GOLD analysis project Ga0335073, IMG submission 207093) | Soil microbial communities from Loxahatchee National Wildlife Refuge, Florida, United States - Lox_Sample_2.2 | ecosystem: Environmental > Terrestrial > Soil > Wetlands | place: USA... | reverse complement strand
AACTCACATACTGGTGAATTTCTGCGACAGGTACTAGGCACGCGCGCCGCGGCCTAGGCGTTGAGCGGCGGCGTAGTCTCGGACGTTTGAGATCAGGCCTTTAACCTCATCAATGGCGTTGATTCTTCGGCTTCGCGAAGACGCTGGACGATCCGTCGCGCCGCCAGCGGTGCGGCATCCGACTTGATTGCCACCATCGGGGCGTCGGGTTTCAAATCCAGTGATCGCTGTTGAGCCTCGAACACCGCGATATCTTCCTGAACGGTCTTCTGGATGTCGAGGAAAATTGCCTCTGTCAGGTTCTCGCCTGCCGGTCCACGTTCCTGGGCAATCGACCAGAAATAATGAGTAGTCGAGGCGGTTTCCGGAGTCATCGCGTTGAACGTATGCAACCCGATCGCTTCACTGAAATTTCCTTCAGGAGCTCCGCTGCCGGTCGCAGCCGCACCTGCATACAGGCTTAGAAAAGCGGGCGGCCGAAAAGTAGTAATCTGCCAGCGATCAACGTTGCCTTTGAAATTACCGCGCGCGTAGGTTGGTGGAGGAGCGATATCGATTAGCCATCGCGAGTTAACGACTGAGTCGGCTGTAATTTCATTCCTGATCTGTACCTCATTAACTTTCGCGGATGAACCGAGCGTATGCGGATGAACATATGTGAGATGAGAAAGATCAAGCAGATTATCGGTGATCAACTGGTAATTGCACTTGACGTATAGATGCTCGCCGCGCACGTCCCGTTGATAATCGCCCATCAGATGCCAATCAACAATCGAGGATGCGTTCGCCATCGCCGGCTGGCCCATCCAAATCCAGACGAGGCCCCATTGCTCGACGATCGGGTAGGCGCGGATATCGGCACCGGACGGGACGTGTGATTGGCCCGGCACTTTGACGCACCGCCCTGAACAGTCAAAGGTCACGCCGTGATAGCCACATTCGAGGGTGTCATCGGTCAGGCGGCCCTTATGCAGCGGATAACCGCGATGGGAGCAACGATCCTCGAGAGCCGCAATCGTGCCGTCATGTTTACGAAAGAAGACTATCGGTTCGTTCAATAGGATACGGCTGAGCGGGCGCCGCTCAATTTCGTGCGCCCAGGCCGCCACGTACCAATAATTCCGTAGAAACATCAAACATTATCCTTGGATTAGACTAATCCCGCGAGGACTTCCGAGTTTAGCCTGTGTAGTCGCATGAAGCTAAGCCGGGCCTCTTGCGGAATGAACAGCTTTGATTTCGCGCTCGGGTGTCGCAATATCGTCGCGAGATACCTGATTTAAGCGGGACGACAGGACCTTTATTGGAGGACGATCATCATGGCCGAGAAGAATGGATCGGCAGTGGGCACTGAAGCAATAACCTATGATTGGACGCAAATCGTGGACGACTTGAATCGGCTACTCAGGCTGCGAACGACGCCGATCGGGATGAAGCTTTTCACGAGCGTCGCGGAGATGGAGGCAATACCGAAAATCCGGCGCCCCAGTTCGATTCATACGACCGACCAGATTGTCGCACAGGCATCGCGCCTCGGATTTACCGTGGGGATCACCCAGAAGGATCTGGTGGGCGCGCAATGTGGCGCAGTGATCGGACTCCATCCGCAGGACGACGACTGGCTGTCGGGCCGGAATATGGCGAAGGTCTGGTACGAGACGATTGAAGATTCCTCGGCCCATCAGCGCGCGATGGATGTGGTGCCATATGGGAAATACGCCGCGATGGCGGTCTCGCCGTTGACCAGCGGCAGGCTCAATCCGCCGGATATATGCCTGATCTATGCGACGCCCGGGCAGATGATCATCTTTATCAACGGGCTGCAGTGGGCGGGATACAAGAAATTCGAGTGGGGCGTCGTCGGTGAGTCAGCCTGTGCGGACTCCTGGGGGCGCGCGCTCAAGACGGGTGAGCCGAGCCTGTCGATCCCCTGTTTCGCGGAACGCCGCTACGGCGGCGTACTCGATGACGAGTTGCTGATGGCACTACCGCCGCGATACCTGCCAAAGACGATCGAGGGGCTGAAGCGGCTGTCGTCGAATGGTTTGCGTTATCCGATTCCGCAATACGGAATTCAGGCGGACGCACGCGCAGGCCTCGCGGTTAGCTACGGTAGTAAGAAGGAATAACGCAATGTCGAAGGACCGGTGATCTGCGCTATGTCTCGTCGGTCAATGGCTGTGCAGAAGCTGAGCGACGAGATACATCGTAAGCATGCCAGCGGCGGTCGCGACACCGACCAGCGGCGAATCGTGCTCGCGGGCCTCTGGCAGTAAGTCCGACGCCCCGATATAGAGAAAGGAGCCAGCGAACAGGGCCAGCAACCAGGGTACGAGCGTTACCGGCAGAGGGATAACGGTGGCGGTAATCGCGCCAAGGACCGGGGTCGTCATGTCGATCATCAGCCAGTTTACGGCACGTCTGACGGGATTATCATGGGCCAAGACGACCGTCACGGTATTCAGACCGTCGCTCAGGTCATGGGTGATGACGCCGAGCGCGATCAAGATGCCGATCGCGAAGCTGCTCTGAAACCCGACCCCGATCGCGAAGCCATCGAGAAAACTGTGCAGCGCAAGTCCCGCTGCCGCCATCACTCCTAATTCCTGTTCGTGGCTATCAGGCATGTGGGCGTGCTCGCGGCCGCGATGCAACGCCGTTATGCGCTCAAGTGTAAAAAAAGCCAAGAAGCCCGCAGCAACCATCGGCATCAAGCGGGTAGGGGCGTCGCCAGCCAGGATAATTTCAGGAAGCAGGTCAAAAAGGGCAACTCCGAGGACGGCGCCGGAGCTGAAGCCAAGCAACAGATGCATGCGGTCGCGCATCCGGATAGCCGCGATGCCGCCCATGCCGGTCGAGATCAACGTAAAGCAAGCGAACAGAATTGCCATTCATTCCCACCCAAAGCGAGTACTCTAGCTGACGAGACAGGGCGCTGGAGTAGTTTCTGCTAATTTTTTCAACGGGCGAAGGCCGGGCGAGGCAGGCCTACGATCGGTTGATGGCCTATTCCTTGCTGATTAGCTGAGCGGCAGCGCGCACAGGTAGGCAGCGGCGGAGGCTATGCAGGAACCGAAGGTTGGAATCAACAAAGCGGATGAGGTTGATGAGGAGCAGTCCGCCCTCGACCGGGTAACGAGACCGTTGCTCGCGATTGTGATCGTGACGGCCGTGCTTTACCTGGGCCGGGAGATTCTTTTGCCGATTACGATGGCGTCGATTCTGGCGATAGTTTTCAGTCCTATAGCGAGCCGCCTTGAACCCTTCGCCGGCCGTCTTTTGAGTGCCGTACTGGTCCTGATCGTCTCGATCGCGGCTATTAGCGGACTCATCTACTTTCTCACAGTTGAGCTGACGGCGGTTGCCGTGGAGGTCTCCGCATACTCGGACAATATCGCGGCAAAGGTCAACGCTCTTAAAGGTCAGACACCGTTTTGGCTCCAGCGAGTAGAAGGAGGGGTCGAGGAAGTCGAGGAACAGATTGAGACGAAGAGCACGCCGATCCACACGCGCAAGACGCCGGTGATCCAAGCAGCACCAGCGCCGGTATCCCCGGACGTCAGCGAGGTGCTGAAGCCGGTGATGCCGGTACTCGCGAGTCTCGCGGACGGATTACTGATCATGGTGCTGCTGTTTTTCCTGCTATATGGGCGCAGCGACCTGCGTGAACGCCTGGTCAGACTGGCGGCACGCGGCAGAATCACGATCGCCTCGCAAGCGATCGAAACAGCGGTCGAGACTGTTGGGCACTATCTGCTGTTGTTCTCAATCACCAACCTGGCCTTCGGTGTCATGATCGGAGTGGTGGTGTGGCTGCTCGGACTGCCGAACCCGGTCTTCTGGGGCGGGCTCGCGTTTCTCCTGCGGTATATCCCCTACGTCGGCGCACTCACCTCTGGGATCTTGCCGACACTGGTCGCGTTTGCGGTGTTCCCGGGATGGCATAAATCATTCGAGGTGCTGGCTGCGTTTATTTTGCTTGATCAGATATCCGCACAGGTCGCGGAACCATTTCTGATAGGCCGCGGGATTGGACTATCGCCGGTGGCTTTACTGATATCGGCGATGTACTGGTCGTGGCTATGGGGCGTCGCGGGATTGCTGTTGGCAACGCCGTTGACGGCTTGCCTGAAAGTGGCAGGGGATTATGTGCCGTCGTTAGGATTTTTGTCGATTCTGCTCGGCATCGGTGATGCGACTGAAGATTATCATGAATACTACCGGCGGTTGCTTGAACTCGATCAATCCGGCGCCCGTGGACTCGCAATTCGTCATTGCGACGAAAACGGGCTTGAAGCGACCTTCGACGATATCATCGCGCCGACCGTGATCCTAGCGGGTGAAGAACGCGCTGGCGATCATATCAGCAGCGAATGCCAGCAATTTATCGCCGACACGTCGACGGAGGTCGTAATCGAATTGGGCAACCGCCTGAGCCGGCCGCGCAACACTGCAAGAATCCGAATCCTCGGAGTAACGCCGACGGATGAGCCGCACAATATCGGCTTGCTGTTCCTGCTCGAATTGCTCAGGCAGGAGGGCGCCGCCGCGATCTTTGCCGGTGAGAACAAGTCCGCCGAGGAGATTCGAGGCTTGATCCGCCGCTTTGGTCCGACGGCAGTCTGCATTTCGTGCACGATGGCTGAGTCGATGCCCGCCGCGCTCGAACTTATCCGATCAATCAACCAGGAGACACCGCGTGTCCGGGTATATGCTGGCGGAAAGGCCGCGCTAGAGAATCCGTCGGCCTTTCTGGCCGCTGGTTCCTCACAGGTTTGCGAGAGCCGCAACGAGGCTCGGCGCGCGATTCGGCGATTTGGAGGGGAGCGCCGTTTCATCTCAGCACCATCGATGGCAGTCATGACAGATATGGCTGCCGAGACGCTCGCAACAGAGGATGCGACGCGCAGATCTGGGGAACCTATCGCGCGGCGGTAGTCCAAGCGGAAGTAGACTCAGAAAGTGTTCGAGCGGACTAGCTTTGTTTGGACCTTGCGGCCGGATCTTTGCTCCATTCGATGAGCTTAAAGACCGGAATCTCCAGGCTAGTCACGGTTAAATCAGCCTGGGCAATCCGCTTCACGGCGAGCGCAAGACGATGAGTCGAAGTGGGAACCAATTCGAGCATCTGCCAATCCACACTATGCTCACCGATGCTCGCAGCTACCGTGAGTGAAAGCGGATCAAGCCGGAAGGCAATGTCCTCTAATGGCAAGCCAAGACCACGCCCGATTCCTTTGATAAATGATTCCTTGAGAACCCATAGGCGAAAAAAAGTTTCCGCTCGCTCATCGGGAAGACTTCGAGCCAAAAGCTGCTGTTCTTCGGGTGCAAAGACGCTCCTCGCGACGGCGTCGAAATCGATCTGCCGATTGATTTCTTCGACGTCGACACCGACAGCATGTCCGTGGGACAAAGCGCAGGCCGCCAAGCCGTTGGTATGAGACAGGTTGAAGTGCAGCGGCGACTCGCCAAATGGGGGGTCCAATTCAGGTTTCCCATATTCGCCGACTTTGAATTTTCGCTGCGGTTCGCAGGCGGCAGCGCTCAGGCAAAAGCGGAGGAGCGCATGAGCCGTAATATACAATTCCCGGTCTTTCGCGAAGACGAAGCGTGAGGCCCGCTGAGATTCCTCAGCAATCAGAGAAGGAAGCAGCGACGCCACCTGATCATCCGATAGACGGGGAACTGTAGTGAAAAAGACGGCAACAGCATTTTTGGCTGACGCGGCCCTTACAAACGAATCTTCCATCCTGGCTAGATTCGATCAGTGGCCAAGAGTTCCGTGGAAAAGAGAACGGGACGTTCGATTCATCGTTGAGAGCATATGAGTTGGAGAGGCATCACTCCCAGGAATTCCAGACGTTCATCGCTCTGTGCGTATCCATGGGGTTTCGAAGGACGCCGCTTTGAAAATCTTCGCGGCGATTTTCAACTTCCAGAGCGCATAGACCGGAGCCGCTAAAAGCGCCGTAAAATCTCGCCAATCGCCTCCGCCGATAACGATCGAAGCGCAGACGTGAAAGCCGAGCAGTACAAATGCAATCAACGCATAGATTCGGGCGGGAGTGAACGGGATTGCCGCAGCGCCGCTGATGAGAACAACGTGAAATGCGAGCGGCAGCAGTAACAGATCAAGCAACGGTTCGACTAGCGCCAGCCTTCCACCGAGAATTTCGCGAGCAAGCTGTGGCACATTCTGGCGGATCATTCGGAGCCGTCCGCCTTCCCATCGCAGTCGTTGCGTTTCGACTCCGCGCCCGCTTGCCGGTATCAGGCCGCGGACGGTAGTGCGGTCGGCAAACGCTATACGCCTGCCTGAACGGACGATGCGCAGGCCGTACTCGAGATCCTCCACGACAGAATGGGCGTCGTAGGGTACCGCTGCAAGCGTTGCCGAAGTCACGGCCCATCCGTTTCCGAGAATACCCGTGGAAAGACCCAGCCGGTCGCGACCGCGAGGGCGAAGAACATTGATGGCCATCAGGGCTGTGTTCATCAGCCGCGTCCGGATCGAAGCTTCCGGATTCAGAACGCCGTAACGGGTCTGGACGCCGTCGGCACCGGCTTCCAATAATCCGATAACTTCGGTTAAGAGGTTCGGTTCGACGATTGTATCGGCGTCGATTACGAGGAACGCTTCAAAGCTTTCTTCGCGTAGCCGGCCGAAACCATATTGCAGAGCAAAGCCCTTGCCCCGAAGGGTTTCGTCGAAGCGTTCAATAACATGCGCCCCAGCTCGCTCTGCAACTTGCGCGGTATCATCACTGCAATTGTCGGCTATTAATACAATCGCGATCGACGAGTCCGTCGGCTGCGTGCAAAGGGAAAGGCTATGGATCGTGCGTGCGACGTCGAGCGCTTCGTCATGCGCCGGAATGACTATCGCGAGCTTCCGAATGGACAACCCCCGGGTAGTACCCGGGCGAGGCCGCCTGCGCGCGGGCAGAGTGCCAGCGACAGTCAGCAGGCCTAGCTCCAGACTTCCCGGCAACGAGAGAAGTATCAGCAGAGTGCCGACGACGGTTATCGCGGCATGAATCATGAGGGATGGCTTTGCGTGCCGACAAAGGCACAGTGGCCGGTCTGCCTAAGTCGCAGTCTCAATATCTCAGCATCTCCAGGTATGGTTTCGCTCAAGCAATAATATTCTCCGTCAAACGGCACTTGAGGCAACGGCATTTGATAGAATTGCTTGTTCGATTGCCCCAACGAAGCCGTTTGGAAGCGCTCTGGGTGAGTTGCCTGAGGCAGCCGGATTATCACAATTCGTAGTGCGCGAACACCTCACTTCGCGCAGAATGAAAGGCATGCGACGTGTGGAAAATCCGTCGATGAGGCAGGCCAAGGCACTAGTTGGGAAAGCTGACGCTTTGGTGAGAACCGGATGAAAGGGAATCTTTTTCACGAGTCAACTGCGTACTCCGAGATCAATGCAGCGTAATCACCGCCCGCTATGATTAGAGCAGAGATGCCAATCTATGAGGCAACAGAGCTATCTATGGCTACAAAAGCCTATACAAATTCCTTCGAGCTGGCTAGGATAAGAATGATGGTTGAGGCCCACCAGCGAGGAATCGGCGATTTATGATTCTTAGAACGGGACCTGCCCCACATTGGTTTTGTGATCCCAGTTTTGGCCAAGGCGGTAGCGAATTCCATAACCAATATGTGGCGGCGAAGCCCTTTCCGTATATCGTGCTGGACGATTTCCTGGACGAAGAGCTGGCCAGCTTTTGCTTGCGTGAATTCCCGCAACGCCCTTCCTCAATTAGAGAATTCGCGAGGAGCCAAGAGAACAAGAAGCTCGAATATAAGCCCGAGACGCTTTCGCCTTCATTTCGTTCGCTCTTTTATGCATTCAATTCGGCGCCGTTTATTCAGTTTTTGCAGAACCTGACCGGAATCAAAGGCCTGATTCCCGATCCGTATTTCGGCGGCGGAGGCTTGCACGAGGTCGCGAACGGTGGCCATTTGAGTATCCACGCCGATTTCAACCATCACCGAGAAATGGATCTCGAACGGCGAATCAATGTTTTGATCTATCTCAACCGTGATTGGAAAGAGGAATACGGCGGCTGTTTCGAGATTTGGGATCGCAGTATGAGCGAGCGTAGTTTGCGCGTCGTTCCGCTGTTCAACCGTTGCGTCATATTCAACACGTCCTCGACTTCCTTCCACGGCAATCCCGACCCGGTGAACCATCCAGAGGGTGCTTCACGCCGTTCGATCGCGCTTTATTACTATACCGCGACCTGGGACAGATCGCGGCGAGAGCATTCGACGCAATTCAGGGTAAGGCCCGATTCGCGTGACGAGTTCGATCTGAGCGTCCGGCTGGATGAAATCGCATCCGAGCTGGCCCCGCCGATTGCGCTGAGGGCGGTCAGGCGGCTGATAAATGGCGTTCGGCGCCGCCTGACAGTAGACACATACGGATAATCTATTGATGATTATTGCGTCTGTGGAAAGACCGCGATGCTCGGACAGACCAATCTAAGTCTCTTGCAGTTGGACCGCGGTTAGCGGATGAATGATAGGAATTTGCAGTATAAGGTTCAGTAAATGTCAGTAAGGGCGACCATCGTATCTCAGTTCGAGCAAGTGGCTAAGGAAAAGAAGGTCAAGCTGCAGCCGCTAACCGATGATCTTGTACTGGTGGAATCCGGTCTCGATTCACTCTCGTTCGCGATCATTGTTGCGCGTCTCGAAGACGAGTTGGGCGTTGATCCTTTCAGCGCCGATGAAGATCTCGAGATTCCGATCTGCTTCGCCGACTTCGTTAGGATTTACGAGGATGCCGCAAAGTGATGCGTTCTCGCTCTGGGACGCGCTGACAAGTTCGGGAGATCTCGAGGGGCGATCACTCCACGGTCTGGAGTCAAGGATTAGTTTGAGTGATCTGGCCGAACGGTCAAGTTTAGGCGGGCATTACGACGAACTCTGCGACCGCTCGGTTGTGCTGGCGACCGACCAACAGTTTGCGTCCGCACTGGCGCTGATCGAACTGGATGGTATCGCCCAGCGTATCGTTCTTTATCCTGGCGACCTGCCTCGAGAGCATCTGCCATTTGTAATCGCGACCGCAGAGAGTGACGTGATTGTGTGCGATCAGGGCGTGCCGGAAGTCAGCGCGTTAGATATCGAACATGTGATCGCGTGTGATAAAGGGCTTACCGCATCAAAGAGTCAACGCGGTGCGCAACGGCAAACGGAGTGGGTTTTGCTCACCTCCGGCACGACCGGCCTACCTAAACTGACCCAGCACACACTGGCAAGCCTCACCGGCGCAATCACCCCGAGCCAATCGCGTGCAAAAGGCATTGTCTGGAGCACTTTTTACGATATCCGACGCTATGGCGGCCTGCAGATTTTTCTGAGGGCGCTCCTCGGCGGGGCGTCGATGGTGTTGTCGAATTCACAAGAACTGACCGGCGATTTTCTGACGCGGGCTGGCGCGGAAGGCGTAACACATATCTCGGGGACGCCGTCTCATTGGCGGCGCGCACTGATGAGCCCGATGGCAAATAGGCTCAAGCCGCAATATGTGCGACTTTCGGGAGAGATCGTCGATCAGGGAATTCTCGACAATCTTCGCACGGCCTATTCCGATGCCAAGATCGTACATGCGTTCGCGTCGACAGAAGCCGGCGTCGGCTTTGAGGTGCATGACCAGCTGGCTGGCTTTCCTGCAGAAGTTGTCGAGAACAACGGAAATAACTTGGAAATGAAGGTCAAGGACGGCTCGCTGCGGATTCGATCTAACAGAACCGCACGGCGCTACCTCGGTGATCAGTGCGCGACGCTGGCGGATTCGGACGGCTTCGTCGACACCGGCGACTTAGTCGAATTGCGCGGTGAGCGGTATTACTTCGTGGGCCGCCGGGATGGTGTCATTAACGTCGGCGGCGCGAAGGTGCATCCGGAAGAGGTTGAAGCGGTTCTCAATCGCCATCCGCAAGTGCAGATGTCACTCGTGAGAGCCCGCAAAAATCCTATCACCGGGGCGATCGTGGTCGCCGATGTAGTATTGAAGTCCGGCGACAACGGCGATACGGCGGCCGTAGTCCCAATACTTAAGCAGGAATTAATCGAAGCATGCCGCGAGGCGCTAGCCGCATACAAAGTTCCAGCTGCGATCAGGATCGTGCCTTCACTGGATGTAACCGCCTCCGGGAAACTAGCGCGTGCCAGTGGCTAACGTCCTTGTAACCGGCGCCAGCCGTGGATTAGGTCTCGCGATTGCGCGCAAGCTCGCGGTGGCAGGATATAGCGTCATCACAATCGCGCGGCACGAGGGTGCAGAGATTGCCGCGGCGATCAGCGATGCTGAGCAAAGCCGGCGCGGCCCATTGCACTTCCGTGCGTACGATCTCTCAGACCTTTCCGGCATCCACGAACTGGTCAAGAGACTGCGCAAGGAGTTCGGACCGATCTACGGCTTGGTCAACAATGCGGGTCTGGGTACCAGCGGCTTGCTGGCAACGATGCATGACTCGCAGATCGAGAGCCTTGTGCAGCTGAACGTTGTATCACCGCTGATACTCACTAAATACGTAGTGCGATCGATGATGGCAGACGGTGGCGGCCGGATTGTCAATATCGCCTCGATCGTCAGCTTCACAGGATACAAAGGCCTCGCCGCATACGCCGCGACCAAGGCCTCGATGATCGGATTCACCCGTTCACTGGCGAGAGAGGTTGGTTCGCTTGGGATCAACGTAAACGCGATTGCCCCGGGCTTTATGGATACCGAGATGACGCAAGGGTTGACGGCAAAGCAAAGTAGCCAGATCTTACGTCGTAGCGCACTGGGAAGGCTAGCCGAGGTTGAAGACATAGCGAATGCTGTCGAATTCCTGATCGGCGAAAGAGGACGGAATATTACTGGTACGGTGATGACGATCGATGCGGGCAATACAGCCTAGTTCAGCGATCGCATAGGGTTCACAGGCGAATCTGACTGTCCTGAATGCTTTGGTAGAGAGCGGCATCGAGCTTGATAAAGTCTTGCCGCAGCCGATCGTTGAAAAATAGAGGCTCCTTGATGACGGATGGATCGAAGGCTTCGCGCTTTAATTCCTGAGCCTTGGATTTGAAGGTCGATGTAGTTTCGATCTTGTCGCAAAGGCGCAGGAACAATGGGTGAGCGTATTCAGGCAAGTTGTTGGTAAGATACTTGTGGAATGCGTTCAAAGAAAATCCGTCACCTGGAACTATAGTGGCCATGCCGGCGCGGCCCTCGGCACCTGGAATCGCAACACCGTAAACGATCGCTTCCAGCACTCCGGGACAGGCTGAGATTTTCGTCGCAACTTCGGCGGTAGATACGTTTTCGCCCTTCCAGCGGAATGTATCGCCGACTCGGTCAACGAAGTAGTAATAGCCCTTGTCGTCGCGGCGCATCAGGTCGCCGGTGCGAAACCATGCATCGTCGCGCGTGAACACATCGCGCAGGATTTTTCGCTCGGAAGCTTCACGGTCGGCGTAACCTTCGAAACGGCTAGTATGATTTGATCCGTCGTCGAGAATTCTACCGATCGCTTCGCCCACCTCTCCTGGCTGGGCACGCAGACACAACCCCTTGTCGTTGCGGAGCGGCGCATCCGCTTCGAAATCGTATTTGACCAACGCGAGATTGGTGCGATGCGCGAGGAATGATGGCACGCGGCCGATCGCACCGGGTTTGCCCTCACAGTTGTAGAGTGAGACGTTACCTTCGGTCGAGGCGTAGAACTCAAGTATCTGCGGGATATGGAAGCGGCGCTTGAATTCGGACCAGATGTCGGCACGCAGCCCGTTACCGCAGCATAGCCTTAGATGATGCTCGGCCTCGCGCGGATGCGGAGGGGCGTTCACGAGATAGCGGCAAAGTTCACCGATGTATTGAAACAGAGTGCAATCCCACTCGGCGATATCATTCCAAAAACGGCTCGCCGAGAAGCGCGGTTTGATCACCACCGAGCCGCCATTGACTAGAACCGATCCGATTGCCACCACGCCACCGACACTGTGATACATCGGCAGGCAATTGAACATTCGATCAGAGCTTTGAGTATTCATCAAACCGGCGAACCAATAGCTCCATTGCATCAGGCGAAAATGGCTCACATTGGCAGCCTTGGGCAGGCCTGTCGTGCCGGAGGTATAAATGTAGAGGGCGCGATCAGAGATGGTCGGCAAGGGAAAATCGAGATCGGCGAGGCTGCTTCCAGCCTCGCATGCGATCGCCTGATCGATTCTGGGTAACCCGAGAACATCGTCGCCATAAACCCAGCTTGCGACTCTGGGAGTGAGTAGCGGTAGAACCTCAGTAAGAGCATCAGCAAACTCGGCGCCAACGATGACGAGGTTGGGAGAGACTATATTGATGGCGTGCGCGAGCGAGTCACCAGTGAGATTAGCATTGAGTAATGAAACGATTCCACCGATGTGAGTTATTCCCAGCCAGATGGCAAGATACTGAGGACAATTGGGCATCAATAGGCATACGACATCGCCGCGCATAATGCCCTGCCCTAGCGCCCAACGTGCATAGCGATTCGATTGTTCGGCTAGTTCGCGGAAGGTCATCCGTTCGTCGTCGCCGGCAAGGGCCAGAGCGGAGCCAAACCGATCAGCCAGGTTTTGCACGACAACCGGGAGGATAGTCGGGGGATCTCGTTCAATCGGTGCGGTTAACTCAAGCGCCCGCACCCACGCTTTGAGAGGCGACGGATTATTTGTGGTTGAAAGGGCTTTCATCTTACGGATGAAATAATGGAGTTTTCGGTCGACCAGAGTGCGGGAGAATGAAAGGAGAACATCTGAAAGACAAATACTGCAGTACAGTTCTGAAACTTACCTCTTCAAGCGACTGTTTGCTACCGTTTTAAGCTTTGAACGTCTTTAGAGAATGCGACGCAAGTAGGCTAATCACACCTTCCAGTGCTTGACACCTCCACGTCAGCAATTTAGGCTAAATAAAGCTAAATTCTGCTTAATCCTATCCGGCCGCCGAAATAAACTGGCGGAGGAGAACCTTCCAAGGTGCGGAGAGAAACGATCGCCGTCCACGGCGGATATGAAGTTGATCCTACCACGAAGGCGGTCGCGGTGCCGATCTATCAGACAGCCGCGTACGCGTTCGACAGTGCCGAATACGGCGCAGCCTTGTTCAATTTGGAAATCCCGGGCCATCGCTATGGCCGGATAAGCAACCCCACTAATGATGTTTTGGAGGCGCGCGTCGCCGCGCTCGAAGGCGGAGTTGGCGCACTTACCGTGAGCTCGGGCCAAGCCGCGCTGCACTTTGCGGTACTGAATCTGGTCCAGAATGGAAAGAACATTATTTCGGTGCCGCAGCTTTATGGCACTACTCACACGCTATTTGCTCATATTCTCCCGCAACTCGGTATCAATGTGCGATTCGCAGAAAGTGATAGTCCGGCGGCAATCGAAAAGCTAATTGACGAAGATACGCGAGGCGTATTTTGCGAAAGCGTCGGCAATCCAGCTGGGAATATCTGCGATCTTGAGGCGTTCGCTCAAGTGGCCCATAGGCACGAAGTTCCACTGTTGGTAGACAATACAGTGGCAACCCCGGTACTGCTCCGGCCGTTCGAACACGGGGCGGACGTCATCATACATTCTTTGACGAAATTCATGGGCGGTCACGGCACGACACTCGGCGGCGCGATTGTCGATAGCGGCAAGTTCCCGTGGGCTGAACATGCCCGGCGCTTTCCAGCATTCAGTGAACCGGACGCGTCGTATCATGGCCTCGTTTATAATGACCATTTTGGCCCGGCAGCTTATATCGGGCGATGCCGGAGTGTGTATCAGCGAACGATGGGTTCGGTGCTGTCACCGCTCAGCGCCTTCCTGCTGCTTCAAGGGATCGAGACGGTAGCTCTCCGAGTCGAACGCCATGTAGAGAACGGGCGGCGCGTAGCCGAGTTTCTGCGCGATGACTCGCGCGTAAGCTGGGTTAACTATGTAGGTTTTGCCGACAATCGCTATTATCCACTCGCGCTAAAATATCTGAATGGCCAGGCATGTTCGCTAATCACTTTTGGTGTGCGCGGCGGCTTCGACGGGGGATGTAGATTCTACAATGCATTGCGGCTGGTGAAGCGGCTGGTGAACCTCGGAGACGCCAAATCTCTAGCTTGTCATCCGGCGTCAACAACGCATCGACAAATGTCGGCCGAAGAACAGGCGATAGCAGGAGTCACACCTGAGACTATACGAATCAGCGTCGGTATTGAGCATGTTGATGACATCATCGAAGACCTCGATCAGGCGTTGAACGCGGCAGGACGAGAATTTCGCTAAAGGAAATCACGATTCCCGAGACGGCGATGATACTCAGTGAACAATCTGGCGGGTCTCTCGCGCGTGGCGAACCGATTGTCATAGGAATCGTCAACAACATGCCAGACGCGGCCTTGCGCACGACGGAGCGGCAGTTTCAGGATCTACTGGAGGCCTCGTCAGTTGGACAGACAGTTCAACTGCGCTATTTCGCATTGCCCGAGGTTCCGCGCGGAGAAGTAGCGCAAGCGCATCTCTATCAGAATTACGAAAGGCCGAGCGAACTATGGGAAAGCCGCCTCGATGGACTAATCGTTACGGGGACCGAGCCGCGTGCATTCAAGCTTGAGGAAGAGCCTTATTGGATTTCGTTGACGAAGCTTATCGACTGGGCGGAGGACCATACGACTTCGACGGTCTGGTCGTGCCTTGCGGCGCATGCCGCAGTGCTCCATTTAGACAGCATCGAGCGCCAGCCGCTGCCGCAAAAACTATCCGGGGTATTTGAGTGCGTAAAGTCATCGGAGCACGGGATCGTCGCAGATGTTCCAGAACGATGGAGCGTGCCGCATTCGCGGTACAATGGTGTTCCCGAAGAGTTACTGGTTCAGCGTGATTATCAAATTCTGGCGCGATCGGCAGGCACGGGTGCCGATCTGTTCATCAAGCATCGGAATAGTCTATTTGTCTTCTTCCAAGGCCATCCGGAATATCAACCAGATACACTGCTTCGCGAGTATCGCCGCGACGTGGCAAGGTTTCTGACAGGAGAGAGAGACGACTATCCTGAGATGCCATTCCGCTATTTCGATTTGGACGCCGCGGTTACGTTGTCGGCATTTCGGAAACAGGCGTTGAGTAATCGCAATGCCGATCTAGTCTCACGTTTCCCAACTGCCAGCGTAGAGAACAAGCATTCGTATACGTGGCGGGAGCCGGCAGTTTGTATATACTCAAATTGGATTGAGTATTTAGCGACACACAAATATCGCGGCGCGAACAATGGTTTCGGGATGCATCCCCAAGAATAGAAATGGAATCCGGGCAATGGAAGCCGAGTCCGACATTTTTTCCGCCGCCCGACGAGCGCCAACGTAGCGACGC
>Ga0335073_10007395_pt1 | contig 15401 bp, 13 predicted proteins | sample Lox_Sample_22_FD_207093 | JGI IMG/M metagenome (GOLD analysis project Ga0335073, IMG submission 207093) | Soil microbial communities from Loxahatchee National Wildlife Refuge, Florida, United States - Lox_Sample_2.2 | ecosystem: Environmental > Terrestrial > Soil > Wetlands | place: USA... | reverse complement strand
GGTTCCATCCCGCCCGGCGCCCCAGCTCCCAGCCCCGGCCCCAGCCCAAGCCCCGGCCCCGGCCCAAGCCCCGGCCCAAGCTCAAGCCCCGGCTCAGCCGCCACGTCAGGCTCCGGCCCGGACACCGCGCCTAGGCCCGGCGTCGTGGCCAGATCCGGGTCAGGCCACCCACGCGGTCCAGGTGACCCGCCCGGCTCCAGCTCACCGCGACGGCCTGCCGCCGCGCCCGCCCGCCCCGCCGCGTCATGTCCCTGGCCGCCACACCAAGCCGGCCGCCCCCGCCGACGCGAGGCCGGCCGCCTACGCCCCCGAAGGCCGCTACGCCCCCGAAGGCCGCTACGCCGCAGAAGAGCGCTACGCCCCAGAAGAGCGCCGTACCCCAGAACCAGCGGCCGCCTGGCCCGGGCACGCGGACACCCCGTTCGGTGCCCCCGTCTTCTCCGAGCCCGACCTGGACCTCGACGACAGTGAGGCCCCGGACGACCAGTGGGGCGACGGCCGGTCGGGCGACGGCCGGTCGGGCGACGGCCGGTGGGGCGACGGCCGGTGGGGCGACGGCCGGTGGGGCGACGACCGGCCGCCCATCTGGGAGCGCCCGTCCGGTCTGGTCTCCGCGCCCGCCTCCGGCCGGCCCGACCAAACCACGGGCACCGGCCCACGCCAAGGTCAGAGCCCGCGCCAAGGTCAGAGCCCGCGCCAGGGCGAGCGCCGCCCCCCGAACCGCCGCGTCAGCCAGCGGCCAGGCCCCGCCCGCGGCGGCCGCCGCGTCACCACGGTCGTGATCCCCGCCCTCGTCCTGATCGCCGTGGCCGTGCTGGCCATCGCGCTGCTGACCGGCCACGTGCTGAAGTTCGGCTCGCTCAGCGGGGACCAGCACAAGGGCCAGGGGATCGCCTCGGTCGCGCCGCAGCTGCCGCTGGCCGCCGTCACCCTCGATACCTATCCCGGGCAGGACCAGCGCGGGGTCTTCCAGACCATCAACCGCGTGGTCGCGTCGGGCAACACGATCGTGACGATGGGCTCGCAGACCAGCGATGGCGTGGTCCGCCAGCAGTTCCTGGTCTCGACCAACGCCGGCGCGTCCTGGCAGCTGGCCCCGGTCAGCGTTCCCGGCGGCGACCAGGGCGCCCAGGCCGCGCTCGGCCACCCGGCCACGCTCCTAGCCGGCGGCACCGGCGGCGGCACCGGCACCGGCACCGGTACCGGAAGCGGTACCGGAAGCGGTACCGGAAGCGGTACCGGCGGCTGGATAGCAGTCGGCCCGCAGGCCATCTGGACCAGCCCGACCGGGCAGTCCTGGACCCTGGCGGCGTCCCACGGGATCAGCCCGCAGCTGCCCGGCGACTCGGTCTGGGTCATGACCAAGACCGCCCAGGGCTATCTGGCGGCTGGTACCAACGCCGCCGACGGAGCCAGCGGCGCGGTGCTCTGGACCTCGCGCAACGGCCTGAACTGGCAGCGGATGACCGCCGGGCAGCTCGGCCTGGCCGGCCCGGGCGAGACCGTGCTGAACATCGCGTACGCGACCTACCAGGGGAACGCCACGCTGATCTCCGGCACCGTGGCCAAGGGCAGGAGCACTTACGACGCCGCGTGGCTGAGCACCGACGGCGGCGCGAAGTGGACCCGCCTGGCCATCCCGGCCGACCACGGCGCCACCGACTCGATCAGCGGCGTGGCCTTCGACGGCTCCGGGCTCCTCGCGATCAGGCCCGGCCGCGGCCTCAGCGGCACCGCCGACGGCATCGCCTACTTCTCGACGAACGGCCGGACCTGGCAGTACGCGGCCACCATCGACCCCGAAGGCGGGTGGACGCCCGGCGTGGTCAAGGGCAGCGGCTACGGCTTCGTCGTCACCGGTACCACCACCCAGGGCCAGATCGTGGGCTATACGAGCACGGGCACGGGAACGGACTGGCTGCCGACCGGTTCGCTCGGCAGTGCCACGGCCGAGTCCGTGACCGGCGCGACCGTCGCCTCGGCGGGCACCATCGTCGCCATCGGCTACACCGCCGCCAGCCCCACGGAACAGCAGCCGGTCCTGGTCGAGGCGAGCACCAGCGGCACCGTGCACCAGGTCTCGCTGGGCGGCATCGCCGGCGCCGCCATCCCCGAGATGAAGATCAACAGCATCGCCGTGGCCGGCGACGAGCAGGTCGCGGTGGGCAGCGCCAACGGCTACCCGGCGGTGTGGCGGAAGACCACGGGCAGCGCCTGGACCCTGGTCTCCTCGCTCGCGCTGGTCTCGGCCGACGGAAAGAGCCCGCACCTGCGCACGCTGACCAGCGTGACCCACGGCCCGGCGGGCTGGCTCGCCGTCGGCGCGCCCGGGCCGGTCATCCTGACCTCGCCCGACGGCGTCAACTGGGGCGTGGCCGGCGGGAACATCACCCAGGACCTGGCCGGCGTGACCGCCGTCTCGGCCACCTCGGGCCCGGCCGGGTACGTCATCGTCGGCCGGCTGGTGGCGCCGAACGGCTCCTGCGTCGCCGACGTCTGGTGGTCGCAGAACCTGACCGGCTGGACCCGCGCCCACGACACGAACGAAGCCGACGGCTCCAGTCAGGTGCTCAACGTCGCGGCCAGCCCGGACGGGTTCGTCTCGGTCGGCTCGCACGACGGCCAGCCCGCGGTCTGGAAGACGAGCGACGGCCGGGCCTGGGAGACAATCGTGCTGCCATTGCCGGCCGGCACCAAGGCCGGCACGCTCCAGCAGGTCGCCATCAACGGCGCCAACGTGGTCGCCCTGGGCCAGGCCACGACCAGCGGGACCGCGCTCGGCTCGGCCACCGGCACCGTTCCCGGTGCCATCCCGTTCGCCGAGCTGTCGGCGGACGGCGGCCAGACCTGGCAGCAGGTCCCGTTCACCTCGCCGGGCCCGGACACCTCCTTCACCGCGCTGACCGCGGACCGGGGCGGCTTCACCGCCGCGGGCGTGTTCGGCCCGGCCGGGCAGCAAGACGTCGCCCTGTGGACCTCGGCCGACGGCGTGACCTGGAAGCCGTCGCAGTCCAGCGGCCTCAACGGATCGCAGGCGTGGCAGATCGACGCGCTCGCGCCGTCCGGCCCGGGCGCCGCCGGCATCGGCACCATCGTCACCCAGCAGAGCCAGCAGACCGTTACCTTCACCCTCCCCGCCCACTAGCACGAGAAGGAAGTTCCCATGTGCGTCACCGACCTCGACCCGGACCTGGAGATCACCGAGCCGGAGCACGAGCACGAGCACGAGTACGAGCAGGCGCCGGGCGTCGCCTGGGGCCAGGCAGGCCCGTACGCGGGCGTCGCCTGGGGCCAGCTCGGCCACCAGGCTGACCCGGCCGAAGACGAAGCCCCAGAAAAAGCCCCGGAAAAAGAGGACCCAGCCGAAGCCGTCAAGGCCCGCTAGCCCATCCGGTCGAGGATCTCGCGCACCAGGTCCATCGTGGTGTGCGGGTGCAGGAACGCGAACCTCGCCACCGTCTCGCCCTCCCACGCCGACGGCGGTATGAACGCCACCTGATCCTCGAGCAGCTTGTCGGCCCACGCGTTGTACTGGGCGGAATCCCAGCCAGCCCGCCGGAACAGCACCACCCCCAGCGACGGCTCCCTGATCAGCTGCAGGCCAGGCCGGCTGCGTATCTCGTCCGCGGCCTCCTGCGCCAGGCCGATCGCCTTCTCGATGGCCTCGCTGTAGGCGTCCACGCCGTACACCGACAGCGAGAACCACAGCGGCAGGCCCCGGGCCCGCCTGGTCAGGTGGTAGGCGTAGTCGGTCGGGTTCCACTCGCCCGGCCGGTCGTGGATGACGTCCAGGTACGAGGCGTCCTGCGTGTGCACGGACTTCGCTATCGACGGCTCCCGGTACAGCAGCGCCGCGCAGTCGAACGGCGAGAACAGCCACTTGTGCGGGTCCACGATGAACGAGTCGGCGTGCTCGATGCCGTCATACCGGGCCCGGACCGAGGGCGCGAACAGGCCGGCCCCGCCGTAGGCGCCGTCGACGTGGAACCACAGCTGGTAGTCGCGGGCCACCGCGGCCACCCCGGCCAGGTCGTCGATGATGCCCGCGTTGGTCGTGCCCGACGTGGCCACCACCGCCGCCACCGAGCCCGGATCCCCGTCAGCCGCCAGCGCGGCACGCAGCCCCGCCCCCGTCAGCCGGTGGTCCTCGGACCGCACCACCAGCGGGTCCATCTCGCAGATCCGCAAGGTATTGGTGATCGAGGAGTGCGCGTCCTCGCTCACCGCCACCCGCCAGCGCCGGCCGACGGAGCCGAGAGCGCCAGCCTTGCGCTTGGCCACCTCCCGCGCGACGACCAGCGCCGACAGGTTCCCGGCGGAGCCACCGGACACGAAGCACCCGCCCGCAGAAGAAGGCATCCCGGCCCGGTCGGCGATCAGCCGGAGCACCTTGTTCTCGGCGTGGATCGCGCCCGCCGCCTCCAGCCAGGAGATGCCCTGGATCGACGCGCACGAGATGAGCATGTCGAACAGCAGCGACGCCTTGGTCGGCGCGGCCGGGATGAAGCCGAGGAAGCGCGGGCTGTCGGCCGAGATCACGGCGGGTGCCATGGTCGCCGCCCAGACCCCGAGCACCTGGTCGGGCGTGTGCGGCCCGGGTCCCGGCAGCCCCTTCAGCGCCGCGTCGAGCTCGGCCGGGTCGGTCGAGCCCCGGTCCAGCGGGACCGGGTCCAGCCGCAGCCGGTTCTCCGCGTAGGCGAGCACTGACCTGATCATCGACTCCGTCGTCGGATCCACACTGTGCATGGCCGCAACGTAGAGCCTGCGCCACGCGTACCGCAAGGATCTTGGCCTGGCCCTAGGCCGTCCGCCAAGATGACTAGGTGACCAACCCACACCCGCTTGCCCCGCTGTCGGCGGACGAGATCCGGCAGGCGGCCGCGATCGTACGGCGCGACCGCCAGATCGGCGACACCTGGCGCTTCGCCTCGATCGAGCTGAAGGAGCCGGCCAAGGCCGCCCTGGAAGCCGGCCCGCACGACGCCCGCGAGACACTCGTGGTCTGCTGGAACCGCGCCGACGGCCAGGCCTACCGGGCCACCGTCTCGCTGACCGGCGACGAGGTCACCGGCTGGGAGCACCTGCCCGGCCAGCAGCCGAACATGACCGTGGACGAGTGGCACGAGTGCGACGAGATGCTCCGGGCCGAACCCAGGCTGGCCGAGGCGCTGGCCCGGCGGGGCATCACGGACATGTCCCTGGTACTGACCGACATGTGGGCCTACGGCGCCGCGCTGGTGCCCGAACGCTACCAGCACCAGCGGATCGGCTGGTCCGACGTCTGGTTCCGGGGCAGTGAGCTCGGCAGCCCGTACGCCCACCACGTCACCGGCCTGCACCCGGTCGTCGACCTCAACACGATGACGCTGCTCGAGCTCGAAGACTCCTACCAAGAGGGCGCGGAAGCAGACCCCGAGGTGATGGGGGAGTACCTCCCCAGCCTCCTCCCGATGCGCCTGCGCGAGGTGACCCCGCTCGAGATCACCCAGCCAGAAGGCGTCGGCTTCACCCTGGACGGGTACCAGCTGAGCTGGCAGAACTGGCAGCTGCGGCTGGGCTTCAACCACCGCGAGGGCCTGGTCCTGCACCAGGTCGGCTACCACGACCACGACCGGCTCCGCCCGGTGGCGCACCGGCTGTCGTTCGCCGAGATGGTGGTGCCGTACCGCGACGCCAGCCCGGACCACTACCGGCGGACCGCGTTCGACATCGGCGAGTGGGGCCTGGGCTTCATGACCACGTCGCTGTCGCTGGGCTGCGACTGCCTGGGCGACATCACCTACCTGGACGCGGTGGTGCACGACTCCCGCGGCGAGCCCCGGACCATACCGAACGCGATCTGCATCCACGAGGAGGACAGCGGCGTCGGCTGGAAGCACGTCGACGAGCGGGCCGGCGTCGAGGTCAGGCGGCAGCGGCGGCTTGTGGTCTCCTTCCACGTCACCGTGGCCAACTACGAGTACCTCGTGTACTGGCGGTTCTACCAGGACGGCAACATCGAGTGCGAGGTCCGCGCGACCGGCATCCTGGTCACCTCGCACACCGCCGCGCCCGGCAGTCGCCCCGCCCACGGCACCCTGGTCGATCACGGCCTCTACGCCCCGTTCCACCAGCATTTCATCGTGGCCCGGCTCGACCTCGACGTGGACGGGACCGCCAACACGGTCTACGTCAGCGACTCGGTGCCCGCGACGGTCGGCCCGGAGGACCCGTACGGCCTCGGCCTGACGGTCAGGAGCACCCCGCTGCGCACCGAGGCGGAGGGAAAGCAGGATTATGACTGGAGCACGCAGCGCGGCTGGAAAATCATCAACCCCAATATGACAAACGCCTTGGGTACTCCCCCCGGTTACAAGCTCGTGCCGTCCTCGGCATTCCCGCCCCTGCTCGATCCCGCCTCGCCGGCCTACCAGCGCGCCGAGGTAATCGGCCACACCCTGTGGGTGACCCCCTATCGCGAGCACGAGCGCTGGCCCTGCGGCGACTTCCCGGTCCAGAGCGCGCACGACTCGGGCCTGGCCGAATGGACGAAAGCCGACCGGCCGATCGAGAACACCGACGTGGTGCTGTGGTACGTGTTCGGCATCCATCACCTCACCCGGCCGGAAGACTGGCCGGTCATGCCCAGCGACATCGTCTCGTTCTGGCTCAAGCCGGTCGGCTTCTTCGACCGCAACCCCGCCCTGGACGTCCCCCCGAGCCATCCCGGACCCTAGGCGCGTCCGCGTTTCCCGGGTTCCCGGCCGCCCGCAGCCAGGGCCCGCCGGCACTCAGCAGCGGACGGTCCACCTCTGCGCCCATTCTTAGTGTATTTTAGTATTGTTTTGATGAACCAGCTGTCGGAAGAGGATGTCGCGGCTGCCCTCAGCGGGGGGCGGCCGGACGCGCTGGCGCTCGTCTACGAGCGCTTCGGGCCGCTGGTCTACAGCATCGCGCTGCGCTCGCTGGGGGTCAGGCCCGACGCCGAGGACGTGACCCAGCAGGTCTTCGTGTCCGCCTGGCGCAGCCGGGACCGGTTCGACCGCAGCCGCGGCACGCTCGGCGGCTGGCTGGTCACCATTACCCGCAACAAGGTGGCGGACGCGCTGCGGGAGCGCCAGCGCCACGGCCGGGTGCTGCTGCAGGTCACCGGGGGCGCGTCGGTGGCCGCGCCGGAAGCGCCCGCGGACCGGGTGGTGGACCGGATCGTACTGGCCGACGAGCTAGCCCAGCTGCCGGAGGCGCAGCGGCTCGTCATGGTCCTGGCGTTCTATTCTGATCTGACGCACGAGCAGATAGCCCGGGTTCTCGGGCTGCCCCTCGGCACTGTGAAAAGCCACATCCGCCGCGGCCTGCTCAGGCTGCGGTCCAGGCTGGAGGCCGACGGTGTCGCATACTGACCCGGTGATCCTGGCCCTGCTGGCGCTGGGCGAGACGGCGGGCACGGCGCATGACGCCGAGCACGCCGAGAGCTGCGCGCACTGCCGGGCCGAGCTCGCCCGGCTCACCGAGGTCGTCCGGCTGGCCCGGGACGCGGAACCGGGGGAGACCCTGGAAGCCCCGCCGCCCCTGGTCTGGGACCGCATCGCCGCCGCGGTCGGCACCACCCAGTCCCTGAACGGCAAGGCCCCCCCGGTGCCGACGCCGGTCACGCCCGAGGGCCGCCGCGAATCCCGGTCCCGGCGCCGGCCGCTGCCCGCCTGGCCACGCCGCCGGCTGGCCAGCGGGCTGGCCGGGCTCGCGGCCGGGCTCATCATCGGGATCGGCGGCGCGATCGGCGTCGCCCAGCTCGATCAGGCCCCGCCCGCCCGCGTGGTGGCCCAGATCGAGCTGAGCCCGCTGCCGCAGTTCCCGCAGTGGCAGGGCACCTCGGGCACCGCCGTGATGCGGGCCACCGCGAGCCAGCAGCAGATCGCGGTCACCTTGCGGGCCCCGGCGCGCCCCGGCTTCTACGAGGTCTGGCTGCTGGCCACGAACGGCGTCAGCATGATTTCCCTCGGTGACCTGAGCGCCGGCCATACCGGGACATTCACCGTGCCGCCCGACGTCGACCTGCGCGACTACTCGCGCATCGACATCTCCCTGCAGCCGTTCGACGGCAGCACCCTGCACTCCAAGACCAGCGTCGTCCGCGGCTCCCTGCCCGCCGCCGCTCTCGGCTGACTGCATCCGACGGAGCCTGCCGGGCCGTATGCCTGCAGGAGAGCCGCGACCGAGCGCGGCCGGAATCCTGGAATGGAGTGGACATGCGCATGTTCAAGCGGGTGGCCATCGTGGCCACCCTGGCGGGCCTGGTCATCGGCCCGATAGCGGGCACCGCGTCCGCGTCCGCAGCGACCCAGACCGCGTCGACGGCGACGAAGTCCGGCCAGGTGTGGCTGACCGGCGGCGATACCACCGTGACGACGGCCCCGGGGATCGCCGCGACCCTGCTCGGCAACGGCATCGTGCCGGTCGCGACGCTGCCTGGCACCGAGGGCGCCTCGATCGGCAGCGGCGGGGTCGCGGTCCGGTTCACCTTCCCGGTGACCGGCGGCTGGCTGAACGCCGGGAAGCTCACCGGCACCATCTGGCACTCGGGCGGGATCTTGTTCGCCGACGTGCCGGCCGGCAAGCAGATCGAGGTCAGCGACTTCGTCATCAGCGTGCACCAGGGCGTGCTGACCGCCGAGGTGAACGGCAACGCCAAGGTCAGGGTGCCGCTGCTCAAGCTGAGCCTGGCCCACGCCACCATCCGCAAGGGCTGGCACTCCATCACCATCAGCGGGATCGTCCTGACGCTGACCAGCACCGCCGCCAGCGCCCTGGACACCACCTTCGGCACGACCCTGTTCAAGGCCGGCCTGGAACTCGGCACCGCCAGCACCACGCTGCGGTTCTGAGCTAGCACGACCGACGCGAAGAGGGCGGGGACCGAAGTCCCCGCCCTCCCGCGTGCTGGGTCGTCCTTGACGATCTGACCCCGTAAGCCCCGTCAGATAACGAGGTCGTTCTCGATCCTCCTGAGCTGGTGCCGGGCCAGCGCCAGGTTGGACTTGCTGCGGTCGAGCGCCAGGTAGAGGAACATGTTCTGCGCGCCGTCGGCGTTGGTCAGCAGCCGGATCAGGTGGTACTGCTTGCCCAGCGTGATCAGGATGTCCTCGATCGTGTCGTTCAGCTGGAGCGACTGCATGGTGCGCATCTTGGCCCGGACGACCTCGGTGTTGCCCGCACCCGCGAGGTCCAGGTCCAGGTACTTGCCGCCGCCCAGGGTGCCGAGCGGCATGCCGCTCTCCCAGTCGACGAGGGCGACTCCTAGAGCACCCTCAATGTTCATTGCTTCCTTGAGAGCCGTTTCGATGTTCATGGCCCTATCCCCTCCAGACACGCGGACGACCCCGCCTGTTGACAAGTGACAGCCACCCTAGCCGCTGCTGACTCTCATTGCCGGATAAACGTATATATTCGGACTTTTTACCGAATGTGACCATTGTGCTACTTCCGGTGCCAGAGGGAAACAGGGGCCTGGCGGGCCAGGAACTAGGGATTGGTCAGATTTGAGGCTATTGATTGCGGTATATTCCTGCCTGCGAAGCAGGACGCCTAGGCCGGGCGGACGGGCGCTGGAGGGGGATGCGTGGCCAGCCTTACAGATTCACTCCGCCAGGTCATGGCGGTTGACGGCGTCCGGTCGGCGGCGCTGGTCGACATCGCCACCGGCATGGTGGTGCGGTCGGACGGAGAAGAGGGTACGGATTTCCTGACCGCGGCGGCGGCCCTGGCCGACGAGACCCGGGTGGCCCGGGCCGCGCTCGGCCCCGGCCGGCCCGGTGGTGACCTCGAGGAGATCTCGGTGATCACGGCGGGCCGGGTGCACCTGTCCAGGATCCTCGGCCCCCGGCTAGGGGAGGGCCTGCTCCTGTTCGTGGACGTCGACCGCACCCGGGTGAACATCGCCCTGGCCTCGCTGCAGGTCGGCCAGCTGGCTCCGGCGGTGCTGGCATAACGATGAACACCACGGAATCCGAGGACGGCTCGGTCGGCCCGCTCCGGGAGGCGCTCACGGTCTGCGCCGCCGCCGGGATGACCGGGGTCCTGCGCGTCACCGGCGACCCCGGCGGGGCCATCCACATCGCCGACGGACTGGTCGCCGCCATCGAGACCCCGGGCGCGCCCGGCCCCGAGGTCCTGCTGCTGCGGTCGCACCGGGTCAGCGAGTCCGGCTGGGACGAGGCGTTCGCGGCCGCCGCGGCCTCGGGCGGCCGGATGAGCACCGAGCTCACCCGGCGCGAGATGATCGGGGCCGGCGAGCTCGAGTGGCTGCTGCGGACGGCGCTCGCGGACGGGATGTTCGTCCTGGCCAGCGGCACCGTCGACGAGTACCGGGCGGAGCCAGGCCCGGTGGACTTCGTGCTGCCGCTCCAGCCCGGGGCCGAGCCCGACAGCCTGCTGGCCGAGACCTCGCGCCGGATCCGGGTGCTCGCCGCCCAGCCCGGCCGCAGCGGCCGCGACCGGATCGTGGCCGCGACCGGAGCGGTCCAGCCCGGGATGCGGCTCGGCGAAGGCCAGGACGAGATCCTGGCCCTGGCCGACGGGCGGCGGGCCGCCCGCGACCTCGCGTTCGCCCTGGGCCGCGGCGTCTACGCCACCATGCTGCAAGTGGCCCGGATGAAGCAGGCCGGCCTGCTGGTGTCGGTCTCGGCCCGGGCCGCCGACGCGGCCGCGGCGCAGGTCCGCCGGCCGGCCGCCGGCGGCGACCTGCCGATGATCTCCGCCCTGCCGCGCCGCCAGCGCGACGCGCCGGGCGGGCCGCGGCGCCAGTGGGTGCCGGGGCGGGCCCCGGAGATCCGGACGCCGCTCGGGCTGCTGCGGCCGCGGGCCGCGCGCGACGCGGGCTCGGGCGAGACCAGCTGATGTGATAGTGACCGAGATAGGGGGACCGATGACCGAGGACAAGCTGCTCGCCGAGATGCAGGCGATACGGGACCGGATCACCGGCATCACCGGGACCGCGGTGGCGAGCCGTGACGGCCTCATCATCAGGGAAGATACCGGCGGGGTGAACCCGGACAACCTGGCCGCGCTGACCTCGGCGGCGCTGTCGCTGGCGCAGCGGCTGGCCCGCGAGGCGGGCCAGGGCACCCTGCGCGAGGCGCTGACCAGGAGCAGCGGCGGCTATGTGGCCATCTACGCGATCGGCGTGTCGGCCGTGCTGGTCCTCCTCGGCGACGAGGGCCTGGACGTCACCCGGCTGCACCGCGAATCCCGGTCCGTGGTCGAGAACCTCGAGAAGCTGCTCGCCTTAAAGCGGACGGCCGCGGATCGAGGCGTCGAGCACCTCCGCGGTGTGCGCGACCGCGATGTCCTGACCGCGTTCGGCTAGCGCCGACGCGATCTGCAGCGAGCAGCCGGGGTTGGCCGAGATCAGCAGCGGCGCGCCGGTGGCCAGCACCGACTCGGCCTTGCGGGCGCCCAGTTCGGCCGCCGCCTCCGGCTGCAGCAGGTTGTACACGCCGGCCGAGCCGCAGCAGGTGCCCGCGTCGGCCACCTCGACCAGGTTCAGCTCGGGAATGGCCCGCAGCAGCTCGCGCGGCTGCTTCGTGATCCGCTGCGCGTGCGCCAGGTGGCAGGCGTCGTGGTAGGCGGCGGTGACCGGCAGCGGGTGCCGCCGGGCGACCGGGCCGAGGTCGGCCAGGAACTCGCTCAGGTCCCTGACCTTGCCGCTCATCTCGGCCGCGCGCTCCGACCAGCCCTCGTCGGCCCCGCGTAGCAGCCGCTCGTACTCCTTCATGGCCGAACCGCACCCGGCCGAGTTGACCACGACCGCGTCCACGCCGGCCTGCTCGAAGGTGGCGATCGTGCGCCGGGCGAACGTCTCCGCCTCGGCTTCCCGGCCGGCGTGCATCGACAGCGCGCCGCAGCACCCCTGCCCCCGCGGGATGATGACGTCGCAGCCCTCGGCCGCCAGCACCCGCGCCGTCGCCGCGTTGACCCGGGGGAAGAACACCGACTGCACGCAGCCGGTGAGCATGCCCACCACCGCCCGCCGGGTGCCGAGGGCCGGGACCCGGCCGGGCAGCGGCCGCGCGTCGGCCGCGGTGGCGCCGGGCGGAGCCAGTCGCAGCGCCGCGCCCAGCACCGGGGAGAACCGGTCCGGTAGCCGGCTGCGCGCCAGCCGCCGGTCCAGGCCGGTCCGCTGCGCGACTCGCAGCGGAGCCGTCGCCGCCCGCAGCCGCTTCGGGTAGGGGAACAGCGAGAAGATCGCGGTCCTGGCGGCCCGGTCCCTGACCGTCCGCGCCAACCCGGAATCCCCGTCCACCCCCGCCGTCACCGGCGGACCAGCTTTGGCTTCCTCGACCCACACCCGGGCCGCCTCGATGAGCTGGTCGTACTGCACCCCCGAGGGGCACGCGGTCATGCAGGCCATGCAGCCCAGGCAGCGGTCGAAATGCTCGGCCGCGGCGTCGTTCAGCGGTGCCCCGTCCAGCAGCTGGTTCACCAGGTAGATCCGGCCCCGCGGGGAGTCCATCTCCTCGCCCCACAGCTGGTAGGTGGGGCACGCGGGCAGGCAGAACCCGCAGTGCACGCAGTCCTTCGCCACCTCGCGCAGCGCGTCCTCGTCCTGCATCAATCGCCTCCGAGCGCAAACCGACCAGGGAACATCCGGTGCTCCGGGTCGAACTGGTCCCTGACCGCCCGCATCAGGGCGGCCCCGGGCACGTCCCGGTAGGCCCCGGCCGCCGCCAGCAGGGCCGGCGGCCCGGCCAGCACGGCCACGCTGCCGCGGGGACCGTACGGACCCGACAGGTCCGCGATCCGCGCGCGCAGCATTTCAACGAACGATCTAACCGCCGCGCCCGAACTCCCCGGGTCCAGGCCGGCCGGATCCAGGCAGGCGTACAGCGTGCCCGCGCCGGCCGCCCCGGTGACAGCCGGCCGCACCCCCGCTTCCGCCCCCGCCGCCAGCAGCGCCCCGAGCACGCCCTCGAGCGCGCTGACCCAGAACGAGACCCGGACCACGATCGCCTCGCCCGGCAGCGCGCCCCACCGGGGCGGCGCCGTGTCGCCGACCTCGACCGATCCGCCGCCCGCGGTGGCCAGCAGGTCCGACATCCGCCCGGCCCGTTCGGCCACCCCGGAGGACGTGCCCTCGAGCAGCACGCCGACCCGCAGCGGGCGCGCCGACTCGGGCGACCCGCCCGGCCAGTCAAGCTCCACCGCCGACGGCACCAGCGCCGACCCCGCCGCCGCCGCCACCGCCGAAGCCACCGCGCCCACACGGCCCGCGCCCACACGGCCCGCGCCCACACGGCCCGCGCTCACACTGGCCCCACTGACCCCAGCCGCATCAGCGCTCGCTTCGGACGCTCCGAACTCGGCCGTCACCCAGGCCACCGCGGCCGGCCGCGGGTGCAGCCGGAAGGTCGCCTCGGTGATCAGCCCCAGCGTGCCCTGCGAGCCGCAGAAGAGCTTGCCGATGTCGTAGCCGGCCACGTTCTTGACCACCTTGCCGCCGGAATGCGCGATCACCCCGTCGGCGCGCACCGCGGTCAGGCCGATGAGCAGGTCGCGCGGCGATCCGTAGCGCAGCCGCCGCGGCCCGGTCGTGCCGGTGGCCACCACCCCGCCCACGGTCGCCTCGGCCGGGACGTCGAGCGCGAGCTCCTGCCCGGCCTCGGCCAGCGCCGCCGCCAGCTGCCCGATGGTCAGGCCGGCCTGCACCCGCACCACCAGGTCCCCGGCCTCGTGCTCGATCACCCGGTTCATCGCGCTCAGGTCCACGACCAGGTCGCAGCGGGACGGCGGCGCGCCCCAGCCGAACCCGGTGCCGGCCCCGCGCGGCACCACCGCCAGCCCGGCCGCCGCCGCGGCCCGCATGAGCGTGGCCGCCTCCTCGGTCGACGCGGGCGCGGCGACATAACCAGGGACGACTCCGGCTATGGCGTCGGCCGGGGCGCCGGCCCGCAGGGACGGGCAGGCGGCGGCAAGCACGGGAGGCAGGGCGGGGACCGTGACTCGTTCGGTATCCATGTTTCAGAAGATCTCCGCCTGCCCGGCCGCTACGGCGGGATGCGGCTCCCGGCGGTGGCCGGGTACCTCCCCGCACAGCCGGGGGGTGGGGAAGACCTTGCCCGGGTTGCACAGGCTGGCCGGGTCGAACGCGCACCGGAGCAGCTGCATGGTGTCCAGGTCGTCGGCGCCGAACATCTTCGGCATGTACCGGGACTTGTCCACTCCGACGCCGTGCTCGCCGGTGATCGAGCCGCCGTGTTCCAGGCAGGCGTCCAGGATCGCGCCCGACACCAGCTCAGCCGCCTCGGCCTGGCCCGGCACCTTGTCGTCGTAGAGCACCAGCGGGTGCAGGTTCCCGTCGCCCGCGTGGAACACGTTGGCCACCCGGATGCCCGCGTCGGCCGACAGCGACGCGATCCTGGCCAGTACCTCACCGAGCGAGGTCCGCGGCACCACCCCGTCCTGCACGATGTAGGCCGGGCTGATCCGGCCGACCGCGGCGAAGGCCGACTTGCGCCCGGCCCAGATGCCCGCCCGCTCGGCCGGGTCGTCGGCCGCCCGGATCTCGGTCGCGCCGGCCGCTGCGCACAGCTCGCGCACGGTCGCCAGCTCCGCCTCGACCTCGGAGGCGGGGCCGTCCAGCTCGACCAGCAGCACCGCCCCGGCGCCGGCCGGGTAGTTGCAGTGCACCGCGGCCTCGGCCGCCTCGATGGCCAGCGCGTCCATCATCTCGATGGCGGCGGGCACGATCCCGGCCGCGATGATGTCGGACACCGCCTGGCCGCCCTCGGCCGTCGAGTCGTACGCCACCAGCAGCAGGTGCACCACCTCGGGCACCGGCAGCAGCTTGACCACGATCTTGGTCACGATGCCGAGCGTGCCCTCGGACCCGGTGAACGCCCCGAGCAGGTCGTAGCCGGTGGTCACGCCGGTGCCGTCGCCGAGCCAGGTCAGCTCGCCCGACGGGGTGACGATCTCCAGGCCGGTGACGTGGTGCACGGTGAACCCGTTCTTCAGGCAGTGCGCCCCGCCCGAGTTCTCGGCCACGTTGCCGCCCACCGAGCAGACCACCTGGCTGGACGGGTCCGGCGCGTAGAACAGGCCGAACGGCGCGGCGGCCTTGCTCACGGCCAGGTTCGTCACCCCCGGCTCCACCACCGCCCGGCGGCTGACCGGGTCGATCTCGACGATGGCGCGCATCCGGGACAGCACGATCAGGACGCCGCTCTCGTGCGGCAGCGCGCCGCCGGACAGGCCGGTGCCGCTGCCCCGGGCCACGAACGGCACCTGGGCCCGCGCGCACTCGGTCACCACCGCCGCCACCTCGGCCGCCGAGCCGGGCAGCACCACCAGGGCGGGCACGCAGCGGTGGGCGGTCAGCCCGTCACACTCGTAGGTACGCAGCTCGAGCGGGTCGGTGACCACGTTGC
>Ga0335073_10007392_pt1 | contig 15402 bp, 14 predicted proteins | sample Lox_Sample_22_FD_207093 | JGI IMG/M metagenome (GOLD analysis project Ga0335073, IMG submission 207093) | Soil microbial communities from Loxahatchee National Wildlife Refuge, Florida, United States - Lox_Sample_2.2 | ecosystem: Environmental > Terrestrial > Soil > Wetlands | place: USA... | reverse complement strand
CGACGGCCAGAGCGAGGCGGTTCGCGCCGCCGCCGTCGCCGACATCCGCAAGGCGTTGGCCGGCCGCATGCGGGGAGACAGCGCGCCGCTCGGGGCGGCGATCTGGATGGTCACGGCGACGAACCCGGCCCGGTAGGGGCCGAGACACAACCCAACGGCGAGTTCCGTGCCAATAAACGCTAACAAACGGGGCCGCAGGCGTGCTCCGCGCCAACCGGACGGACAGGGGCGCGGCGTCTCGCGCTTATGCAGTCGGTCCCAGCCGCGCCCTTCACATCGTCATGGAACCGAGATGATGTTCAACGGACCAAAACCAACTTTGGGATTGGCGTTGTCCCACCCAGTCGGATAGTTGATTCCGTTGCAAACGAGAGCGGACCGCATGTTGATCGTGGGGTCGGTTGAAAACGATTGGGTCGGCGGATCGTGCGGCCCACCCCCGTCGGCGGGCTTCATGAGACTGAGATACGTTTGTCGCGCAACCTGATTGCCCATGTGAATGCCGTCGTCCGCATCGAACACCCAATGAACGCCCATGAAGACGCGGCTATCCGCGTTTTCGCGTTCGGCGCAATTGATTGTGAAATCGCGGCTGGCGCAGAACTTGGCCGGTGTCAATTGGTCGTCGCCTGGCTTACAGCGAATGTAGTTGAAAGCGTCCTTGTTGGAGCCGTTGAATTCGTCGGAGAGAAATTGGAACGTGGCGGTCGGCTTGATGAATTGCCTCAGGACGCCAAATAGCGCGCCGCCGAAAACCGCGTGACCAGACGGGTACGAGGGAAATGGCGGAGTAATATTGTAGGGCTGGTCGCTGTTGGTGATTTGAGCGCCGACCGGATACCATTTCAACGCCGAGCCGCTCGGGGCCCCCGTAGCCTGCTCGTTCGCACGGATATAGGTGACCGGGCGTGGGAACTGGAAATGATACTTTGCATCCCATGCCGCGATGGCCGCATCGGCCATGGCCATATTGATGAGCGCATAGAAGCGGGCGACGTCGAGTGTCGAATGGACGTCAATGACGCCATAGCCGTCGGACGAAACGCTGTCGAGGTGAGCCAGAACGGCAGCCGCGATCTGGTTGTATAGGCGGGCGGGAGCACAAAGATTCGCGGTTCCGTCGTAGGCCCAATATTGGGCCACGAAGTAGGCGTCGCCCGCGGCCGAGGGTTGCGTGATCTTTCCGGCGGGATCCATCCGGACTTCCTGGCCCCACTTATGGACCGCGTTGTACGAGGCGAGGTCTCCATAGCTTGGAAAAGAGCCAGCCGGCGCCGCTTGCTCAATCGCGTCTACGAGTCCGTTCGGCGACGGGTCTTCAGACGGCCGGAACTGAAAACCCGACGTCATGGCGAACGGTCGAACGTTGCCCCAATAGCCGCCGAGCGCGGTCACCTGGAGGGAGACCGGGTCGGGGAGCCACTGGTGAAACGAGTAGTTGCCGCCTGTCGCCTTGCGGCGCGGCACGAAGTCTTTCCCCCACACCGGTTCGGGAATCTCCGCGCCGTCGTGCGATCGCGATTCAATGATGGCGCCCGCAATGGCGCGCCCCACGGCGACGCCGTTGTCTCGCGCCATATCGGTATTGTCGATGCTGAAAAGCGAGCATTGGTGGTAAGCGGAAAGGCTGAAGACGCCGCTCTGGCAGACCATGCTCATGTCGTTCGAGGGATCCAGTTTCTGCTCATTGAGACCCGGATAGAGCCACGCAATGATCTGGTAGGCCGCTTCGACCATCGCAGCGTCCTTGGAGGCCTTCGCGGGCACAGCCGCCTCAAGGCCGGGGATGGTGGAGGCGTACTTGGGCGTAGCCTCAAAAGCATTTGCCGCCTCGAACATCGCCTGATGGATGAGCGCCATCGCCCTGGACGTCCGCGCCGGTCCCAACTGCTCGTGGTAGGTGGCGGGGTTTGACGCGAGATCCGCGCGGTGATCCAGCGCCGTTACATCCAGGGCAATCAAATGCCAGAGTATGAAATACTTCCTAGGATCGTTGGTCGCCAATATCGCCGACAATATCGTTGAGTTTATGCTCGCCGGCGTGCTCATGCGCTGTAGCTGCGCGGCGCCTGTAACCGCGTTCTGACCGAAAATTCGTTGAAATTCCTGAACGCTGGAGGGCTGAAGAGTTCTGCTGACAAAACTATTTGCGCTCCCAGGACCTGTGGATGGGGTCGAACCGGGTCCAGGGGTGAATCCAAATATTCTTCGGAATTCTTGTTGGCTCTCAGGTTGCAGGTTCTGCAGTTGCGCGAGAGCTGGAGCCGAGCTTGAAAGCATGAGAGTGTAAAGAAGTATTCGTGAGGTGCGCATCGAATCCTCCAGTCAAAAATTACAAATAGAAACGGAATGCTACGACGCCGTCCTGAAGCGCATTAAGCTCTAACCGCCCAGTCCGAACACGATGTGACCTGGATTACAGCTTCGCGTCTCATCGCTCCCCGAGTTTCGCGCCGTCCCCGACAAAACGGGGCGACGGTTCACAAGCGCAGCGGGATCAGGACATCCTTGGGAAGACCGCGCGCGAGTGGCGTCCGCCTTTGGAACATCGCAGACGTTATTTAAAAAGAAAATTGGTAGATTTACCTATCGGTGGCGAGCTCGTGACAACGCTTGCTCGGTTTTGTCGGGTCGGGCTCGGAACGGAGTGGAGAGCGCCTTCGCTTTCATACGCGTTCGCGCCCCGATTCTGGCCTCACCCGCAGCCCTCATGCGCGCAAGAACGCCTGCATGAGGAAAGTCGCCTGTTCGGGACCGTAGGCGTGTTCCGCGCCGATCGGACAGGCCCGCCGCGCCCGGCAGCCAAAGCCCATGCAATCCGCGCCGGCTGCGGTCCTAAGGTGGCCGACGCAGGCGGCGACGTCATAGCCGGCGGCCGAGAACGCGCCGACCGGACAGGCCTTCAGGCACCAGCGTCCAGAGCAGGATTCGCATGGGGCAGGGACCGCCGCCGGCTGGGGAACCGCGAACGCCTGGCGAAAGCCGAGCGCGCCGCGATAGGAATGCCAAAGCCCGTACCGGGGATGGATCAGAACTCCGATCGGCGAGGGATGGACCGGCTCGGCGCGGCGCGCCCATTGCTGGAACGGCCAGAACGGCGGCCCGCCAAAGGGGAAGAACGGTTTCGCGCCGAGTTCGCGCGCTAGAGTCTCGATCACCCGCCGGCTCCAGCGGTCGAGCGGGTCGCCAGCGCCATCGCTTGCCTCAGGCGAACCGGCGAACGCGCTCCAGCCCTCACACCCCGCCATGCCGGCGAGGACGATGGTTTGAACGTCGGCGAGTTCGCCAACCCGCTCGCTCTCTGCCAGCACGAGCGCGCCGCGCGGAACGAGACCCGTTCGGGCGATAGCGGCGTGCACAGTCTCAAGCTCGCCGCCCTTCATGCGGTTCGTCCCGCACGCAGGCGATGAACCGCTATTGATCTTCCCTGCATGTCGGTCATGTTGGTTTACATACGAACCATCTTGCGCGGAGCCTCCGCATGGCGCAAAGATTCACGCGCGCGCCGATGCGCGAGAGCGGCGGGACGGCGGAGGCTCTCCTTGGACGCAGCCTACAGCGAAATCACCGATGGCGTTTTTCGCGCGAGCCCACTCACGCGCGGGCCCTGGAGCCCCGACCATCAGCACGCCGGTCCGCCTTCGGCGCTGATAGCCCGCGCGATCGAACGCGCGGCGGCCAATGAGGGCCTCACGCATCTCGCGCGGCTCACCGTGAACCTGCTGCGGCCCGCGCCGATCGGCGAATGCCGCGTCGCGGTTGCAGCGGACTACGTCGGGCGCAACGCCGGCCATTATTCGGGGCGGCTCACGGCGGAGGGCAAGGAGATCGCCCGCTTCACCGCGCTCGCGCAGCGCGAGGAGGAAACGCCGATCCCCGAAAAGCTCCTGGGCCACCCGCCCCCGGCGGCGCCGAAACCGCCCGGCGCGTGTCCGGCCGTCACCATGACTTTCGACGACGGAACCCTCGGCTACGGCCACCTCGTGGAAAATCGGCTCGCGGCGGGACATTTCTTCAACGGACCCTGCGCCGCCTGGTTTCGCCTGAACCATCCGCTCATCAAGGGCGAGCGGCCGAGCCCCTATCAGCGCGTCGCGGTTGCAGCCGACTCGGGCAACGGGATCAGCGCGGTGCTGGATTTCGGCAAGTATATTTTCCTCAATTGCGATCTGACGATCAACCTCTTCCGCCGACCGGAGGGAGAGTGGATCTGCCTCGAGGCGCGTAGCCTGATCGGCGCCAACGGCTGCGGCCTCGCCGAGTCCGCCCTCTATGACGAACGGGGAATGATCGGGCGCGCGACGCAGACTCTCGCCGTGCGGGCGCGCTAAGAGGTGCGGACCCGCCAACCTCAGCGGCGGCGCTAAGAGCGGGCGGCCGAGTTTAAAGGCTAAGCGCACGGGCGATCCGGAAGCCGAGGTTGTCGTTCCGGTAGTCGGCGAAGTGCCGGACGCGGCCCGCCGAGCGCAGGAGGCCTGGATCGTTCCTCCAGGAACCGCCACGGACGACGCGGAATCTGCAATCGCCGCTCTTCCAGGGCGAGCCGTCGGTCGGCGCTCCTTCGTAGCTAGGATTCCAGCAATCCTCGGTCCACTCCCAGACGTTGCCGATCATGTCGTAGAGACCGAAGGCGTTCGCGGGGAATGAGCCGACAGGCGCGGTTTGCTTTCCGGCCCATTGGCTGCCGCAGCCGTCGCAATTGGCCATCGGCTCGCGGTTCAGGCTGACTCCGTCGCCCCAGGGATACGCAGTTCGGCTTTTGGCGCGCGCCGCATATTCGTACTCGGCCTCGGAAAGCAGCCGATAGCGCTTGCCGGTGATGCTGGAGAGCCATCTGACATAGGCCTGTGCGTCGTTCCAGCTTACGTGGATCACGGGGCGCTGGCTGCGCCCCCACCCGCTATCGAACACACCCGTACGGCAACCACCGCGGGCGGCACAGGCGTCCCACTCGTCGAAGGTCAGCGCGAACCTCGCCACTGCGAAAGGCTTTGTGATCGTCACCTCGTGCGCCGGACGCCCGTCGTCGTCGCCCCGACCTGCGGGCGAGCCCATCAGGAAGCGCCCCGGTGGCACGACGATCATCTCTGGACAATTGGCGCCTTCCTTGAAGGAGTCGCCGGGCTTGAGAGCGCGCTCCTGCACCGCCGTGAGGGGGGCCTGCCGCTCCGCGAGAGCCTCCTTGCGCCGTCTTTCTTGTTCCGCGACCTTTCGCCTGTCTTCGACTTCCTGCCGAACACGCTCCTCTTCCTCGGCACGCCTCTTGACCTCGGCCTGTTGACGCTCTCGGGCTTCCTCCTCGGCCCGCTTCTTCGCCAAGGCCTCTCGGCGAGGCCTTTCGCGCTCCTCGGCCCGTCGCTTTGCTTCGGCTTCCTGCCGGACGCGCTCCTCGTCTTCGGCGCGCCTTTCAGCCTCGGCCTCCAGTTCGCGATGGTCCTCCGGTGAAATCCAGGTCTCGTGTAGCGTCTGGGCGATCTTCTCGCAGAAACGCCCGATCTCTTGGCCGAACGGCGTCGAGTTGACGTCGTCGTGCCGGAACGAGTGCCAGTCGACGAACTGGCGTTGCGCCACGATCGTCAACACTCGATCGCTGCGCCTTTTGGCCTCGTCCCGGAGAGCTGGAACCGGCAGGTACAGGATTGGGAAGACGAGATCATTCCGAGCGAGCGCCTGCTCGCGCGCAAGGAACAACACGAGTTCGGACTTGCAATAGGTACTCGCAACCGCGCGCGGTGTGACGATGGGGATGAAGAACACAGACTCTCCGATCGCTTTGGTGATTTCCGTCTCCCACAGCTTTCCCGGAGCGATGGCATCTACGTCCTGCCAGAGGCGAAAGTTCCGCCGCTTGCTGCGCCCGAGCAGCGCCGCGAGGTTGCGTCCTATCGCGGCCCTAATCGCGGACAACTGACCCATGAAATCTTCGTCGTCCTCGCGCGAGTAGCTGAAAAAGCCGACAAGGTTGGTAAGCTCCGCCAGCGAAGCCATCGAGCGCTCCGGTCACTGCACCGACAATAGCAAACTGACCACGCGATAAAAGTCTGCGAGACCGCGGTCGCCGTAAGACCGGCTGGGTTCAGGCAGCCACGAGACCAAGATGCTCTTCCATCGGCGCAAAATCGCGGTCGTCATGCAGCAAGGCGCAGCGACGCTCGATGCAAAACGCGCCAACGATGATGTTGTTCGTCTTGCGGATCGTGACGCCAAGATCCCTCAGCTTGCGATAATTCCGGGCGGCTCGTGGGGCGAGATCGGCGTCGAGGAGCGGCACGACATCGAAGCGGCGCAAGCCACGTTCGATGCGCGCCGCGTGCGCTTCGTCCCGAGCTCCCTGAAGAACTTCGAGCAGAATGAGGTCGCCGACCAGGATCGGTTCGCGGCCGGCCGCAGCGTCGAGCTTGGCGGTCGCCACGGTCCAGGAGCCGCGGAGGTGGGCGATCCAGACCGAGCTGTCGACGAGAATCACGAGGAGCGCGAAGGCCGGCCCTGGCGCATCTCGTCGAGGTCGCCTTCCCAGCCCAATCCCCTGAGCGCCTTCAACGCCTGGGCCTGCTTGCGGACCCGAACCAACAGTCGCAGGCCCTCTTCCACCACCGCTCGTTTGGTCGGCAGGCTGGTGACCTTGATCGCTTGAGCCATCAGCTTGTCGTCGATTTCGATGTTGGTGCGCATGGAGGCTGCCGCAGGCGTGTGTACAATTCACGTCATTACACACATTTTAGCGAGCTGCGTCATGCCCGCGAACGCGGGCATCCAGCAAGGCCTTGACCGCAGGCTAGATTCCCGCTTGCGGCAACGACAAGACGCCCGGCAGCGGCGCTGACTCTACTTCGCCCGCAGCGCTTCGACGCCCGGCAGCGCCTTGCCTTCCATCCACTCCAGGAACGCGCCGCCGGCGGCTGAGACATAGGTGAAGTCGTCGGCGACCTTGGCCTCGTTGAGCGCGGCCACCGTGTCGCCGCCGCCCGCCACCGACTTCAGCTTGCCCTGCTTGGTGAGCGCCGCGGCCGTCCTGGCGATCGCCATCGTCGCCTCGTCGAACGGCGGCGTCTCGAAGGCGCCCGGCGGGCCGTTCCAAACGAGCGTCTTGACGTGCGCCAGAACCTCCTCGACGCCGGTCACGGACTTCGGCCCGATGTCGAGGATCATCTCGTCCTCTGGGATATGATCGACGTCGACGACATGCGCGGGCGCATTCGCCTTGAGCTCCTTGGCCACCGTCGCGTCGACCGGCAGCAGGAGGCGGCATTTGGCCTTTTCCGCCGCCGCGGCGATCGAGCGCGCGGTGTCGGCGAGATCCTTCTCGCACAGCGACTTGCCGACGTGCTTGCCCTCGGCGAACAGGAAGGTGTTGGCCATCCCGCCGCCGATGATGAGCATGTCGACCTTGTTCACGAGGTTGCCGAGCAACTCGAGCTTGGTCGACACTTTCGCCCCGCCAACGATCGCCGCAACCGGACGCTCTGGATTCCCGAGGGCCAGAGCCAGCGCCTCGAGCTCCTGCTGCATCGCCCGCCCGGCGTAGGCCGGCAGCTTATGGGCGAGCCCTTCGGTCGAGGCGTGGGCGCGGTGGGCGGCGGAGAAGGCGTCGTTGACATAGATGTCGCCGAGCTTGGCGAGGTCCGCCACATAGGCCGGATCGTTCTTTTCCTCGCCCTTGTAAAAGCGGGTGTTTTCCAGGAGCAGCACGTCGCCGTTGTTCATCTTGGCGATTGCCCCGGCAGCTGTCTCGCCGATGCTGTCGGCCGCGAAAGCGACCGGGCGCTTGATGACCTCGGCGACTGCGCTGGCCACGGGCCTCAGCGAATTGGCCGCGTCCGGCCCGCCCTTGGGGCGGCCGAAATGCGCGAGAAGGATGACCTTGCCGCCTTTGTCCGCGATCTCCGCGATGGTCGGCGCCACCCGCTCGATGCGCGTCGCATCGGTTACGCGGCCGTTTTCGGTCGGCACGTTGAGGTCGACCCGCAACAGCACGCGTTTTCCCGCGACGTCGGCGTCGTCGAGGGTGCGGAATGGTTTTGCCATGGTCAGCGCCTCTCAAGCTTCCGACGGCAGTGATGCGCTCCCAGTTCCCTGCCGTTCCGTCATGCCCGCGAGAGCGGGCTTCCAGTCCCGCCGCGTCCGGTTCGAACGGGGGCTTTCGCGATACGACTCTGGACCCCCGCTTTCGCGGGGGTGACACCCGACGCCTCAGATCAGCTCGGCCATCGCGACCGCGGTGTCGGCCATGCGGTTGGAGAAGCCCCATTCGTTGTCGTACCAGGAGAGCACGCGGACGAAATTGCCGTCGATGACCTTGGTCTGGTCGAGGTGGAAGATCGAGGAGTGGTCGTCGTGGTTGAAGTCGACCGAGACGGTGGGTTGGTCGGTGTAGCCGAGGATGCCCTTGAGCGGCCCGTTGCCGTCCGCCGTCGCCTTGATCGCGTTGTTGATCTCGTCCTTGCTGGTCTCGCGCTTGGCGACGAACTTGAGATCGACGACCGAGACGTTGGGCGTGGGCACCCGGATCGCCGAGCCGTCGAGCTTGCCCTTGAGCTCGGGCAGCACGAGGCCGACCGCCTTCGCCGCGCCGGTCGTGGTCGGGATCATCGACAGCGCAGCGCCGCGGGCGCGGTAGAGATCCTTGTGCAGCGTGTCCAGCGTCGGCTGATCGCCGGTGTAGGAATGGATGGTCGTCATGAACCCATGCTCGATGCCGACGGCGTCGTTGAGCACCTTCGCGACCGGGGCCAGGCAATTGGTGGTGCACGAAGCGTTGGAGACGACGAGGTGGTCCTTGGTCAGCTTGTCGTTGTTGACGCCGTAGACGACAGTCAGATCCGCGCCCTCCCCCGGCGCCGAGATGAGAACCCGCTTCGCGCCCGCCTTCAGATGCGCGGCGGCCTTCTCGCGCGAGGTGAAGATCCCCGTGCATTCGAGCGCGACGTCAACGCCGAGCGCCTTGTGCGGAAGCTCGGCCGGGTCCTTGATGGCGGTGACCCTCATTTTCTGGCCATCGACCACCATGGTGTCGCCCTCGACCTTGACCTCATGGGGAAAGCGCCCGTGGACGCTGTCGAAGCGCAGGAGATGCGCGTTGGTCTCCACGGGACCGAGATCGTTGATGGCGACGACCTCGATGTCCTTGCGGCCGGACTCGACGATTGCGCGCAGCACGAGCCGCCCGATCCGTCCGAAGCCATTGATCGCTACCTTGGCGGCCATCGCCGTTCCTCCTCTGCGCCTAGAGACAAGGGGCAGCCGCTTACGGCCCGTCCCTAGGCGCTAAGCCCACCTGATAAGAGCGGTCGCTTAATGTCCGATCCCCGGGCCAAAGTCCATAAGCTAATCGAAACCTGCGACAATTCGCCGACAGGGCGCCATGGGTCAGGCGTGAAGCCTCGCGAGCGCCGCCTCGACCACCGCCTCGGGCGTGATGCCGAAATGCTTGAAGACGGCTTTATAAGGACCGCTTTCGCCGAAGCTCTTCATGCCAATGAACGGTCCATCACCGATGATCGCGTCCCATCCGAACCTCACTGCAGCCTCGACAGCGACCTTGACCTTGGCTGAGCCGATGACCGAGCGGCGATAGTCGTCGGGCTGCTCGAAGAACGCGGGGAAGCAGGGCATCGAAACGACCCGGGCGGCGACTCCCTTCTCCTTCAATTGCGCCTGGGCGGCGACGGCGAGCGATACTTCGGAGCCGGAGGCGAAGATCGAGACTTGGGCCTCGCCTGAAGCCGGGGAAATCTCGTAGCCGCCGCGCGCGCACAGGTTTTCCGCCACCTGCTTCGTCCGCAGCGCCGGCAGGCTCTGCCGGGTCAGCGCGAGGATCGAGGGCGAATGCTCGCGCTCGAGCGCCGCCTGCCAGCATTCGACCGTCTCGACGCTGTCGGCCGGGCGCCAGATATAGAAGTTCGGCATCGCTCGCATCGCCGCCAGATGCTCGACCGGTTGATGGGTCGGGCCGTCTTCCCCAAGGCCGATCGAGTCGTGGGTGAACACGTGCACGACCCTTATTTTCATCAGCGCCGCGATCCTGAGCGACGGGCGGCAATAGTCGGTGAAGCAGAAGAACGACGCTCCCGAGGGAATGAAGCCGCCGTGCAGCGCGATGCCGTTGCACGCCGCGATCATTCCGTGCTCGCGGACACCCCAGTGGATATAGCGGCCGGAGAAATCGTCGGGCCTGATCTCCATCTCATCCGAAAACTTCGTGTTGTTCGACGGCGTGAGGTCGGCCGAGCCGGTGACGAGCTCAGGCACGGCAGCCCCGATCACCGCGAGCGCCGCCTGGCCGGCCTTGCGGGTCGCGACCTCCGGCTTTTCATCAACGAGCTTCTGCTTGTAGGCCTCGATGACCTGGTCGAGATCATGCGGAAGATCGCCGCGCAGCCGACGCTCGAATTCGGCGCGCTCCTTCGCGTCAAGCGCGTCGAGCGCGCGGTTCCACGCTTCCCGCTGCGCCGAGCCGCGCGATCCGGCCTTGCGCCAGGTCGCGAGAATGTCGTCGGGGATGACGAAGGGCTCGTAGGGCCAGTTCAGGTTCTTGCGCGCGCCGGCGACCTCGGCCGCCCCCTGCGCGTCACTGTGCGCCTTGCTGGTCCCCGCATGCGTCGGCAGGCCAAAGCCGATCGTCGTCTTGCAGGCGATCATCGTCGGTTTGTCGGAATTCTGCGCCGCGTGAATGGCGTCGAGAATCGCCTTTGGATCGTGCCCGTCGATGTGGGTTGAATTCCAGCCCGCAGACTGGAAGCGGGCGACCTGGTCGATGTTGTCGGCGAGGACCGGAATCTGCCCGTCGATGGAGATCCCGTTGTTGTCCCAGAAGACGATGAGCTTCTTGAGCTTGAGATGACCGGCGATGCCGATCGCCTCTTGGCTCACGCCTTCCATCAAATCGCCGTCGGAAGCGATGACATAAGTGTGGTGATCAACGATTCCGGGAAAGCGGGCGGCCAGCATGCGCTCCGCGATCGCCATGCCGACCGAGGTCGCAATCCCCTGCCCTAGCGGGCCGGTCGTCGTCTCCACGCCGGGAGCGCACCAGTATTCGGGATGCCCTGGCGTCCTCGAGCCGACCTGCCGGAACTGCTTGATGTCTTCGATCCCCAGTCCTTTGTCGCCGCCGACGCCGGTCAGATAAAGCAAGCTGTACAACAGCATGCAGCCGTGGCCGCCCGAAAGGACGAACCGGTCGCGATCAGGCCAATGCGGGTCGGCCGCGTCGAATTTCAGGACGTCGCGCCAGAGAACCGTGGCGACGTCAGCCGCGCCCATCGGCAGGCCGGGGTGGCCGCTCTTGGCCTTCTCCACCGCATCGAGGGCGAGAAAGCGGATCGCGTTGGCCATCGCGTCATGAGACACGCTCGTCGCGCCAGGGGACACGGTCGTTGTCGCCATCGGGGTCTCCTCAAGAATTGGGACGCCGCCTCCGCGCAGTTCCGAGTTCGGGCAGTGGTTTTGTCGACACGGAACGGGCGGCTCAGCGTCAGATAGGGGCCGTCGCAGGAACCTGTCAATTACGCTGACGCCCGCGTTGACGTTACGTTCAACCATCGCGTAAACAAAGCGCCACAATGGACGGAATCAAAACCTCCATGGAATCGCTTGAGATCTCGCTCAAACGACTCGCCTCCGCGGTCGAAACGCTCGAGTGGGCGACAGACGTGCGCACGCGCCAGCAGGACGCGCGGGCAACCACGCAGGAGGAGTTCGCGCTGATGCAGGACGACCGCTCGCGGCTCGCGGTCGAACTCGACGCCGCCGTCGACCGGTCGCGGGCGCTCGAATCCGCCAACAGCGAAGCGGCCAAGCGGCTCGCTCATGCCGCTCAGACGATCGGACGCGTGCTCGGCCGGCTGACGCCGGACGTGGACTCTTAAGGTCGGCGCCCCATGGAAAAAGCTCGCGCCATGTCCCAGGTTTCCGTCACCATCGACGGGCGCAAATTTCGCCTCGGCTGCAACGAGGGCGAGGAGGCTCAGCTCGAGTCGCTGGCCGGCATGATCGATGACAAGATCCGCGAAATGCGCGCGCAGTTCGGCGAGATCGGCGATCAGCGTCTCGTGATCATGGCCGCGTTGTCCATCGCCGACAATCTGACCGAAGCCCGCGACGAGGCGGCGGCCGAGCGCGAGCGGTCCGAGGCCGCCGAGCAGCGCGCCCACGCGATCGCCTCGAGCCTCGACGAACTCGGTTCGAGGATCGAGCAGGTCGCCGCGCGCCTCGCGGGCAGCGCTGAGGCTTGATTCCTGCTCTTTAGGTATGGGCGAAGCCACGCGCAGGAAGAAAGCTGTTCTAAATGGGCCGTGTCCATGCGATTCGGAAAAGCCCGCTCGCCTCTGCTGCTTCAATGGACGGGACTGGCACAAGGCGCCCAGCATCCTTGGGCTGAACGCGTTGCCCGCAAGGGAGCGGGTGGAAAAGTGCTACATGAAAGAGCTTGGCTCGTGCGTTGGTCCCATCTCCGGCGAGCACATCATATCAGACTCCGTTTGTCGCGTTTTGATCGGAGACGGCGATTTCTCAGTTTCCGGCCTCCCATGGCTTGAAGCAGGGGAAGAAAAGATAATTACACCGCCACAAGCGAAGTGCCTCTGCACCAAGCACAACAGCATGCTTCATCCACTCGATGACGCCGCACACTATTTCTTCAAGTCGCTGAAAGGATATCTAGATCGGGATCGGGGGTCGCGTCACGCGATTGTTTCCGGCCACGATATCGAACGCTGGCTGTTGAAGACGGCCAAAGCGGCAGCCGTCTCAAAGAATCTAGCCCGGGGACGAGAACCACTATCCGGCGTGTTCTCGCGGGACGCAGCGATACTGGACATGCTCGATGATCCCCGCCATTGGCCGGAGGGCGCTGGTCTCTACTGCACCATGAGTACGGGCGACCTAACGGAGAACAATGCGCGATTCCAATTCCAACCATTTACAAATGACCGAGACGATATCGAGGCGCTAGGAATAAATATTTTCGGCTTTCGCTTCGTGTTGCTCCTCGAAACCCCTGATCCAACCAGGTACCCGTTCTTGCCCCAAACCAAATATCGCCCGGGACGGATCGTAATCTCCTATCCTTCTTCGACAAACTGGCTTTCTATGAGCTGGGAGGACGGCAAGGCACATGAGGTCTTGGCTCAGTGGTTGCGTAAGACGCCAAACTAAAGCGCCCTACCCTCGCTCTATCGGATCCCCGGGGTAGGCGTTGGCCTCACTCATCACCGCGCCGCGCATCATCCGCCCAGGCGGCAGCCGAACCCCAGGCTGCTCTTGCGGCAGCCCGCTTGCGCGCCGGTTGCGATGCGGGTATATGCCCGGATATGAAGACGATGTGCTATTGCGCGGCGGTGCGGACCGCCGCTCGAAAGACGACCGCCCTTTATGACGCAGTCCTCGAGCCCGCCGGCGTCACGCTCGCGCAATACAGCCTGCTCAGAAGGATCGAGCGCGCCGGAACGGTTTCCCTAACCAAACTCGGCCGTTCGGCGGAATTGGACCGGTCGACGGTCGGGCGGAACGTGAAGGCGCTGGAGGAGCTTCGGCTCGTGCGCTCGGCGGGAGCGAAGGACCAGCGCGAGGCGGCGGTGCGGCTCACGCGCGCCGGAGAGGAAGCGCTCAAACGCGCCTTGCCTCTGTGGGAGGAAGCGCAGCGGCGGGTGGAAGGCGCCTTGGGCGCCGCTCAGGCCGCCGAGTTGCGAACGCTCGCGCTCAGCCTTTGATTTTCTGAGACAGGTGCGGGTTTCTTACCCGTGAAACGGAGCTGGAGATGACTGCATCGGGGCCGGCCGTCGGAATTTCGGGGGACTCTCCGCCGCGACGGGAACCGGCGGCGTTCTCGCTTTCCAACCCGCTTGCCGCCGCAATGGCGGCGCGAAAGCTGTATTACGGGTGGACAGTCGCCGGAGCCACTTTCCTCGTCATGCTGGCGACGGCAGGAGCGATGGGCGCGCCGGGGGTCATCCTCCAGCCGCTCGAAAAGGAGTTTGGCTGGAGCACGGAGCAGATCTCGGTTGCGCTAGCGGTGCGGCTCGCTCTCTATGGGCTGATTGCGCCGTTCGCCGCCGCCTTCATCAACCGGTTCGGCGTGCGTCCCGTGGTCGTTTGCGCAGTCACGATGATCGCAGCCGGCATCGTCGCCTCGATGGCGATGACCGAAGTGTGGGAGCTCGTCGCGCTCTGGGGCGTCATCGTCGGAATCGGCACAGGCACGGTTGCGCTGGTGCTTGGCGCAACCATAGCGACGCGCTGGTTCGTTCACCGGCGGGGCTTGGTGATCGGCATGCTGACGGCGAGCAACGCGACCGGGCAACTGATCTTTCTGCCCCTCATCGCCAAGCTGACGGAGTTTTACGGCTGGCGCAGCGCGCTCGCCTTCGTCGTCGCAACACTGTTTCTCGCGGGCCTCGTCGCGCTCCTGACGCTGCGCGACCGCCCGGCGGACGTCGGCCTTGCGCCGTTCGGCGAGCGCGCGGTCCAGCCGGCGCCAAAGCAGGATTTGCGTCTCGTCGCGCTGATGGGGTCGCCGCTCGGCGCGCTCTACGCGGCCCGCGCCAGCCGCACTTTTTGGATCTTGTTCGCGACCTTCTTCGTCTGCGGGCTCTCGACCAATGGCCTCATCCAGACGCATTGGGTGTCGCTTTGCGGCGACTATGGCATCGCGCCGGTCGCGGCGGCGAGCGCGCTCGCGGTGATCGGCGCCTTCGACTTCGTCGGCACGATCCTGTCGGGCTGGCTGTCGGACCGCTACGACAATCGCTGGCTCTTGTTCGTCTATTACGGACTGCGCGGGCTCTCGCTGATCGCGCTGCCCTTCACCAATTTCACGGTCGTCGGGCTCTCGGCCTTCGCGGTTTTCTACGGTCTCGACTGGGTCGCGACCGTGCCGCCCACTGTCCGGCTAACAGCCGAGCGGTTCGGCGCGGAAAAGGCGAACCTGACCTTCGGCTGGATTTTCACCGCCCATCAGCTCGGCGCCGCGACGGCGGCTTTCGGCGCGGGGTTCTCGCGCAGCGATTTCGCCACCTATCTGCCGGCGCTCTATATCGCGGGAGTCGCCTGCCTTGTCGCGGCCGCTCTCGCGCTCACGATCGGCTCGCGGCAAAGGTCAGCGCTGGCGACGGCCTGAACCGATCAGGGTCGGAAGGTCAGGCTTAAGCTCGCACACATGTGCGTTGACCCGGGCTCGGCCTCGCTCTTAGGCTCGGTTGAACGCCGAAATCACACGAGGAAACGATGCCGAGGACAAGTCGCGCGGCCGCTGCTCTTTCGCTGATCAGCCTTGGAATGGCGGCACCGCTCTCCGCCCAAGCCGCGGGGACCTGCACGGCCGAAGCGGTGACGACGCTCAACGTTCCCAACTTCACCGTCGCCTCGGCGAACCCGGCTGAGGCGGACGGCCCCCTGCCCGCCCAT